>JADMIO011210377.1_pt1 | contig 14625 bp, 12 predicted proteins | sample 8958161 | NCBI WGS metagenome assembly JADMIO01 (sample SAMN16585339, study PRJNA669376) | soil metagenome | isolation source: Crop rotation soil | place: USA: Cullars Rotation, Alabama | collected 2011 | reverse complement strand
CAACGATCCCGCCGCAGTGGACGCTCTGCGTTTTCGTCTCGCGGACGAACGCACGGACGTGCGCGTGGCGGCGTGCCGCGCGCTTGCGGAATGCGGCGAAGATGCGGCGGCGGTTGTGCCGACGCTGATTCAGGCGCTCGGCGATTCCGATCCGAATGTTCAACTGGAGGCCATCACCGCGCTGGAATTGTTTGGGTCCCGCGCCGCCGCCGCCATCGAGTCGCTCCGCGACAAAATCAACGACAGCAATTCGGATGTGCGATCGGCTGCGGTCAGAACAATTTCGACGATCGAGGAGAGAAAGACCGGGTGATACCGCGGAGTTCCGCCGGTCGGTTCAGTTTAGCGACGATGCAACGTCCGCCGGCGGTCGCTGTTCGTTCGTGATGGGGTGCGCGGCAGATCGATTCTCCGATTGCGCTGCGCGTTCACGACGGCGTTCTTCGTTGCGAATCTCATACCGATTGCGGAGCCGCCTGGGCTGTCCGCGCCACTCGCGAATGTCATTCTTTACGCCCGCAATCCATTCCGGCGCCGAGTACCACAACGCGCAAATACCAATGACGAACGCGAGCGCAACCGCAACGGCAATATCCGTCTTCTTCATTGCGACATCTCCACGCTTATCCTAGCATATTCTATCCACTCCCAATTCCCCCAAAAACAAAAAACCCCGTCGCGCATACATCCGCGACGGGGCCGGTTTTTTCGGTTGTTTATTTTTATTTTTTGGTGGGGCGGCTAAACTTGAAGTCCTGCGTGGCCGCGCCATCGGTTACTTTCACCGTGGCGACCTGCTTCGGCAACCGTTCGTGATATGCCGTAACCTCGTATTCGCCGGGTTCCAAACCGTCGATCGTGTATTTGCCGTCTTCTTTCGTGATCGAGAAAAAGGGGTGCGACACGACGGCACAGTACGCGCCCATCCACGGATGGATGTCGCACTTGAACATGAACGGCGCTTCGGCCTTATCGAACGTGATTTCTTTGTCCTTCATGTTTGGCGGCATCGCGAAATTCTGGGGCGTGTTTATTTTCGCGAGATAGTTCACGTTGTGCAGGATTCCGTCGGGGTTCTCCACCTTCAGCGGCTGGCCCACACGCACCGCCACCATGTGCGGCGAATAGCGGCAGCCCTGTTGCGTCAACACGACCGGGTCCTTCGGCGCGGGATAATCTTTTTGCGGCACGCCCTTTGTCACTTCAACGTAAATGTTCGCGATCGTTTGCCCCGGACCCAGCACGAGTTCCTCGTGCATGATCGGTTTGTCCTTGTGCATCGCATGGCACTCCGGGACGGTGCTGGTGTCCCACGGTTTCATCACGATCGGTTCGCCGTCGAACGTAATTGTCCCCGTGATTGACCCCGCAAACGCCGGCGCCACGGCGCCCAGCACGAACATCGCCGCGGCAATCGCGTATGTGATTCGTTTCATGGAATTGGCTCCTAAATGCAAACTGCTGCCCAGACCAAACACAAGTCGTTTATGTTAGCAAACGGAGGCATACAGCGGCAACGCGACGTAGCGTGTCGCTACTGGTTGTCCGGGTTTTTGAGCAGGTCCTCTTTCAGATCGCCAATCGTATTGGACAGCATGATCCGGTAAATTTCCGGGTTGCGCAGGCGCTTGTATTCGTCCGGGAGCATGGCGCGCTGGGCGAGGTAGCGCGCGCGGATGTCGCGAATGGGTTGTGCGGGTTTGGTGCGCGCGCCGTTGGCGAACACCGTTTCAAACAGCACCTCGGCGCGGGCCGTGTTGCGCAGGCGCGTGTCGCGGTGCGGCTGCGTCGCGTCGCGGCCGTGAATATCGCCTGAATGCGGAAACGGTTCTTCCATATCGTACAGCACGTCACCCAGCGGCGTGTCGTTGGGATCGTAATACCGCACGATTTGTTTGCGGCCGGGGTTCGTCGATTTTGAAATGTTCGACGAAATTTTGATGCGCGGCTGCCAGGCGCCCATGTTCTCGATGGCGACGAGTTTGTACACGCCGCTCAACGCCGGGCAATCGCTCGACGTGATCAGATGCGTTCCCACGCCCCACGCGTTGATCTTCGCGCCCTGCCGCTTGAGATCGGCGATGAGATCTTCGTCGAGATCGTTCGAGCCAACGATCAACGGATCCTCCAAGTCCGCCTCGCGCATCATGCGGTGCGCGATCTTGCTGAGCCGCGCGAGGTCGCCCGAGTCGAGTCGGATCGCCGGCCTGCCTTTCAGGCCTCGGGAACGCATCTCCTTAAATACCTGGATTGCATTGGGAATGCCGCTCGTCACCGTGTCGTATGTATCGACCAGCAGCACGCAGGTGTCCGGATAGATGCGCGCGAACGCGCGGAACGCCTCGAGTTCGTTGGCAAAGCTCATCACCCAACTGTGCGCGTGCGTACCCGAAACGGGTATCCCATACATCTTGCCGGCGAGCACGTTCGACGTGGAGGTGCACCCGCCGATGTACGCCGCGCGCGAACCGCTGAGGCCGCCGTCGGGCCCGTGCGCGCGGCGCAGTCCGAATTCCATGACGGGATCGCCGTCCGCCGCCAGGCAGACCCGCGCGGCTTTCGTCGCGATAAGAGTTTGAAAATTCAACATGTTCAGCAGCGCGGTCTCGATGAGTTGCGCTTCGAAGATCGGCCCTTCGATCTGCACGATCGGTTCGTTCGGAAAGACGAGCGTCCCTTCCGGCACCGCGCGCACGGTGCATGACGGTTTGAAATTGCGAAGATACTCGAGGAATTCGTCCTCGAATACCTTTAACGAACGCAGGTAATCGATGTCGTCGTCCTCGAACCGCAATTGCTCGAGGTAATCCAAAAACGATGCCAGTCCCGCCGCGACACCGAAGCCCGCATGCGGAGGCAGAAAACGGAAGAAATATTCAAAGCACACGCGATATGCCGCGCTGCCTTCCTTCAGGTAGCCGGCCATCATCGTAAGTTCGTAAAAGTCGGTCAATAGCGCGAGGCCCTCGCGCTTGCGCCACGGGTGCGATTCGTTCATGGAATCTCCTCGGCCTTGCAGACGCGCGCGCCCGCGGCCTTCATCACATCGATTGCAGCGCGCGCGGACCCTGGTGGAATGTCGACTCCTCGACACAGGTCTCCGATCACGGTCGTTTCGAAACCGTTATTCAGCGCGTCCAGCGCCGTGGCCTTCACGCAATAGTCCGTCGCCAGCCCGCACACGTACACGCGGCGCACGCCTCGTGCGCGAAGCGTATGCGCGAGCGTTGTCCCGTCAAAAGCGCTGTACGCTTCTCTCGTTGCGCCGGTGCCTTTGTCCACGATGATCGCATCATCGGGGACGTGCAGCGCCGGGTGAAATTCCGCGCTAGGCGTATTCGCGATGCAATGCGGCGGCCAGCTCTTATCGACGAACTGCGGGGCGTCGCTGAAGCTACAGTGATTGGCGGGGTGCCAGTCGCGCGAGTACACGTGCACGGCGAAACGCGGCGCGAGCGCATTGATCCCCGGAACGATGGCATCGCCTTCAGCGACGGCCAACGCGCCGCCGGGACAGAAGTCGTTCTGCACGTCCACGACGATCAGTGCGTCTTCATTAGCTTCAAACGTCACGATATCTGCGCAACTTTCTAGGGCCTAAATGCAAGCGCCGCTGACTACGTAGGGGCCCACTGTCAACGTTTCAAACAAAAACTTCGTTGCACTTTGGTCCAACGGTGCATACTGGCGGCTCGACTGTTCACAATCGTTTGTGCGCAGCCCAAAACGCTTCCAGTCGGTCCGGCCGGAACCCCAAGCCGGCGCCCTTATGCCAGCGTAACGGCAGGGCGCGCAGCATCGCAACACGGGCCATTTCCTTGAAGCGACCGGGCGTTCCGAGTAGATTGGCGAGGGCTGCGTCAATTTACCCTGGGGCGTTTCGCGCTGTCGCGTCTGCCTTGGAATTGCGTTGCGACGCGAACGCCGTTTTGTCCGGGATTGGTCTCAATCAAGGGAGTCTTTGTAATGAAGTTGGGCCGTCGTTTCGTTTGGGCTTTGACTGCTATTGCATGGTGTGCGGGGCTGCACTCCGCGTCGGCGCAGTTCGCGTTCGAGAAAAACGATCGCGTCGCGATCATCGGCAACGCGCTGGCCGATCGCGCACAGCACGACGGATGGCTCGAATCGTATTTGCAGGCTGCGAACACGGACAAGAATCTCATCATTCGCACGCTGGCGTTCAGCGGCGACGAAGTGGCGAAGCGCCCGCGCGAGGAGGGTTACCCGAAACCCGACGACATGCTGTCGATCGTGAAGGCGAACGTGATCTTTGCTTTCTTCGGGTACAACGAGTCGTACTGCCACGATCCGGAATTGTTCAAGGCCGATCTGCGCACGTTCATCGACCAGACGCTCGCACAGAAATACGACGGCAAGGCCGCGCCCCGCATCGTGCTGTTTTCACCCATTGCGCACGAAAATCTGAATCTGCCAACACTGCCCAACGGCGACGACAACAATCTTTGGTTGTCGATCTACACGGATGCGATGGCCCGCGTCGCGCAGGAAAAGGGCGTGACCTTTGTCGATCTGTTCGCGCCGTCGCGCGCGCTGTACGCGAAGATCGACGAACCGCTGACGATCAACGGCATTCATCTCAACGATCGCGGTGGCCGGGAAATTGCGAAGGTGATCGTGGGCGCGCTGGGTCAGAAGGCCAGCGAGAAATCGATCGATCTCCTGCACTCGGCCGTGCTTGACAAGAACGTGACCTGGTTCAACCGCTATCACGCGACGGACGGTAACGACGTGTGGGGCAACCGCTCTATCTTGAAGTTTGTCGATGGACAAACAAACGCCGAGGTGTTGCAGCATGAGCTAGCAATGTTCGACGTGATGACCGGCAACCGCGACGTGGTGATCTGGAAAGCTGCGGCGGGGCAAAACGCGAAACCCGACGACAGCAATGTGCCGAAACCGTTGGAGGTGAAAACCAACTTCAGCAATCCGAACGGCGGCAACGGCTCGTTAACGTACGTGCCCGCGAGCGACGCCGTGAAGACACTCAAGCTGGCAAAGGGCCTCAGCGCGAACCTGTTCGCTTCGGAAGAATCGTTTCCGGAGATGGTGAATCCCGTGCAGATGGACGTGGACACGAAGGGCCGGCTCTGGGTAGCGACCTGGGAAACGTACCCGAAATGGGAACCCGATCTGCCGATGCTGGATCGTCTCGTAATCCTGCCGGATGAAAACCACGACGGCCTCGCGGACAAAGCGATCACCTTCGCGTACATTCAGAACCCGACCGCGTTCACCTTCTGGAACGGCGGCGTCATTGTCGCGTCCGTGCCGAACTTCTGGTTTTTGAAAGATACCGACGGCGACGACAAGGCCGATGTGAAGGAACTCCTGTTCACCGGCCTCGATTCCGCGGACACGCACCACTCTGCGAACGGATTCGACTACGGTCCCGACGGATACATCTATTATCAGCGCGGCATCTTTAACGTCAGTAACGTCGAGACCCCGTGGCAGCCCGCGGTGCTAGCAAACAGCAAGTCCGGCATGTACCGCTTCAATCCGCGCACCTTCCGGTTCAGCTTCCACGCATCGAACGAACCGAACCCGCACGGCGGCGATTTCGATTATTGGGGTTACCACTTCGCGACGGACGGTACCTCGGGCCGCGCATTCCAGGTGCGCATGGACGGCGGCGGCGCATTCAAGATGCACGAACTGCTGACGAAAACCGTGCGACCGGTTCCATCGAGCGGTATTCTCTCAAGCGCGCACTTCCCCGACGAGTTCAACGGGAATTACATCATCTTGAACGCGATCGGTTTTCTCGGCATCAAACGCTACACGCTGAAGAACACTGATGGCGAATTCTGGGGCACGGAAGCGGAAGACCTGCTCGTGTCGGACGATCGGAATTTCCGTCCATCCGATTTCAAGGTGGGTGACGACGGCGCGCTCTATGTGTCCGACTGGTCGAACGCGCTCATCGGCCACATGCAGCACAACATTCGCGACCCATCACGCGATCACGCGCACGGTCGCGTGTACCGCATCACCGCCGATGGACGTCCGCTGGAAAAACATGTCGAGATCGATGGCCAGCCGATCGACGCCTTGCTCGATGTGCTGAAAAACCCGGACAACGGCGTGCGCCTGCGTGCGCGCGTCGAGCTGAGCGAGCGGAAGACGGAAGACGTGATCACCGCCGTCGCGAAATGGGTGCAGCAGTTCGACATGAACAAGAAGGAAAACGCGCACCACCTGCTTGAAGCGTTGTGGCTGCACGAGCAGTTCGACGTGGTGAACGAAGGGCTGTTGACGGTGCTGCTCAATTCGCCCGATCCCGATGCAAAACGCGCGGCCGAGCGCGTGAAGTACATGTGGGAAATCGAAGGGCGCATCGGCGATGCCGCGCACGCGATGGATCACATGGCCATGCGCCACGAGGACACCAGCGGCGGTGACTATCTCAAGCAGGAAAAATCGCCCGAGCCGAAAATGGAAGGCGACACAATGGTCGTCCACATCCAGACGCTCAAAGAGCAGATGAAATACGATCGCAAGGCCTTCGCAGTCGGGCCGGGCATGAAAGTCAAAATCGTTTTCTCGAATCCCGACGCGATGGATCACAACATGATCTTCGTGCAACCGGGCGCGGCGTCGCAGGTGGCGCTCGCGGCGATGATGCTTGGCGCGGACGGTATCAAAAAGAACTGGACGCCCGAGAGTGACAAGATCATCGTCGCGTCGAAGATTTTATCCATGGGAAAAACCGAAAACATTGAATTCACCGCGCCTACGAAACTTGGCGACTACGATTACATCTGCACGTATCCCGGCCACTATTTGCTGATGAACGGCATCATGCATGTGGTCGACGATCCGCAGAAGTGGATGGCGGAAAACAAAGACACGGTAAACGTGCCGGGACGCAAGTTCGTCCAAGAATGGAAGATTGGCGATCTGATCAACTACGTGTCGCCGCTCAGTCCGAGCCATTCGGCCCAAAATGGCGAAAAGATTTTCAAAGAAGCGTCGTGCGTCGTGTGCCATCTGCCGAACGAAAAAGGCGGGCGTGTCGGCCCTGACTTGACCGACGGAACGAAACCGCTCGATCCCGCGGCCATGCTGACCGAAATACTCGAACCGTCGAAAGTGATCAACGAGAAATATAAGACCTGGCAGTTCGACGTCGATACCGGCGATCCGCTTGGCGACGAGACAGTCTATGGCATTATCGTCGAGGAAAACGCGGACTACGTGCGCGTGCTCACAAACCCATTGCAAGACCTCGAAGGAAAAAAACTGTTGTACGGCCACATCAAGGAGCGTACGCCCGCGCCGCTATCGACAATGCCGACGGGGTTGGTGAACAGCTACACGAAGGATGAGATACTCGATCTGATTGCCTACCTACAATCGATTCGCGTCGCGAAAAAGAATTAGCAGGGAAGGATGGGACGAATGGGAAAAATGGGGTGGATGGGAGTTATTCGTATTGCGTGCGTCGTCATTCTCGCGGTGATCGCGCACGCGGCGGAACCCACGCACGTTGTTTACGAAGGCAGCGGAGGCATCGGCGCGGGCAAGCACATCGTGTTTATCGCGTCGGATCACGAGTATCGCGGCGAACAGACTTTGCCGGCGCTCGCGCGCATTTTGGCAAAACGCTACGGCTTCAAATGCACGGTCATCTTCGGCACCGATCCCAAAACCGGCAACATCCTTCCCGGCAGCAGCGATCTCCACGGGCTCAGCGTCCTCGATCACGCCGACCTCATGGTCATCGCCATGCGGTTTATCAACATGCCCGACGACGAAATGCAGCACTTCGTGGACTACGTCGATCGCGGCGGGCCAATTATCGGGCTCCGCACATCAACGCACGCGTTTCAAATTCCGGAAGACCGCAAATTCTATTCCTACGATTGGCAATATGCGGGGAAAGAATTTGAGAAAGGCTTCGGACGTCAAGTGCTCGGCGAAACCTGGGTCAGTCACTACGGCGACAATCACAAGCAAAGCTCGCGACTCGAGATCGTGCCCGAGCAAAAAGATCACCCGGTATTCCGCGGCGTGGGCGATCTACACGTTCAAGCGGGGTGCTACACCGCCGATCCGATTGAGGGAAGCATTATCCTTGCGAAGGGCATCGTGCTGAACGGCATGGCAAAGGATTCGCCCGTCGATCCGGTGAAAGGCGCCAATCCGCAACCCGTCGTGTGGGCGCGCAACTACAAGAGCAAATCCGGCAAGGAAGCGCGCATCTTCACCACAACGCAGGGCGCATCCGAAGACATTCTCAACGACGGTTTCCGGCGCCTGTTGTTGAACGCGCACCTCTGGTGTCTGGGCATGGACGATCAGATCAAACCCGACAATCCAATCGATTTCGTCGGTCCATACCAACCCACCACATTCAGCTTCGAAAAATTTCCCCGCGGTATCAAGCCGGCCGATCTCGCGGGCTGGGACTCGCCGATCATGAATCCAAACGCGCCGCTTACGGAAGGGGACGCAAAAGGAGGCAGCACGAAATGAAGGTTCGTCGGGCATTATCCGCGTTAGCAACGTCGTTGTGCCTCGGTGCTTTTTCACACGCGCAGGGGGTCAGCATGCATAAACTCTACGAGTTGAAAGACGCCAAGACCCGCTCGATCAGCCCGGAAAACCTCACCGGCGAAAAAGGCAAAGGCGGTATGGCAACGCTTGAAGAAGGCACCGCCAGGCGTGCCGCGCGCGAGTTGGGCCAGGGCTGGAAGGTCAATCCGTACGTCCACGTCGAGCCAGGCAAGACATTCACGCTGGGCGAAATCAAAGGGCCGGGCGTCATCAATCACATTTGGATGACGCCGGCGGGCGAGTACCGCACGATGATTCTGCGCTTCTACTGGGACGACGAGAAAGAGCCGTCCGTGGAAGTTCCCGTCGGCGACTTTTTCGCGGCGGGCTGGGGCATGGGCAACGAACCGCGCATTGTGTCGCTGGCGATGTGCGTGAACCCGCGCAGCGGTTTCAATTCGTATTGGCAAATGCCGTTTCGCAAGAAATGCCGCGTGACAATGGAAAACATCGGCGACAAAAACGCGACGGTGTATTACCAAATCGATTATTCGCTCGAACCCGTGCCGAAGAACACGCCGTACTTCCACGCGCAGTTCCGCCGCGTGAACCCGTTGCCCTATAAACAGGACTACACCATCGTCGATAACATCAAAGGCCGCGGCCACTACGTCGGCACCTACCTCGCGCACGGCGCGAACAGCCCGGGGTGGTGGGGCGAAGGCGAGATCAAGTTTTTCATCGACGGCGACACGAAGTTTCCCACGATCTGTGGCACCGGCGAAGAGGATTATTTCAACGGGTCGTACGGATACAACGAGCACTTCGAAAACGGCCGCGACGCGTACGACAATTTCAGCAGTCCCTACACCGGCTTTTATCACGTAAAATACGAAGGCGCGCAACGGCGCTTCGGCGAATACCGTTGGCACATTGCCGATCCCGTGCGTTTCGAGAACGATCTGCGTGTGACGATCCAAAGCATAGGCTGGCAGAGCGAGGGCCGCTACCTGCCGCTGCAGGACGATCTTGCTTCGGTCGCGTACTGGTACCAACTCGAACCGCACAATCCGTTCCAAGCGTTGCCGGATAAGAGCGCGCTCATAATCGTGAGCGAAGTTCCGCTGGAAGGTTTTCAGAAGGACAATGTGTTCATCGACAAAGCGGAAGTCACAATCAAACCGCGCACGGACGGCGCGGAGATTCGCTATACGACGGACGGCGCCGACCCAAGCGCGTCGTCAACCTTGTACACGGCGCCATTCACGATCTCGCAGACGTGCACGGTGAAAGCGCGCGGATTCAAAAGCGGAAAAAGTATCACGCCGATTCTCGAAGGACAGTTTGTCCAAAAGACCGCACAGCGCGCCGTGACCGTATCCAAAGCAAAGACCGGCGTCGAGTATCAATTCTTCGCGCTCAATGAATCGCTCGAATCAACCAAAAGTTTGCAGGGGAAAAAAGCTACCAGCAAAGGCGTGAGCGAGACGATTGGCTTCCCCGCAATCGATCTTCCCGAACAGTTCGGCTTGGTTTTTAACGGCTACATAAAGGTCCCGACACGTGCCGTCTACAGCTTTGCCACGGTTTCCAATGACGGCAGCCGACTATACATCGGCGATGAACTTGTGGTGGATAACGACGGGCCCCACACCGCTCGTGAAGTGTCAGGCCAAATCGCGCTCGAAGCGGGTTATCATCCGGTGCGCGTAGAATACTTCCAGGCGGGTGCGGACAAGGCGCTGGAGGCTTCAGTCGAAGGACCCGGTATGGCGAAGCAAAAGATCGCAGCGGCGATGTTATCGCACTGAGACGGCGATTCGGGCTTAGTTATTCGCGCGAAGATCGTACGCGATCAACGTGTCGCCGTGGCGGATGTACAGAACGCCGTTGGCGATCGCGGGGTGGGCCCAGTGTTGATCGGCGCCGTCGGTGACGGTGAAGGAGCCGGTGCGTTCGAAGCCGGTGGGTTGCGCTTTGACCAGGCTGACTACGCCTTGCTTTGGGTCGCCGTACGTGTAGAGCATGCTGTCGGCGTAGATGACGATGGCTTCCTGAACGTCGCGGGCGCTCCATTTGACCTCGCCGGTTTTGAAATCGAGGCATTCGAGCGCAGCGTCCGAACGGTAGCCGGTGCCGTAGAGGAATCCATCGACGAGCACGACACCGCTGTGCAGGCAGTCGAGCGATTTGTTTTCCCAGACCGGCGTAACGCTCGTTCCGTCCTCGGAAAGTTTTAAGAGTCCGCCGCCGAATCCATCGCCCGCGACGTAGTACAAATGGCCGTCGTGGTAAATGGGTGTGACACCGTGGATGTCGTACGGACCTTTATGCGCAAAGGTCCACAGCAATTTGCCTGTTTCTGCGTCCGCGCCGACGATCGTGCCCGCCGTCGCGGTGGTAAGAATGCGTTTGCCGTTGTGCGTGAAAATCGTGGGCGAACAATACGACGCGGAGTCCTCGAACCTGGTGGTAATCCACACCGTCTCACCGGTCATTTTGTTCAGCGCGGCGATTTCACCGTCTTTACCCCCGGGCGTGCAGATGACGTTGTCGCCATCGATCAGCACCGATTCGGAGATGTGCCACATCGGCAACTTCCCGTCGAAGCGTTCGAGAATGTTCGCGCTCCATTTCGTCTCACCCTTCGCGAGATCGATGCAGTACAACACGCCGGGCCCGGACAAAAAATACACGCGATCGCCGTCGAGCGTCGGCGTCGATCGCGAGCCAGGCGCTTGCTTCTCCGTCGTTTCTTTGCCGTAGGGGATCGCGCGTTCCAGCTTGCCCTTGAGATCGAAGATTGACAGCATGCCGGTCTCATCGTCTCGCATGCCGGTGACGTAAATCCTGCCGTTACCGATTGAAGGAGAAGAAAAACCCTTACCCAGTCCCGTCGCGACCCACAATTTCTTCGGCCCGCCCTCGGGCCACGATTTCAGCAGGCCTGTTTCGTCAAACTTTCCGTCGCGGTGAGGTCCGCGAAACTGCAGTGATTCGCCGGCACCGGCCGACAAAACAAACACGAGGCATGCGACCAGCGCATGCCCCGGAAAATCGGAAACCGCGCAGCGCATCACGCCTTGTCGCACGCCTTCTGCCAGTTCTCAAGCCCTTTCTTCATGAAGGGCACCGGATCATCGGGGTGATCTTCGTATTCGAGATTGATCGGCCCGCTGAATTTCATTCCCTTTAACTCTTTGGCCAGCGCGACGAGGTCCATGTCCCCTTCGCCGACGGTTTGTTCAGGCCCGCCAAACTTCCAATCTTTCAGGTGCATCGACAGGACACGCGCCCCGAGCGCTTTTACGACTTCGTGCGGCTTTTCGCCGGAGCGGATCACATGGCCGGTATCCACGCACGCGCCGATCATCTCGCTCGAGCCCTTGATCGCGTTGAGCGTATCGGCAACCTTGTCATACCGCGCGCCGGGGCCGTGGTTATGAATGGCGAGTTTAATATTGAATTCGTGGCAGAGTTTGTCGACACCAGGGAACGCGTCTTTCTCGATGTCCGCGCTCATCATTTCCAGCCCGAGCGCTTTGGCGAATTCGAATTTCTTCCGGTTCGCAGCGTCGTCCTTGCCAAATCCTTCCACGCCGTAGTTCGGCACCTTGATGCCGGACGACGCGATGAGTTCCTTAATCTTGGCAAAATTTGGATCGGCGGCGTTGGGAGGGAAATGCACGGAGCAAAACTCCATGTTGATAAGACCAAGCTCCTTCAACTTGGCGATCGCGTCCGCGGGATTCTTGAAGTTGCGGAAGCTGTAGCTTTGCGAACCCATGCGAAAACCCGCATAGGGCGCCGCGGCAAACGCTTTTCCGGCCAATGCCAACGCCGGCAGCGCCGCCGCTCCCGCCGCCAAGAATTCGCGTCGTCTAAAAGTTTTCATAGTTGCTTCTCCCATGCTTGATTGTCAGCCCGGATGGGTCAATCGACCCGCACGCACACCAGTATATTCAAAAAAGGCCTCGGCTAGCCTGCGTCACCCGCAGTCGCGAACTCGCGCGAACGGACCACCAAACACGCTACGCACAAGCACAGGGCCGTGATCCCCGCCAGCGCGCACAGCGAAAACTCGGCGGACACCGGGTAGACCGCGCGCATCAGTTCCGGTGGCAATTCTACTTTTTCGATCTCGACGCGATCGAACGTGACTTCCGGCAACAGGCGCAGCACGTATTTTTGAATCGTGAGGAAGTCCGCGTACCCCGGTAGCGCGACGACGAGTTTTTCCCAGCCGAAAATGACCAACGCGGATACCACGACCGGCCTGCGGGTCAGCGTGCTAATTGCGACGCACAACGCGCCGTACGACACGAGCGCCAGCGCGATCAACTCAATATAGCGCAGCGCCAGCGGAAGGTATTCACTGAAACTCAGCTTGAGGAAATAGACGGCGCTCAGATACGTCAGCGCAAACGAGATCGTGATCAGCAGGATCGATACGATGGCAAACGCAACGTATTTGCCGAGCACGATTGCAGAACGCGGCGCGGCGCGCGCCAGCAGCAGCGGCAACGTGCGCCCTTCGATTTCTTCCGCCAGCAGCGAACAGCCGAATACCAGCGCCATCAGCGGCGTAATGGTCAGTAAGTAGAGGAACTGCGCCGTCGCATCGAATAACTCCTGCGGGAAATCGGACGACTCGGAGGGGTTGTACATCGCCAAAAACGGCACGAACACCGGCAGTGAGATCAGCACCGCCATCAGCCATGTGCGCCGCCGTCGAAAATACAAAAACGTGGTGAAGGTGGAGATGGCCGCGAATACGTTCGCAAACAACGGCATGTCTAGCGGGCCGCCCCTTTTGCGGTCAGTGTGTCGACCAGCAGTTGCTCAAATTTTTCGCGGTCTTTCCAGCGCAACGCGCAACGCACGGGCCTACCGTTGTCGTCCGGCACCGTGTTTCCCTTGTCGTCGATGGACAGTTTCACCGATTCGATTTCCATCAGCGATTCGTCAAATGCGAGATACGCCGCTGCCGTGTCGAACAGGACGCTGCTGGAATCGGGGGGATAGTTTTTGCGGTTTGCCCAGCGATCGTAGTTCTCAATCGTCGTGGCGGCGAGTGGATTCTTGGAATTCTTCACCGCCAGATAACGCGGGCCAGCGAGACGCAGCGTGCCGCAGATGTCCAGCGGGGCCATCGTAATTTCCCACGGCGCGGCGAAGACCGCCTTCGCAGCGGGCACGTCTTTGAACACATTCCACTCCGCGGCGCGTCCCTGCTTGCCGTCGTAGCCAATGTTCACGCTGCCCGCCATCAACACCACCCGCGCGTTTTCCGCGATCGACGGATCGCGCTCGAGCGCTGCCTTAATGTTCGTCTCCGGCCCAATGACACAAAGTGTCACACGCTGTGGCGATTTTTTAATCGTGTCGATCAACGCACCGAGACCATCTTCAATGACTTTGCCCTTGTAGTCTTTCAGTTGGTAATCGCCAAGCCAGTCGGCCTGATGGATTTTGTTGTCGCTGGTTTTGGGCCCTTGTGCAAGGGAAATATCCGTACGGCCCATGTGCTCGAGAATCTTTGCGACGAGCCGCGTTTTCGTCGGCGTGTCGTCCGATGCAGTGACGATTAGCTTCAGGTCCACCTGCTGCGAACCGAGCAGCATTGCCAATGCCCAGGTGTCGTCAATATCGTCGCCGAGATCGGTATCGAGGATAACGGGCGAGGGCGCCGCAAACGCACTGCCGATTAGGAATAGTGTCGAAGCCATACGCAGCATGAATAATCGCACCGATACCCCGAATCGATAAAGCAACGCACAAACGAAAAAGCGGACGATCGAGTAAAACCGATCGTCCGCGAACTGATTCTGGCTACTTCACGCCTTTGCCGCGTTCTTCGGGCGTGCGAGGCGCGACGCTCTCTTTCAATTCGGTGATGCCTTGGCCCAACGCGCGCGCCACCGATGGCAGTCTCGTCGAACCGAAGAGCAACAGGCCAATAACGATGACGAGGAACAGTTCCCATCCGTGAGGAATCATCGCCTGCTCCTATGCGGTCGGGCTGTTCGACGGGTCGGTGGGCTGGAAAGCTTTCCAGCACATTGGGATCCTAAGCTTAGAATTCCACGTGGACAAGTTGTCGCG
>JADMIO010647590.1_pt1 | contig 14625 bp, 13 predicted proteins | sample 8958161 | NCBI WGS metagenome assembly JADMIO01 (sample SAMN16585339, study PRJNA669376) | soil metagenome | isolation source: Crop rotation soil | place: USA: Cullars Rotation, Alabama | collected 2011 | reverse complement strand
GAGGCGCAACAGGCCCGCCGAGGCGCGGCCGTGCTCGGCCTGATAGTTGGTCGTGAGGACCTGCACCTCTTCCACCGTGTCGGCGTTCTGCATGCCCATCGTGAAGCCCCCGTTGGCGCGGACGCGGATCGAAGGGGCACCATCGACGGTCGTCATGAACTCCTCGGAGCGCCCGCCGTTGATGGAGGTGATGCCGGTGGCGAACGTGAACGCCCCGCCGGGCAGGCCTCCCAGATTGCCGCCGACGGTGCCCGGCACCAACTGCGCGACCTGCGTGGCTCGGCGCGAGCTGAGCGGAGTGTCCGCGATCTGTTGGGCACCCACCGTGCGGCCGACGACTCCCGTATCGACCAGCGTCGTCGCCGCCTGGACCTGCACCACTTCGGTGAGCCCGCCGATCTCGAGCTGCATGTCCACGCGGATGTTGACGCCGGCATTCACGCGCACCCCCGTTCTGGAGATCGGCTTGAAGCCGTCGAGGGTCGCGTTGAGGCGATAGTCGCCGACGGGCACGTTCGGGAACGTGTACAGCCCCGTCTCGTTTGTTACGGCGCGCCGCTCGAGCTTGGTGCCCTCGGCGACGAGGACGACGTCCACGCCTGGAAGCACGGCGCCGGAACTGTCCTGAATCGCGCCCGAAACCTGCGCGGTGTCGAACTGCGCTGACGCGGGCGCCGCGAAGAGAACAACTGCGAGACAAAGCAGCGCGAGCCGGGCGAAAGAACCTGAGGCTGGACGAGCGATCATGGGTCGATCCTCCTGGTGGTCATGCAGTGGCGGAGGTTGTATAGCAACCAGATCAGACCGTCAAGGAGCGATCTGCCGGCTCCAGGCCGCGGGAGGCTGACCTTCGGGAGCGTCGTCCGACCTCGAGGGGCACGTGGCACGCCTGGGAATGCCGGCTGGAACCGGTGTCGTGCAGGGCGGACCGCTTCCCTATCAGCCGTGGGCGGCGATGAAGCGGGCCGAAAACGCGGCGGCCCGGCCGACGGTCACCGTCGAGGACGCGAAGGTCTTCACGCGTCCGTGGAAGATGGCCATGCGCCTCCACCGCGTCACCGACGAGGCTCGCCTGTTCGAATACCAGTGCCACTCCGACGACGAAAAGGCGGCGGCGCGTTCGAGCCGGATCCGAAGACGTGGTACCCGGGGCCGTCGGTTGCGGTGACAGTCCCTGCGGAATGGACCGATGCACCGCGCCTGACCCGCGCGCTGAACGCAATCCTGGATCTCACCGTGTTGCGCCATCAGGGTGAGGGTGGCACCTACGTGGTGCCGGGCCACGGTTACCTGAGCGACGAGCACGAGGTGGCGGAGTATCGCGACATGGCCGTCATCGTCCGCGATCGCGTGAAGGCGATGAAGGACGCCGGCGCCACGGTGGCGCAGATCCAGTCGTCGCGAGTGACCGCAGACTACGACACGCGCTACGGGGCGAACGCCGGGCGGTGGACGACCGCCATGTTCATCCGGGCGGTCTACGACACGCTTGGAGTCCAGCCCAACGCGCGATAGACACCTCACGCGCTCCTCTACGGTCGCGCTTCGGTCACCATTTCCCTGACGTACAATCGCCGCCTGCTACCGAGACACGGTAGTGGTTGTGGCGTCGGCGGCGCCAAACCCGGCGGCGCCACGCGGGAGGAGGATGTTCCATCATGCAGAGTCGCCGATGGCTTCGTCTGGCCGCGATGGGAGCGGCTGTACTCACGATGGTCACCGCACGTGCCGAAGCGGCGGTCATCACCAGCATCAACCGGTTCATACTCCCCGGGTTCAGCACCGGTTCGCTGACGGTTCCTCTGCCGGTCTCGCCCAACAACGACAACACCGCCGCGCCCAGCCCCAACACGATTGCAACCGGGGGGCTCGGCATCTTCCTCAATGCCGGCGGGTTCGGCATTCTGGACTACGAGTTCAACCTGGCCGACTCTGGTGGGACCACCGAGTACTTCTTCACGACCAACGTGGTGAACAACAGCGGGATCGCCTGGAATGATTTTCATTTCCAGCTCGGGTTCGGCACCGGCGCGGCATTCGTGCCGGTGGGCGCGGGTCTCGGGCTCGACTTCGACACGTCTAACGCTGATCCGGCGCCCACCTCGACGGTCTTTCCCGTCCTCAGCCACCAGGCGAACCTCGTCGAGTGGTCCGGAGCGACGGTGAACTATCTGGGAGGTCCGGCAGGGGCACCGTTCTCGGTTGCGTTCTCGTTGTCGATTGACGTCCCCGACGGCGTGGCAGCGCTGCACCCGCAGGGAGAGAATCGCTTCACGCTCCGCTCGTTCCCAACCGCGCAGCAGGTGCCCGAGCCCGCGACGGCCGCGGTCGTCGGCCTTGGGCTCGCCTGGGCAGCCGTGCGGCGGCGCGGCCGCGCTTAATCTGCAGGCGGCGCCAATCGCTGAGCCGGTGCATATGTGCAGTATTGAACGCGGGCCGAGGCCCTTGCCAAGGTAACCTCGATTCTCATGTCGAGCAGGCCACCCACGATCGCCGGAAGCGCGGTCGAGGGCGTGAGGTGGTTGGCCTGGCGGTTTAACGCCACGCGCGCATCGGCGATGCCGCGCATGTTCGGAATGGCCCTCAGGGCCTGGTGGGACGACGACGTCATGCGCCTGGGCGCGTCTCTCGCCTTCTACACGCTGTTCGCGATCGCGCCAGTCCTGCTTGTCGCCACCGCTATCGCGGACATGGTCTTCGAGGCCGAAGCGGTCCGCGAGGCCATCGTCGGCCAGCTCGATTCGCTCGTCGGCAGCGATGGCGCCCACGCCGTGCAGAGTCTGCTCGAGGGAGCGAGTCAGCGGCGAGCCGGCATCGTCGCCACCACTCTCGGCATCATCGGATTCGTCATCGCGGCCACGGGAGCCTTCCTCGAGCTTCAGGCGGCACTCAATACCATCTGGCGCGTGAAGCCCAACCCGCGCCTCAACCTCAAGTCGCTCCTGCTGGATCGGCTGCGCTCGTTCGGACTCGTGGTGGCGATTGGCTTTCTGCTCATGGTTTCGCTGGCGTTCACCGCGGTGCTGGCGGCCCTGAGCGCATGGCTGTCGGGCCGCTCCACGAGCATCCCACTGGTGTGGGGCGGAGCCAGTGTGCTCGTGTCGCTCGTCGTGACCACAGCGCTGATCGCGCTCCTTTATCGCATCCTGCCCGACGTCCGTCTCCTCTGGCGCGATGTGGCGACCGGTGCCTTCATGACGGCCGTGTTCTTTACCATCGGTCAACAGCTCCTCGGCCTCTATCTCGGCCAGAGCAGCGTGGTATCCAGCTTCGGCGCCGCCGGATCGGTCATGATCCTCCTGCTGTGGGTGTACTACTCGTGCCAGGTCCTGCTGCTCGGTGCCGAGTTCACGCGCGTGTACTCTCAGGCCAGGCACTGAGCCGTTGAATCTGACACCGGCACTTCAACCGGCATCACACGCTACAGCTCGACAGTACAGAGTCGGCTCCCCGCGCAGTGGGACACCAGGGGTTCGCGAGGAGTGAGCGAGCCACGGCGCTGCACGGCAACGAATGGTTGTATACGGGTAGGGACTCAAGGATACTCAGCATCGTCCACATCTGACGTCCAACGTCGGTGATGCCACGGCAAACTATTGCGCCCGGCGGGGGCCTGGTCTTCGAGCGCGCGGCCTCACGCCCCGAGAAGAGACCATGAATGACAGCAAGAAGCCGGAGCGCATGCACACGTGCGCGACCTGTGCCATCACGCGCGTCGTCGGCGGCGAGTCGATCGCGGTGCCTGCCCGGATCAAGATTCTTGCTCCCATCCGGCTGCGTGTCGCCGAGCATCCGGTGGACGCGCATCAGGCCCCGCCCGCGGGTGAGCCATGAGCGAGTTCGATGCCGCGGGTGGTCCGTGGGGCTATCGCCTGCGCCGCAACGCATCCATCGCCGGCATCGATCTGTATTTCGAGGCCAACACCTGGAGCAATCAGCCGACGCCCCGGCTCCAGGGCACCATTCCCGATCAAACGATCTACGTCGGTGCCAATGCCGCCGGCGAGAGCTTCCTCGAGCGGCACAACTGGTTCAACCAGGGAGCGATGTACCGTGCGGTCGCGGCGAACTATCCGAGCTACCCGAACGTGACCGTTGTCGACTATTACAACCTTCACGCGGTGCTGCCGATCCTGCCGGAGCTCGAGGTGCAGGCGGGTGGGACCGTCGATATCGCACCGCTCCTCGGTCTACTGGCTTTGCCGGTGGTCGTCGCCAATCCGTTCCTACGCAGGGCCTTGCTCGCCTTGATCAGCGGCTGCGCGGCCACTACGGCGCAGCGCACCGCGGTGGCGACTTCGCTCGGCCTGGATGCCGGCGCAACCGCGATCTTGATCGATCACGGCGTGCTGTTAGACGCCTTGATGGGCATATTCACCACGGTCGATGAGGCGGTGATTGCGGAGACGCTTTCGCTCCTACCCGGGCCGATCAAGGATCAGCTTCACCTGATCGTTCTCGACGAGGCCCTGCCCGCGGCTGGCGGTTACGGCAGCGGTGGCATCATCGTGATCAGTCAACACGCCACCGGCGCCGGCGGCTTCGTGGCATACCCCAGCGGCCGGCAGGTGCCCGGCGTCTACCAGTCCCTCCAGTCGCTGCTCGTTCACGAGGTCGGTCACATGTGTGACGCGGCATCAGTTGGCCCCGAGGCCACGCGTTGGGAGTCGATCTACGCCGCCGGCGCCACCGATCCCAACGCGTTTCTGTACGGCTCGGTTTATCCGTTGCCGACCGAGGACATCATCTTCTTGTGGATCGGGTATTGTGCCGATTCCGCGACAGTGGTGGCCGAGGTGGCGGCGCGGGGTAATGCGGTACTATCGCAGAAGCTTGCCCACGTGATCGACCTGCTGCCGTCGATCGTTCCAGGCACGGTGCCGTTCTTCACGACCAGTCCGGTCAGTCACCATACTGCCGTGAGCCTGGTGCCAGTCACCCGCGCCTCCGGCACGGTGCTCGGCGACGACGGCATGATCACTTCGGTCAACGGGGTGGCATTCTGACCTCGAGGGGCTCCGGCCAAGCCAACCCTTCACATCCAAACACGCTCGTCATCGGGATCCCTTTCAGGACCGACGCCGCCTCGACGTGGAGTGAGGGGCTTCGGCTTTTTCAGGCCAAACGGAGAGTGACTCTGCAGCACAATCGGAAGCCTACATGCGCCGGATTGCCAAGTAGGAGCCCATCGCCCGCATCAGCCGTCCGACGGTGCAGCGTGCCGCGCGGATGCCTTCGTACGTCCGGCGCGTTCGTCCTCATCGACGAGCGCACCAACCGCACGTGTTCTTGAGCGGTGGCTAGCGGATCGTGCCGGCGGCGAGGGGGCCGGGGCCGTCACCCGTCTCGTCAGTCCCGCAGCTGCGGCCGCGAAAGCTCGCTGCGCTCCTCACCCGCCTACGAGCTGACTCGAAACGACATCCATCACGGCGAGAAACGTCCGAGCTGCTTCGTCGGGCCTGAGGTCATGCTGGGAACGAGGCGGGCTTCGTCGGCTCCGCTCGCTTTCCGGAATTGATGGAAGCGGCCTGGCTGAGGGCCTGTCGATCCGGGTGACGCCCCCGTCCTCCGTCAGCGCCGACTCTACTGACGTGCGCGCTGAATATGCCTTGCGGGCGCAACGCACTCCAATCCGGCACGTAGCCGAGTGTGTGGCGAATGCCCGAGAACCATCGAAAATCATGGCGCTCGGTCGACCAGGGACAGCGCCGAAGTTTCCAGGCCCGGGTCCCGAAGTGATTCTCTCGTTGCGCTGCTATCGACTTCCGGTGCTATTTCAGGCGGTGTCTTCTGGCTCGTCTCGAACACTTGCGAAAGGAGACGTAGGACAGGCTCTCGGACCTAACGGCTCGCCGGGACCTGCGTCTGACGGAGCGCACCCTCCAGTAAGAACACCGTTTCCCATCGGGCGCCCGCCAGCGGTTGCGGCGAGATGGTCATGACGGGGACGTCTTCGGCATCACGGGCACGCGGCGCGCGTAGTCTCCGGTGCCCAGGTGGTCGCCCGTCGGATGGCGGCTGATGGTTCATTAGCAAGAACACGGCCGCCTCGTAAGCGCCGCGGAGCATTCGCTTCTCCATCAGCGACGGCTGAAGTCTCAACGCGAAATTGCTCTTCTTCATCGACGTTGCTCCCAGCGCGCTACCGCAACTGCGGGGGCCAAGACTTCGACTCCGAACCGTGCGGCTGCGCGCTCTCGCGACGCTAGCGTTCGACCATGTCGTCGAAGTTGCTCAGGCGGTGCAGCTTCACGTACGTCTGGCTCCGGATTCCCTGCCGGTTCGTGCCGGCCGGGAATGTCAGATCGACGTCCTCACCTCGAAGATCGAAGAAGCGGCGCAACGTGGACCCGCTCGTGAGACCGCCACCGAGAATGTTGTGGAAGATCAGCCCTTGATGACGCCCCCCGGGATACACACCGAGCGAGGCGTAGTACCCGAGATAGTTGCCCTGCTGACGGGCCTCCGCGTCGGTCGGCTCCGCTGACGCGAACCCGGTCCGGTTGCGGGTCGGAAAATGCACGCCGACAAAGCCAGTGGGCGTATAGACGATCACGCTGGGGTCGCGCTTGACCTCAGAGAGGAGCTCTGCGGAATCGAGCCGCTTCTGACCTTCCACTTCGTGGCGCCAGAAACCGATTACAGATCGCACTTCCGGCGGCACGGCGATCATCGTGGGCACGCGTTGCCACATGCGGGTGGCCACCGCCAGGGTGTGCAGCTCACCAGATTGTGATGTGGTGGTAAGGCGATCCTGTTCGTCAGGCACGGACGCGATGGCAAACGGCCGACTGAACTTCGCACCGGTGAGGTCGAGGCTCCGGCCAGCGAACGACTCGAAGGCGATGCGCCCGGCATCGCGGTTCACCTCATAACGCCCCCACGACCCGCCAATGCGGTAGAAGGCTCGCTGGGCGTCAGACAGCCCGCCTGCCAGCGCGGCCGGCACGGCCCGATCGACCAGCTCGAAGTAGTAGCCTGCCCGGTCAAAGACGAGCATTCCTCGAGGGCCTTGGGCCGCGACTGGCTGGGCGCCCTCAGGAGTCAGCTGCTCGGACGTCAACAGCCACGTCCCCACCAGTGGCTGCGCACTCGATTGCGCCTGTGAAACGGATCGGTCCCAACCAATACCGAGCAGGAGCATCGCGATGAGGCAGAACGCAGCTCTTTTCATCGGTCATCCCTTGTGAGCGGAGAGGCCGATGGTAATTGTAGTCAGCCTCCCGTGCTGGCGGTCGCTTCCAGTCCTGATGCTCTTTCTCATCCCGGTCGGCGGCGGAATCCCTGTCGGCGTACTCCTGGCGGAGAGAACCGGACTCGCGTGGCCGGTGACGGCTGTGCTCTATTTCGTCTCGGACGTCATTCTCGCGTTCGCCTTCGAGCCGATCCTGCGCCTACTGGCGGCGGTCGGCCGGCGGGTGCACTTCCTTGCGAAGATGGGAGACGCCATGGCGGCGTCGATGGAGCGCGTGGCCGCGCATTAGGGGGCCGCGCCGCGGGTAGATCGCGCCGGAGAACCCGCGCGCGAGGATCCCGGTCGAACCGAGCCTCTGGCCAGCGGCGTCGACAATGCGCCGCATGCGGCCTCCAGCAAACTGCTCCATTACCGTCCGCCGACCCTCGGCGCTGGTGATCGTTGCGCTCAGGCCCTGGGGATCGATGCGCATCGAGCCCCCGGCAGTGTCGCGCACAACAAAAGTACGATCGGGTTCCCCATCGACTGTTAGGCCCTGGTCCCGTAGGCCGAGCAGGAGCGTCCTGCGCGCATTCATGGAAACGCCGGCAAGCGCTTCTAAATTGGTTGATCGCCGCGCAGCTTCATCGACGATCGCTCACATCAGGAGATGGTGGATGTGGCGTGCCGAGTCCATTCGGTGGCGTGTTTCCACGAACGGCGTCTTGGCTAGACGCTCTCCACGGGATCGCCACCGAACACTGAAGCTTGGACACCAGCGGCGCTCCCGCCGCGCTCGCCCGCCCGAGCCGCTGCCAGCATCGGAGACTTGACGGAGACCGCGGTGCCAACACCCGGGCGAATACGTCACCACTAAGGCCACATAGACAAAGCCGCGCCACGTGGCCACGTAGGTGAAGTCCGAGACCAGAGCGGATTCGGCCGCGCGGCCACCGCACCGGTTCGCGCCTAGCTCTTGACGTCCGCCACGACCGTGGCGCCGGGCACGAACTCGTCGGCGGGGACCTTGTCGACGAGCGTCCACGAATCGCGCGCCGCCATCACCTGGGCGGCAAAGGCCGTGTGCAGCCCGTGGCCGCCGCGGTGCGCCACCAGGTGGCCGATGACCGGGTGTCCCAACAAGGCCAGGTCGCCAATCGCATCGAGGATCTTGTGGCGCACGAACTCGTCGGCGAACCGCAGCGCGCTGTTGAGCACGCCGGTCTCGCCAATCACGACGGCGTTCTCGAGCGAGCCGCCCAGGGCCAGGCCGCGCTGCCGCAACTGCTCCACTTCCTTGAGGAACGTGAAGGTGCGGGCCGGAGCGATGTCGTCGATGAACACCGCCTCGCTGATCCGCATCGTGCGCGACTGCTGACGCAGCAGCGGGTGGTCGTAGGCGATGCTGTAGGTGACCTTGAAGTGGTCCGACGGGTACAGGGCAATGCGCTTGTCGCCATGCGACAGCGCAATCGGCCGCAGGATCTTCATGAACCGCCGGGGGGCCGGCAGCTGCTTCACGCCCGCTTCCTGGATCACGTAGATGAACGGCGCGGCGCTGCCGTCCATGATCGGCACCTCCGGCGAGTTCAACTCGACAATCGTGTTGTCGATGCCCAGGCTGGCCAGCGCCGCCATCAGGTGCTCGACCGTGTCGATGCGGACGGCGTCGCGGGTGAGGCCGGTAGCGTAGTTGATGCCGCCGAGATGCTCGACCGTCGCCGGCACCTCGAAACCATCCAGATCCGAGCGCCGGAAGCGGATGCCGAAGTTGGCCGGGGCCGGCTTCAGCGACAGGGTGACTTTGCGCCCCGAGTGCAGGCCGATCCCGGCACAGGAGGTGGATCGGCGGATGGTCTGCTGCTGGCTCATCAGGTCTCCGCGCGGTTCCAACTAATCATGCGGGTTGGCAAATTTGTAAAAGCAACAAACATACCGGCGCAAAAATTCAACGATCGTGCGTGAGCATCGTCAGACCGGCCAACTAGTTACAGGGGAAAAGATACACGACTGTCACGGTTGGCGATAGTGGACGTGTGGACAGAACGCCACATCATCGCCGAACCGGAGTGAGGCTCTACGGCCACAGCCGTCACGGCTCCGGTCAGCTGGCCGCTTCGGTCAGCTGGCCTTGGGCAGCAATGGCCTCAGGAAGACGCCCGTCGCCGAGCTTCGCGACCGGGCCACCTCCTCGGGCGTGCCTTCGGCGATCACCCGGCCGCCGCCATGCCCGCCTTCCGGACCGAGATCGATCAGGTAATCGGCGCAACGGATGACGTCGAGGTTGTGCTCGATGACTACGACGGTATTGCCCTGGTCCACCAGCTTGTTCAGCACGTCCAGCAGCCGCCGCGTGTCTTCGAAATGCAAGCCGGTGGTCGGTTCGTCGAGGATGTAGAGCGTGCGGCCGGTGCCGCGCCGCGACAGCTCGCGGGCCAGCTTGACCCGCTGCGCCTCGCCGCCGCTCAGCGTGGTGGCCGACTGTCCCAGCTTGATGTAGCCCAGCCCCACGTCTTCGAGGGTGCGCAGCTTGTTGGCGATCGGCGGCACGTTCTCGAGCAGCGGCAGCGCCTGATCGACCGTCAGGTCGAGCATCTCGGCAATCGAGCGGCCGCGATACTGAATCTCCAGGGTTTCCCGGTTGTAGCGGCGGCCCTTGCACTGCTCGCACGTCACGTAGACGTCGGGCAGGAAGTGCATCTCGATGGCGATGACGCCATCGCCTTGACAGGCTTCGCAGCGGCCGCCCTTGACGTTGAACGAGAACCGGCCGGCGCGAAACCCCCGCGCCCGGGCCTCGGGCATCATCGCGAACAGTTCGCGGAGGTAGGTGAACATCCCGGTGTAGGTGGCGGGGTTCGACCGCGGCGTCCGGCCGATGGGCGACTGATCGATTTCGATCACCTTGTCCACCAGCTCGATGCCCTCGATGGCGTCGTGGCTGCCCGGTTCGGTTCCGGCGCGATAGATTGCCTTGGCCAGCGCGCGATACAGGATGTCGTTGACGAGGGTGGACTTGCCAGATCCGCTCACGCCGGTCACCGCGGTGAGCGTGCCGATGGGAAAGCGGACGTCGACGTTCTTGAGGTTGTTGGCGCGGGCGCCGCGAATGCGGATCTCGCCGCGGCCCGGCGCGCGCCGCACCATCGGCGTCACGATGGCGCGCTCGCCGCGCAGGTAGGCGCCGGTCAGCGAGTCGGGCGCGTCGGCCATCATCTCGGTGGGACGGCCCTGGAAGATCACCTGTCCGCCGTGTTCGCCGGCTCCGGGCCCCAGGTCCACCACGTAGTCGGCGGTGCGGATGGTCTCCTCGTCGTGCTCGACCACGACCACGGTGTTGCCCAGATCCCGCAGGCGCGCCAGCGTCGCCAGCAGTTTCCGGTTGTCGCGCTGGTGCAGGCCGATGGACGGCTCGTCGAGGACGTAGAGCACGCCGCTGAGGTGCGCGCCGATCTGCGTGGCCAACCGGATGCGCTGGCCTTCCCCGCCCGACAGCGTGGCGGCGCTGCGGTTCAAGGTGAGATAGCCGACGCCGACGTCGTGCAGGAAGTGCAGGCGCTCGCGGATCTCTCGCAGCACCCTGCCGGCGATCAGCGTTTCGCGTTCGCTGAGCTCGAAGGCATCGAACACGTCCACGGCATCGCTGACCGGCAGCCCGACGTAGTCGGCGACGCTGCGGCCCTTCACACGCACCGCCAGGCTCTGCGCCTTGAGCCGGTGGCCGTGACAGGTGGGACATTCGCGCAGCACTCGGAACGCCTCGAGGTCTTCCTGGACGGACCACGGACCTTCCTCGTAGCGCCGCCGCAGGTTGGGAATCACGCCCTCGAAGCTGCGGCCGAAGGCCACCTCGCCATTTGACGGCCGCCGCGCCCGCGGCATCGAGAATTCGGGATCGACGTCGTCCTCGGCGTCCGCGTCAGCCGGTGCCTCGTCATCGGGGGCCGCCGCGGTGGTCTTCCGGCTCGCGGCCGGTCCCAGCAGCACCAGATCGCGATGCTTCTTCGCCAGCTTGCCGAATGGCGTGGCCGGGTCGAAGCCGTAGGTCTTCGCCAATCCGAGGATGGCTTCGCGCACCAGCTTGCGGTCGCCCTTGGCCCAGGGGTTAATGGCGCCGTCGAGGAGCGACTTCGATTCGTCGGGTACCACCAGCCTGGGGTCGAAGTCGTAGGTCGTGCCCAGACCCTGGCAGCCGGGGCAGGCGCCGTGCGGCGAGTTGAATGAGAAGGCGCGAGGCGTCATTTCGGGCATCGACAGACCGCACGCCACGCAGGCCAGCTTGCGTGAGAAGAGCTGATCGCCCGACTCGAACGTGTTGACGATGACGATCTCGTCGGCCAGGCCCAACGCCACTTCGAGCGATTCGGACAGGCGGCGCTCGATGCCGCTCTTGACGATCAGCCGATCCACCACCACGTCGATGCTGTGGTTGCGGCGGCGGTCGAGCTTCAAATCCTCGTCGAGCGAGCGAAACTGGCCGTCGATACGCGCCTTGCTGAAGCCGCGCTGCCGCAGGCCCTGGAGTTCCTTCTTGAATTCACCCTTGCGGCCGCGCACGACCGGCGCCAGGATATTGATCCGCGCGTCCTGCGGATACAGCATCACCAGGTCCAGAATCCGTTCCAGCGTCTGCGCGGAGATCTCCCGCCCGCAGTTGGAACAGTGCGGGACGCCGATGTTGGCGAACAGCAACCGCAGGTAGTCGTAGATCTCGGTAACGGTGCCGACGGTCGAACGCGGGTTCGACCCGGTGGTCTTCTGCTCGATCGAGATTGCCGGGGACAGGCCCTCGATGAGGTCCACGTCCGGCTTCTCCATCTGTTCCAGGAACTGCCGGGCGTAGGCCGACAGCGACTCGACGTAGCGCCGCTGCCCTTCCGCGTAGATCGTGTCGAAGGCGAGCGAGGACTTGCCGGATCCCGACAGACCGGTGATCACCACCAGCCGGTCGCGCGGCAGGTCCACGTCGATGTTCTTCAGGTTGTGCACGCGGGCCCCGCGCACCGCGATCCAGTCGTGGGCCATGATGTTGGAAGATTTACCGCTGCCCGAAACCTCTATCTTACGGCATGTCTGGCGGGGACCGCCCAGGACGCGGACCGCGCGTTCAGGGAGTTAGCGGCGGCTGCGGAGCCGGCTGTGCCGGTAGCCGTAGCCGGCGTAACAGGCGATGCCGAGGATGAGCCAGAGGACGAAGCGTTCCCAGGCCTGCCGCGGCAGGCCGGCCATCACGAACAGGCAGGCCGCGATGCCCAGCGGCGCCACCACCCACACGCCGGGGACGCGAAACGGCCGGTCGCGGCCGGGTTCCTTGACCCGCAGCACCAGGACGCCGGCGCAGACGAGGGCAAACGCAAACAACGTCCCGATGTTGGTGAGGTCGTAGGTTTCGGCCGCATCGCCGACCAGCGAGGCCACGGCGACGACGATGCCGGTCAGCAGCGTCGTCGCCCACGGCACCCGCGTGCGGGCGTCCACCCGCGCCGCCCACGCCGGCAGCAGGCCGTCGCGCGCCATGGCGAAGAAGATGCGCGGCTGCCCGTACTGGAAGACCAGCAGCACCGCGGCCATCGAGACGGCGGCCCCGAGTGCCACCACCCAGCCGACGCGGCTGAAACCGGCCAGTTCCAGCGCCCGGGCCAACGGGTCGGCCACCGCCAGCTCGGTGTAGGGCACCATGCCGGTCAACACCGCGCCCACGATGACGTAGATGACGGTGCACACGGCCAGCCCGCCGAGGATGCCGATCGGCAGGTTGCGCTGCGGATCGCGCGTCTCTTCGCCGGCCGTGGAAATGGCGTCGAACCCGATATAGGCGAAGAACACGATGGCCGCGCCCTGGTGGACGCCGGTAAAGCCGTTCGGCGCGAACGGCACGTAGTTGGCCGGCTGCACGGCGGTGAGGCCGACGCCGACAAACAGCGCCAGCGCCACCAGCTTCACCACCACCATCACGTTGTTGGCGGTGGAGCTTTCGCGGGCGCCGCGCAGCAGCAGCCAGGTGACGGCCATGACGATGGCAAAGGCCGGCAGGTTCACCAGCACGGGCAGGCCGAGCAAGGTCGGCGCCGTCTCGAGCAAGCCGTGCACGTCGGGATTCGAACTGAGGAGCGCGGTGCGATAGCCGGTGGTCAGCCACACCGGCAGCACGATGCCGCCGCCGCGCAGCAGCGTCGTGAAGTAGTCGCCCCACGAGATCGCCACGGCCACGTTGCCCACCGCGTACTCGAGGATCAGATCCCAGCCGATGATCCACGCCACCAGTTCGCCCAGCGTGGCGTAGGCGTAGGCATAGGCGCTGCCGGCCTGGGGAATCATGGCGGCAAGTTCGGCGTAGCACAGCGCCGCCAGGGCACACATCGCACCAAGCAGCAGGAACGACAGGACCAGCGCCGGCCCGGCCCCGTAGCGCACAATCACGCCGTCCGGTCCCACCTGCCCCGCCGCGGCCGTGCCGATGGCGCCGAAAATGCCCGCGCCGATCACCGCGCCGATCGCCAGCATGATCAGATCGCCGGCGCCGAGCACGCGGCGCAGCGCCTGATCGCCCTCGGCGTGGCCGTTCGCAATCGGTTTTCGCGTGAGGATCTGGAGCATCGCGGCTCAGGCGGTGGCGTGGTCGCCGGCCATGTCGAAGCGATAGGCCGTGTGGTTCGACACCACCACCCACGCGCCGCGCGGACCGAAGGCGACGCCGACCAGCCCGCTGCCGGCCACGACCAGTTCCGGCTCGGCATCGAGATGGGCGAACCGGTAGACGCCCCCGCCGCTGCTCAGGGCATCGGCGACGTACAGCGACCCGTCCGGCGCGAACGTCAGACCCTGCGGCCGGCCGAACACCGGCGGCAGCGTGCGCACGTCGCCGTCGCGTCCGATGCGGTAGACGTGGTCGTAGGAGCTCAGCGTCGGCGCCGACACGAACAGCTCGCCGTGCGCGCTCATCGTCAGATGGAACGCCGCCACGCTGGCCGGCAGGGTCGCGAAGGTGCTTACCGAACCGTTGCGGACGCGAAAGATGGTGCCGCTGCGGTCGCCGACGAACATGTCGCCCTTGGCGTCGAAGGCGAGCCCGCACGCCACACCCAGATCCGATGCCACCTGGACGGGGCTGCCCGAGTCGTCGATCCTGTAGACGGCGCCGTCGAAGCGGCTCGAGACGTACAGCGCGCCGTCGGGCCCGTAGGCCAGCGACGTCGCGTTCACGATGCCCGACACGAACGGCAGCCGCGTACCGGCGGCCGTGACGCGGAACACCGAGACCGGCGATTCCTGCCCGCGCGGTCCGCTGTAGGTGACGAGCAGGTTGCCGTCGGGATCGAAGATGGGGCTGTCCACTTGATGCAGCCCCGTGGCCCACGGCCTGCCCACCTGCACATGGCCGCTCCAGGCGCCTGCGGATTCGCGGATCGGCGTGTCGCCGCCGCGAAGTCCCACCGGTACCACCACGACCA
>JADMIO012752992.1_pt1 | contig 14626 bp, 13 predicted proteins | sample 8958161 | NCBI WGS metagenome assembly JADMIO01 (sample SAMN16585339, study PRJNA669376) | soil metagenome | isolation source: Crop rotation soil | place: USA: Cullars Rotation, Alabama | collected 2011 | reverse complement strand
TCCAGCCGGTAACGCATTTTGGCGTGTGGTATCGGCTTCCAGCCGGTAACGCATTTCCACGCGAATCGTGCCGCGGCCGCGCAGGCCAAAGGCGCGCCCTGCCGCCGCGCTGGAGAATGGGTCTTGGTTTGTGTTCTCTGAACCCTGAACCCTGAACCCTCGCGCAGCGTTAGAGCACTTTGACAAGTTCATAGCGTCATCCGTCTGCCCGACGTTGGCGGAGCCGGCAGCCATGCGCCGAAAGCGCGGGAAGCTTGCCAAGTGCCCAGCTCCAGGCCAAGGGATCGAAGCGGGCGGGACTCGATCGCAGACCGCAGCGCCAAAAGGCCCGCTGAACCGGACGACCGCCCCAGCGAGAGTCAGAGCCGCGCCCGTGAGGAAGCGGTTCTTCAATTTCGCACTGGACGAAGCTCCGGGGATCACCCAAACGCGCCTGTGGAATGTTGGCATCGAAGTAGGCGTAGACGGCTGTCGGTATTCGGTTGTTGGCTGACAACTGACAACTGATACTGACAACTGCTGCCGCCCTCACCCCCGCCCCGCCCAGATGCCCGCGGGCCAACCCGGACAAACTCTGCGCAGTCGAAGTCGTCAGGTTGCTGGTGCGATGAATCCCTTCTCGCACCCATCCTTTGCGGGACGCGCTTCGAGTATCGTCGGCTCCGCGCCGCGGTACTCCGCGAATCCGTTCCCGCATCCTGACAGGAGATCGCCAGTCACTCAGCTTGCGTAGCGGCCACGCGCCGCGCGCTCTGACTTCTGACTTGTGACCTCTGACTTTTGACTTTTTTGCGGAGCCGCAGACGGATCAAAGAAAGCTCCCCGGCGGGCATTGAGAAACGGAAGTCGACCGCCCATTCGGGCCCCGCGGAGCGAAGCGAAAAACCACCGCGCCCCCTCCGCGCGCCCGCATTTTCAGAACCCCTTGCGGTATGAGGCGTACGCGCCGATGTATTAGGCGTACCCGGCGGTACAGCGGTACTCCGCGATGTACAGCGGTACTCCGCGATGTACTCCGCTGAGGCGTACTCGCCGATGTACTCGCCGACGAAGCAAGTTGGGCCTGCCCATGCGCCGCAAAAACGTGCGCGGCGCCGGACCTTCCGATCCGGACGCCGCAGGATTTCGCGTTTTGTCAGCCAAGGCAATGGCCGACGTTACGGACGCACTTCAACCACGCTCACACCCGCGCGGCTCTGCCCAAACCGGTCCGCCCGGCTCTCCGCCAGCACCGCCGCCCGGCTCGTGCGCGACGGACCGCTGATCGCGATACCTTCGCCGTTCGAAGTCGCGCTGGCGCGCCACCCGGCGCCGCTGATCACGCGCACATCGCTGGTCGAGCGGCCGCCGAAGGTCGTCGCGCTCGAATCGCTGTCGCTGATCGCCACGCCGCCGAAGATGCCGTTCGACTCGGCCCGGCTGTTGCTGAACGACTCGCCAAACTCGCTCAGCGCCGTCGAGATCGAGCGGCTCGCCGCGATGCCGTGATGCGTGCCGGTCGCCAGCGCCTCGCTATTGCTGACCGCGATGCCGCCGATGGTGGCGGCGATGCTCTCGCTGTCGGCGATGGCGTGACCGCCACGCGTACCGCGGGCATCGGCAACGCTGTTTGAAAGTGCAAGTCCGCGCCGATCGGCGGTTGCGACCGAGCGACTCGATGCCGAGCCATTGCGATTGCCATACGCCTCGGCGTTCGACACCGCCCTTCCCCCCCGCGTCGCTCCCGCCACGGAAAGTGCATCCGCGTTTCCCACAGCGGTCGCCGTCGCCGTCGCGCTCCCGCCATTGGTCGCGATCGACACTGCCGTCGCCTGCGCGCCAGGGGCGATCGAACCGGTGAACATCGAAACCCCGGTGATCAGCGTTGCCAGAAACCGTTTCACGTTCGTTCTCCTTTCGAGCGCCGGCTTTCCTAACGTTCGCCGCGCGGCTCGTTCCACCGGCACTGACGCGTTCATCGCAGGGTTATTCAGGTTTGAACCTGTCGAAAGACGGGCCATCTTTGTAACGCGGAACGAACGAGTGAAACTGTCAGATTGGCAGTCCAACCCGGCAAGTCACGGAACCCATTCGTGTTTCAGGGAAGTCACCCCACCTTCGCAACCTGTTTATTTGCAGTCGTTTACAAACAAGACGGGTTCGATTACACTTCGCCGAACTCTGGCACTCGGATTGCAATCTTCGGGGTGGGACCATCTGCGTCCGATCATTTTGACTCATTGATGCCTGATACTGGCACGCAAGGAGAAGGGTGAATGGCGGCTAAGCAACTGGCCTTTGAAAGCGACGCCCAGAAATCGATTCTCGCCGGCGTCGAGAAACTCGCCGCGGCGGTGAAGAGCACGTTCGGCCCGCGCGGGCGAAACGCGGTGCTCGACAAGGGCTGGGGTGCGCCGACCGTGACGAAGGACGGCGTGAGCGTCGCGGAAGAGATCGAACTGAGCGACAAATACGAAAACATGGGCGTGCAGCTCGTCAAAGAGGCCGCCAGCAAGACCAGCGACGTGGCCGGCGACGGCACGACGAGCGCGACGGTGCTGGCGGAGGCGATCTACAAGGAGGGGTTAAAGCACGTGGTCGCCGGGTTTGATCCGAACGCCATCAATCGCGGCATCGACAAGGCGGTGAAGTCGGTCGTCGCCGAGTTGAAGAACATCGCGCGGCCGATCAAGGTTGCGGCGGAAAACAACTCCGACGTGATCAACATCGCGACGATCTCGGCGAATAACGATCGCGAGATCGGCGAGAAGCTGGCGGATTGTTACGCGAAGGTCGGCAAGGACGGCGTGATCACGGTCGAGGAGGGCAAGAGCCTGGAGACGACCGTGGATGTCGTCGAAGGCATGCAGTTCGACCGCGGCTATCTCAGCCCGCACTTCATGACCAATCCGGACAACATGGAATGCGTGCTGGATCGCGCGTTCGTGCTGATTTACGAAGACAAGATCAGCAGCGTGACGAAGCTCGTGCCGCTGCTCGAAAAAATCGCGCAGGCCAAGCGGCCGCTGGTCATCATCGCCGAAGATGTCGAGGGCGAGGCGCTGGCGACGCTGGTGGTGAACAAGCTGCGCGGCATCATCCAGATCTGCGCCGTCAAGGCGCCAGGTTATGGCGATCGGCGCAAGGCGATGCTCGAAGACATCGCGGTGCTGACGGGCGGGAAGCCGATTTTCAAGGATCTCGGCATCGAACTCGACAACGTGACGATCGCGGACCTGGGACAGGCGAAGCGCGTGCACGTTGACGCCGACAACACGACCATCATCGAAGGTGCCGGCGACACGAAGTCGATCAAAGGCCGGATCGAGATGATCCGCCGCGAGATCGAAGGGACGACCAGCGATTACGATCGCGAGAAGCTCCAGGAGCGGCTGGCGAAACTTGCCGGCGGCGTGGCGCAAATCAATGTCGGCGCGGCGACTGAGTCGGAGCTGAAAGAAAAGAAAGCCCGCGTTGAGGATGCGCTGCACGCGACCCGCGCGGCGATCGAGGAAGGCATCGTCCCCGGCGGCGGCGTGGCGCTAATTCGTGCCATGAGGACGCTTGAAGATGTGGAACTCGATTCGCCGGACGAGCAGGCGGGCGTTGATATCGTCCGTAAAGCGCTAACCGCACCGATTCGGCAGATCGCCGCGAACGCCGGCTATGAGCCGGCGGTCGTGCTGAAAAAGGTTCAGTCGAACACGAGCACCAATTTCGGGTTCAACGCCGAGACGGGCGAGTATGGCGATCTGACGAAAGCGGGCGTGATCGATCCGACCAAAGTCGTGCGCAGCGCACTCGAAAACGCGAGCAGCGTTGCTCGCATTCTGCTCTCCACAGCGTGCCTGATCTCCGAAAAGCCGGCCGAAAAGAAAGCGGGCGGTCCGGGTGGCCCCGGCGGCATGGGAGGCATGGGAGGCATGGGTGGAATGGGCGGCATGGGTGACATGGACGACATGATGTAGGAAGTTAGAAGTCATAAGTCAGAAGTGAAAAGCAAAAACTGAAACTCATTCATCAACGGAGCTTTTGAAAATGCCAGTTGCAGCACCTGCGAAAGAGCGTAACACCGGTTCGAAGAGCAATATCCGCATCCGCCCGCTGGAGGATCGCGTCGTGATCCGCCCCTCCGAGGCCGAAGAGCGCACCCGCGGCGGCATCGTCCTCCCCGACACCGCGCGCGAGAAGCCGCAGGCCGGCGAGGTGATCGCGGTCGGCCCGGGCAAGCTGCTGGAGAGCGGCGAGCGCGCAGAGATGTCGCTGAAGAACGGCGACCGCGTGTTTTACGGCAAGTACAGCGGCACGGAAATCGAGATTGACGGCGAGAAGCTGACGATCGTGCGCGAGAGCGATGTCCTGGGAATTCAGCAGTAAGTCCTGAGCAGGCGAGCGAAGCTCGATGCTCATTTTGAGGTCATAAATGGCTGCCAAACAACTCATGTACGCCGAAAAGGCCCGCGCCGAGATGCTCACCGGCGTTCGCACGCTGGCGAAAGCCGTCAAGAGCACGCTCGGACCGGTCGGCCGCAACGTGCTTCTGCATAAATCGTGGGGCGCGCCGCGCATCACCAAGGACGGCGTCACCGTCAGCAAGGAAATCGAGCTGAACGAGCCATTTCAGAATATGGGCGCCAAGTTGGTAAACGAAGTGGCCACCAAGACCGGCGACGTGGCCGGTGACGGCACAACTACCGCCATCGTGCTGGCCGAGGCGATCTTCAGCGAGGGGCTGAAGAACATCACCGCCGGGGCCAACCCGGTCGCCGTGAAGCGCGGAATCGACGCCGCGGTGCAGGTCGCGGTCGATGCGATCAAGTCACAGTCCGCGAAGGTGCGCGGCAAGGACGACATCACCAAGGTCGGCACGATCAGCGCCAATGGCGACGTGCAGGTCGGCCAGATGCTGTCCGAAGCGTTCGACAAAGTCGGCAAGGACGGCGTGGTCGAGATCGAAGAGGGCAAGGGCATCGAAACGACGTGGGAGCACGTCGAGGGGATGCAGTTCGACAAGGGTTTCATCTCGCCCTACTTCATCACGAACCCGAACACGCTCGAAGCCGTGCTCGAAGATCCGTACATTCTGATTTTCGAGAAGAAGGTCAGCTCGTTGCGTGACCTGATTCCGCTGCTCGAGAAAATCGTCAATCTCGGCAAGCCACTGCTGCTGATTGCGGAGGATGTCGAGGGTGAGGCGCTGGCGGCACTGGTCGTGAATCGCCTCCGCGGCGTCATTCAGGTCTGTGCGGTAAAGGCGCCGGGCTTTGGCGATCGGCGCAAAGCCATGCTGGCTGACATCGCGGCGCTCACCGGCGGTGAATTCATCAGTGAAGACCGCGGGCTGAAGCTCGAGAACATCGACGTGAACATGATGGGCCGTGCGAAGCGCGTGGTCATCACGAAAGATGAAACAACGATTATCGAAGGCGCCGGCAAGAAGAACGAGATCAACGCGCGGATCGAGCAGATTCGCACGCAGATCGAAAAAACGACCAGCGATTACGACCGCGAGAAGCTTCAGGAGCGCCTGGCGAAGCTTACCGGCGGCGTCGCCGTCGTGAAGGTCGGCGGCTCGACGGAAATCGAGGTCAAGGAGCGCAAAGACTTGGTTGACGATGCGTTTCACGCAACGAAGGCCGCGGCGGAAGAGGGCATTGTGCCGGGCGGCGGCGTCGTGTTTTTGCGCGCCATCAAACCGGTGCAGACGTCAGCGAAGAATGTCGAGGGCGACGAGGCCATCGGCTATCGCATCATCGCCAAGGCGCTGGAATATCCGGCGCGGCAGATCGCCGAAAATGCCGGCCAGGACGGCGGCGTGGTCGTCGATGAGATTCTGTCGCGCGGCAAGAATTTCGGTCTGAACGCGGCGACCGGTGAGTACGTCGACATGCTGGATGCCGGCATCATCGATCCAGCGAAGGTGGCGCGGGTGGCGCTGCAAAACGCGGCCAGCGTCGCGGGCCTACTGCTGACGACCGACGTGCTGTGCACCGAATACAAGGCTGACAAGCACGAGAAGATCGAGGGCGCAACGCGCTAAGTGCAACTCCTGGAGTGGAAGAAGCGATTCAGGGGCGCCCGGCCGGCCCGGACGCCCCTGTTTCGTGTGCGGGCGGCATGCGTGTCGCCGATAGAATACGTATGCGGAGACGAGTTCCTGGTCGAGCGGAGCATGCGATGATCGCTCCACAATCAATGACGCCTGAAGAGCTGGCAGCGCGCGTGCAGACGCCGATGCTGCTGGTCGAACATCACCTGTTGCCGTGTGATACGGATGACTACGAAACGGCCGTTCCCGAAGAGGGATACAAGTTTGAACTGATCCAAGGCATTCTGCACGTGTCACCGTCGGCCGATCCATACGAGCAGGACATTGCGCTGGCAATCTACAATCTGGTGCGTGCGGCTCAAGCCCCATCGGGAGAGCCGATTTTCGCGCACGTACTCGTCGATCCGCGGATTTTTGTTGTGGAACTTCCGAAGAAAGGTACCGTGCCACAACCTGACGTTGCGGCCTACCTCTCGTATCCTCAGAAGCCGGTGCGCAGCTATCGCGGTGTCTTTCCGGCGCTGGTCGTCGAGGTAGTATCCCCAGCGCATCGGGAAAAGGACTATCAGCGCAATCCCGCGATCTATCAGTCGGTTTCCCAAATCCTTGAATACTGGGTCGTCGATCCATCGAAAAACATGGCCCGTCCGTCGATGTCGGTATTTCATCGAAAAACCGGCGCTCAGGCGTTCGAACGAATTGATATTCCTGCTGGCGAGACGTATGTGTCCATCCACTGGCCGAGCATCAGAATCAACCTGGCGCGCATTGCGATTGATTGACGTCGGCGCAACTGCTTTTCCATCAATATGAGTGCCGCTGTGCAAAACAAGCGCGATTATTACGAAGTGCTCGGCGTTGAGCGCAGCGCGGGGCCCGACGATATCAAGCGCGCCTATCGCCAGGCGGCGCTGAAATATCACCCCGACCGCAATCGCGAAAACGGCGCGGAAGAGAAGTTCAAAGAGGCATCGGAGGCGTACGAAGTCCTTTCGGACGCCGAAAAGCGGCAGCGTTACGACCGCTACGGGCATCGCGGGCTGACCGGCGTCGGCATGCACGACTTTCAGGGGATGGGCGTCGAGGACATCTTCAGCATTTTCGGCGATCTGTTCGGGGACAGCTTTGGCGGCCGTTCGCGGCGGGCGGACCGCGGCATCGACATTCACGCCGAGATTGAGATCGACCTGCGACAGGTGGCGACCGGCGCCGATGAAACGCTGCGCTTCGAGCGCGCGGATTATTGTGAGCGCTGCGCGGGCCAGGGCGGTGAACCGGGCTCGCAGCGCAAGGCGTGCCGCACCTGCGGCGGATATGGGCAGGTGGAGCGGCAGCAATCGATGGGCTTCTTCGTCACGCGCACGGTCGTCGAGTGTCCCACATGTCACGGGCGCGGCTCGACCGTGGAAAAGCCATGCAAAGCCTGCAACGGCAGCGGGCGCGCCACGAAGGAGCGCGTCTTGCAGGTGAAGATTCCAAAGGGCATTCACGACGGGCAATCGATCCGCATTCGTGGCGAAGGCGAGCCCGGGCCGAGCGGCACGGCGCGCGGCGATCTGCGCTGCACCATCCGCGTCCGCGAGCATGAGTTCTTCACGCGCGAGGGTGATCACCTGGTATGCCGGCTGCCGATCAGTTTCACGCAGGCCGCGCTGGGCGGACAGATCGAAGTTCCGACGCTGACGGGCAAATCACCCCTGAAGATTCCAGCGGGGACCCAGCATGGCGCCGTATTTCAAATCGGCGGCAAGGGTTTGCCGAATCTGCAAACCGGCCGCAACGGCGACGAAGTTGTCCAAGTGCTGGTCGAGATCCCCAGGAAGCTCAGCAAGGGCCAGGAGGATTTGCTGCGGCAATTCGCCGCCAGCGAGGATAAAAACGTTATGCCGGAGACGAAGGGCTTCTTCGAGCGCGTGAAGAAATATCTGTCCGGCGAGACGGATGCGGGCTGAGCCCGCCAATAGTTGTGAACTGATGGGAATGATGCCATGAATAATGATCTCAACATCAAAATCGAAACCGGCTCTCCGGCCGGTACGGCGGAGGAAAGCGCTGCCGAAAATTCGTTGGAAAACTGCCGCAAGCAGGTTGAGGAGCTGCGCGACAAGCACTTGCGCGCCCTAGCGGATGCCCGAAACATTGCGCAGCGCAGCGCGCGCGAGAGCGAAGAGGCGCGGAAATATGCGATTGCAGATTTCGCGAAAGAGTTGCTGATCGTCATCGACGATCTGGATCGCACACTGGAGTCCGCCGCAAGCGGCGCGGATGCGAGCGCGCTCGCGGACGGCGTGCGGATCACGCGCGAGCACTTTCAGAAGCTGCTGGCGGCGCGGGGCATTCAGCCGATCGAGGCGGCCGGAAAGCCGTTCGACCCGGCGCTGCATGAAGCGCTGATGCAGCAGCCGAGCGCAGAAGTGCCCGCCGGCAACGTGGTGCAGGAAGCGGCGCGCGGCTACCGCATGCACGACCGCGTTTTGCGGCCGGCGCGGGTCATCGTTTCGAGTGGAAAACCGGGGTAATAATGCCGACCTACGAGTACGCGTGCAGCGAATGCGGTCACCAATTCGATCAGTTTCAATCCATCAAGAGCGACGCGCTCAAGGTGTGCCCCAAGTGCGGTCGGCGCTCCCTGAAAAGACTGATCGGCACGGGCGGCGGGGTCATTTTTAAAGGCTCCGGCTTCTATCAGACGGACTATCGCAGCGACGCCTACAAGAGGGCCGCGGAGGCCGAGACGAAAAGCGCCGAACCGGCCAAGAGCGAGGTATCCAAGGAATCCAGCGGCTCCGAAGCTCCGGCCAAGCCGGCGGCTGAGAGCGCGGGTTCCGGCGCATCGACCCCAACGAAAAAGTCCAAAAAACCAGCGGCGAAGTCAGACTAGCCGCATCGGCGAAGCCCGTGCTAACCACCGCGCATCAGCTTCAACATTGCCCGGAGTGCGGCGCGGCGCTGCCGGCGGCAACCGAAATGGCGCAGCGCTGCGCAGAGTGCGGTTTCTCCTACGCCGCAGACTCCGTCGTTTTTCGTCCAGCCCGGCCGTGGCGTATTTACCTCTTATTCGCGGCGGCACTGGCGATCCTTCCCGGATTGCTGAGCTTTCTGGAAACAACGCTTGCCCGTCTGGAGCGCCCGACGCCGCTTCAAACGCTGTTCGCGGCGGCGGCGATCATCCTCCTGGTCTGGTGCGGACGGCGGCTGCGGGTACTGCTGGAACCAAATCGATACGTGGCGATCACGCCGAGCGGTGTCGCAGCGCGAACGCCGCGCATTACGGCGCGGCTGGGTTGGCACGAAATGCGCGAGATCACGTTGCGTGGCTCGATCCCGCTCATTTATCGACACGCGAACGAGCCGCCGGTGCTGCTGGAATGGGTATTTGATCCCGGCGAAGTCGATCTGTTTCGGGCGGAGCTGCAAAACGTGAGCCGGCGCTGGGCGCAACAAGTGATACCATGGCGCGATGCCCAGTTCCGATCGGATTTGGACTGACGCCGCGCAGGATGAAACATCCCCCCTGCTGGTGATCGACGGGCTGACGACCGAGTTTGCGGCGCGCGGGAGCGGTCTGGCCCGCGCGACGAGAATTCGCGCCGTCGATGATGTGTCGTTTGCGGTCGCCGCTGGGCAGAGTTTCGGAATTGTCGGCGAGAGCGGCTCGGGAAAGTCGACGCTCGCGCGGACGATTCTGCGGTTGATTCCCGCGGCGGCCGGGCGCGTGCGCTATCGCGGCATCGACGTTCTCAGCCTGGGTTGGCGGCAGCTCCGCAAGCTGCGGAGCGAGATTCAGATTGTGTTTCAGGATCCGGCCGGCAGCCTGAACCCGCGCCTGTGCATCGAGACGATCATTGGCGAGGCGGCATGGGCGCACGGTCTGGTGCGCGACCGGCGGCAAATGCGCGAACGCGTCGCCGAATTGCTGACGCGGGTCGGCCTCTCGACCGCGGTGCTGCGGCGCTACCCGCATGAGTTCTCCGGCGGTCAGAAGCAGCGGATCGGCATCGCGCGCGCGCTCAGCCTTTCACCGCGCGTTCTGATTCTGGATGAACCGACGTCGGCGCTGGACGTCTCGGTTCAGTCCCAGATTCTGGACCTGCTAAGCAGTTTGAAGCGCGATTTGCGGCTGACTTACCTGTTCGTGTCACACAACCTGGCGGTGGTGCGACATTTCTGCGACGACGTGGCGGTCATGCGCGCAGGCCGGATAATCGAGCAGAGCTCGACCGCGGAGCTGTTCGAGCGGCCGCAACAGGCTTACACGCGCGACCTGCTCAACGCCGTTCTGGAGCCCCCAACCGCCGATCAGCCGTCCTAGGTTCAGCCGCTCGACGCGCCGAGGAATGCGAGGAGCATGACGACGACTATCGTGGTGACGCGATCGATCGCGTCCGTCAACGTAGAGAGATTCTCGGCTCGGATCATCGGACGATTCCTGATTCGAAAGACGACTTATGAGAACGACAAGAATTAGACCGGCTGCTTCGGCCGCGCTCGCTTCTTGCGAAACATTCCGAGCAATCCGGTCTCGGCGACCTCATCTGTAAGATGACCGGCTGCCAATGAGCGGGCCATATTATGAATCGCCATACGAGCCGGGCTGTTCGGCGAATCCGTCATGATGGGATGGCCGAGGTCGCGCGACGTCGTAACACGCCGGTAATCGTTGGGAATCACCGCGAAGATGGGCCGTCCGAAGTGTTTCTCCACCTCTTCGGGCGTAATTCGCTCATGATTGGCATTACAACGATTTAATACGATCTCTACTCTATCCGCGTTCGCGCCGAGATTCAACATGCACTCGTAGAGCCGGGTTGCATTCCGCAAACACGGCACGGAAAGCTGCGCGACAATGATGACGCGATCCGCCCCGTGCAGAGCGGCCGCGGCAGGCGGGGTGAAAATGCGCGGCAGATCCACCACCACGAATGGCACCAGTTGCGAGAGGACACGAAACATCTGGTCGACGCCGTCGGGCTGAACGTCGTCCGCATCCTCGACTCTCTCCGGACGTCCAAGCAGCGAAACATTGCACGGCAGCTCGTGCAGCGCGGTCTCCAGCAGCGTGCGATCGATTTCCGCTCCGCCGCGACAGACGTCGGCGACCGAGTAGCGGGGCTGGCAGTCGAAGGCGCACGCGACGTCACCGAAGTGGAGATTCATGTCCACGAGCGCCGCCGAGCGCGTCGTGAGATGAGCCAGTTCGATGGCCAGGTTGCACGCGACGGTCGTAGCGCCCGCGCCGCCCGAAGAACCGATGACGCCGAACCGCTGACTGGCGATCGACAGCGGAACCAGCGATTGACGGATGCGTTCCAGTGCGCCGCGCAGATCTTCGATGTCGATCGGCACGCGCACAAACTGATGACAGCCGGCGCGCATCGCCCCGATGATCGTGTTGGAATCGGATGAGCGGCTGAGTCCGAGAATTCCGGCATCCGGCGCGACTTCGGCGATCCGCTGCACGACATGCAGCGCCAATTTCGGGTCCGAGCTATCCAGGTTTACTACCGCGATGTCCACCTGGCGCATGCGCAGATGCTCTTGCATGGGCTCGAATGCGGTGCAGACGTCCACAACGCGGACATCGCCGGCCTGCTCAAACGCCTGGCGCATCGAATCCCTAGCGGCGCCCCCCGCGTCGAACAAACAGACCCTGAGGTTGAAAGCCATCGCTGCACGTCCTTCGATTATGGTGCTGCTGCAATGCGGCTAAGCAAATATCGGCGTTTTTACAGACGAGAATTCCGCGGTCTCAGGAGCCAGCCGGCTGCGTTGACGGCGGTTCCGCCGTCGGCGCGACGGTGCGCAGATCGTTGCGGATCCAGGTCAGGCGCGACTGATTCGGTTCGTCGGGGTTTCCGACGACCGCGACGATGTCGAGGTCGCCGTCGCCGTCCAGGTCACCGTAGCCGAGAAAGCCGACGTCGCCGGGCGGATTGAACGTTGTCACGATGAACGCGTTCCACTGGGCCAGCGGGTTGCTGCCGGCCTGTTCGAAGTAGCGCACCGCGCCCTCCGTCGCGCCGGTGACGATTTCCAGCTTGCCGTCGTTATCGATATCCACTGCCTTCACGTCGCGCGGCTCGAAATTCTCATAGGTGACAATCGCGGTCGAATCCCAGTCGTACTCGCGCCGAGCGCCGCTGCGCGGCTGAACAAAGAGTACGATCTGCTTCTGTTCGCCGCCGGCGACGACTACGTCGGGTTTGCCATCGCCGGTGATGTCGGCGACGTCGAGCGACCACGCGTCGCGCACGCTGCCGATGCGCCATGGCGTCCAGGGATTCGTGTCATCCAGCGGCGCGCCGGGGTTCTCAAACCACATGACCTGCACGTTGTTGTCGTCGCGCGCCGAGCTGACCACGTCCAGATGGCCATCGCCGTCCAGATCGATCACAAACAGCCCCGCGGCGCCGTCGCGGTCGAGGCGGTCCTGGCGCTCGTGCTTGCCGATGCTGATTACCGGCCAGTTATGCCCGTCCACAGCGCCTCCGGGATTCGCGAAGATCACCACGTCGCCGTCCAGGATCACGAGCGGCTCGACCGGAATGCCGGGGCGCGGCGTCAGCGTGATCTTGAATTTCCGCGAAGCCAGGATGTCGTTGTCGCCGTCGTCGTCGAAGTCCGCGATTTCGACGTTCGTATAGCGTTGCTCGATGGTGACGATGTAGTCCGAGAGGTTCACACCGGGCCCGAGGGCCTGATCGATCAGCGCCTGAAATTCGGCGTCTGTCAGTGATTCGGTGCTGGAGTCAATGCGCTCGAAGAGTGGATCGTCCGGGGTCTGGTTGCCCCAGGCGCGCATGTCTTTCGTGTCGCCGTTCGACGGATGATGGAAGTACCACACGGCGTCTTTCGCGCCGCCGACGATGTCGAGGTAGCCGTCGCCGTCGATGTCTCCGACCGCCACATCCGAGAGGTCTTCCATGTCGCGCTTGCTGTCGAGCGTGAGGCTGAGGTAGTCAACCGTGCCGCGCCGGCCCTTGCTCAGCAGGATCTGAATTACCGCCTGCTTGTCGCCGTAGGACACTACGGGATCGATCTTGCCGTCGCCGTTGAAGTCGATGCCGAGCGGATGCCGCTTTGTGTCGTGCAGCGCGTAAGTCAGCGTGGTGACGGCGGTGCCGTTCGTGAACGTTCGCTGCTGAATGAGGTTCTGGGTGAACGCCGAGCCGGTGGGGAACGGCGTGCCCGGGCCGCCGGCGCCGGGCGTTCCGGTCGTTCCGCCGAGCACATTGCCCGCGAATGGGTTGTTAACGCAGGCGAAAACGCCGCCGAGAATCAGCAGCGACAGTGCAAGAATGATCGTCATTGGTCGGCGCATGCGGCCTCCGTCAGGCAAGAGACTGCGCGCCGAAACTGCGTTCCGCGCGCGAATTCCATATGCTTATGGGGTCGGTATTTGCACCAGAGCGCTTTAGGAGGCTACGTGCGGCCGGCGATGGGTTCGATAAACTTCGGTCTAACAGCAAGCTGACGCGAAAGGTCGAGATGAAATATCGATATGTCATTATCGGGGCAGGACGGCAGGGAATCGCACTGGCGTACGACCTGGCGCGAAACGGCGAGGCGGCGGCGATCGTCCTGGTCGATCGTGACGAGCAGGCGCTCGAGGCCGCGCGCGGGCGGGTGCGCGAGCTCTGCGGCGGGTGGCGCGGCGAATTGTCCGGGGAGACGGTGCGCGAGGAAAGCGCTGAGGGGTTCGCGCGGATTATGCGCGGGGCGGATGTGGTGATTTCCGCCGCACCTTACCGGCTGAATGAGAGGCTCACGGATGCCGCGATCGCAGCGCGGACTTCGTTCTGCGATCTGGGCGGGAACACGGCCGTGGTGCGGGCGCAGTTGGGGCGGCACGCGCGGGCGGCGGCGGCAGACGTGAGCGTCGTGCCGGATTGCGGGCTGGCGCCGGGGCTGGGGAATCATCTGGCGGCGCACGGAGTCGGGTCGCTGGCGGCGCCGCGCGAGGTGCATGTGCGCTGCGGCGGATTGCCGGAGCGGCCGGTTGGACCACTGGGATACAAGATGCTGTTCAACTTTCAGGGTCTCATCAACGAGTACAGCGGGATGGCGGAGTTCCTGCGCGAGGGGCAGATCGTTGAAGTACCGACTCTGATGGACTTGGAGGGAATTGAGTTCGATCAGCTTGGGCGGTGCGAGGCGGCGGTAACTTCGGGCGGGACGAGCACCTGTCCGACAACGTTTCTGGGGCGGCTTCTGACGTACGACTACAAGACCGTCCGCTACCCGGGGCATTTCGCGATGATCCGGGCGATGTTCGAGTTGGGTTGCTTTGACGAAGAGCTGCGTGCTCGAGACGGGGCAGCGCTGCGGCCGAAGCAGGTGATGCAGGAGCTGTTCGAGACGCGGCTGGCGTTTCCGGAGGTGCGGGATATCGTCGTGCTGCGCGTGACCGTTTCCGGCACCGCCGCGGGGCGGGATGTGACGCTTCAATATGACCTGTTCGACCGGTTTGACGAAGCTACGCGGCTATCGGCGATGGAGCGGACGACAGCTTTTCCCGCGGCACTTGTGGCGTACATGCAGGCGCGGCGGTTGATCAAGCCCGGTGCGCGGCCGCTGGAGGTTTCGGTGCCGGCGGAG
>JADMIO012736546.1_pt1 | contig 14626 bp, 10 predicted proteins | sample 8958161 | NCBI WGS metagenome assembly JADMIO01 (sample SAMN16585339, study PRJNA669376) | soil metagenome | isolation source: Crop rotation soil | place: USA: Cullars Rotation, Alabama | collected 2011 | reverse complement strand
CTTTCCCGATTTTGTCGAGACCCTGCCGAAAGGACTCGATACCATGGTCGGCGACCGCGGTGTCAAATTGTCGGGCGGCCAGCGTCAGCGCATCGCGATCGCGCGCGCGTTCCTGAAGGACGCGCCGATCCTGCTGCTGGATGAAGCGACTGCCTCGCTTGACGGCGAGTCAGAGGACGCTATTCGCGATGCGTTGGGCCGGCTGATGCGCGGCCGCACCGTAATCGCGATCGCCCACAGGCTCGCGACCTTGCGCAATTTCGATCGTGTCGTCGTGCTGAAGGCGGGCCGGATCATCGAGGACGGCTCGCCAGACCGGTTGATGCAGAGGGAGGGGCCTTACCGCGAACTGGTGACTCAGGAGATGAGCCGGCTTGCGAAGTTCGCCGCGTAGATTTTTCTGCGCAGAATGGCGGCAGCATTCAGCCAGAGTGTTTCGAGTACGCGCGGTGGCAAAGCATCCGAGGTGATCATGGCCGAGGCCGTCACTCAGATTTTCACGAGCTCGCAAGTCATTGAGCTGGCGGTAGACCAGCCCTTCTACATCCCGATGACGGGACCGGCGGCGCGCCCGCGGCGTTCGCTCAAGCACGACGACACCTTCATCGTCCTCGACAGCCATGGCGATATCGGCGCGTCCGCAGGCGGGCCGGACGGCTTGTTCAACGCCGACACCCGCTATCTGGCGAAGCTGCAGCTCGCATTCGATGACGTTCAGCCGCTGTTGCTCGGCTCCAATCTGCGCGACGACAACTCCTCGCTGACAGTCGACCTGAGCAATCCCGACATCTACGACGACCAGGGTCGTCTGGTGCTGGAAAAGGACATGCTGCACATCGTGCGCACGATCTTTCTATGGCGGGGCAGGGCCTATCAGCGTATCGGCCTGCAAAATCACGGCGATCGGCACGCCAGCTTCGACATCACTTTGTTGTTCGATAACGATTTCGCCGACCTTTTTGAAGTCCGCGGTGAAAAACGCGAGCGTCGTGGCGTCGGCACGGCCCGCCTGCTCGGGCCGGCGGACGTCGCGCTCGAGTACAAGGGGCTCGATAACGTGTCCCGGCTGACGTCGCTGCATTTCGACCCGCGACCGACCCGTCTGTCAGTCAATGCGGCGACCTGGCGTTGCGAGCTGGCGCCGCGTCAGACCGGATCGCTGTTCGTGTCGGTGTCATGTAACAAACCCGCGGAACCCAAGCTCAAGCGCTTTTTCCCGGGGCTTCTGGCGCATCGCCGGGAGATGCGGCAGTTGACCGCGAGCTGCACCAGCGTCGAGACGTCGAACGACATCTTCAACGAGGTGCTCTGCCGATCCATGGCCGACCTCAACATGCTCATGACGGAGACGCCGCAGGGGCGTTACCCCTACGCCGGTATTCCCTGGTACTCGACGACGTTCGGCCGCGACGGCATCATCACCGCGCTTCAGATGCTGTGGCTCGATCCACGTGTCGCTCGCGGCGTGCTCGCGCGGCTGGCGCGCTATCAAGCCACCTCCGTCGATCCGCTCAACGACGCGGAGCCCGGAAAAATCCTGCATGAGATGCGGGGCGGCGAGATGGCGGCGCTGCGGGAAGTGCCTTTCGCGCAATATTACGGCAGTGTCGATTCAACGCCGCTGTTCGTGCTGCTCGCGGGGCTCTACGGCGAGCGCACCGGGGACTACAAGACGTTGGGCGAACTGTGGCCCGCCGTCGAAGCGGCGCTCGACTGGATCGACGGCCCAGGCGATCCCGATTCCGACGGCTTTGTCGAATATCAGCGCGCCACCGACGCGGGCCTTCGCAATCAGGGCTGGAAGGATTCCTATGACGCGATCTTCCACGCCGACGGCCGGCTTGCCGAGGGCAACATCGCGCTGGCCGAGGTGCAGGGCTACGTGTTCGCCGCCAAGCGGTTGGCGGCGCGCTGCGCGCATCGCCTCGGCCGTCGCGAGATCGCGCAACGGCTTGAAATGGAGGCATACCAATTGGCCCGGCGTTTCGAGGACGCGTTCTGGTGCGAGGAGCTCGGCACCTACGCGCTCGCGCTGGATGGCGAGAAGCAGCCGTGCCGGGTCCGTTCCTCCAATGCCGGTCATCTCCTGTTCAGCGGGATGATCGGGGAAGATCGCGCCCGCAAGGTCGCGGCGGACCTGCTGCGACCGCATTTCTTCACGGGCTGGGGCATCCGCACCATTGCGCTCGGCGCGGCCCGCTTCAACCCGATGTCCTATCACAACGGCTCGATCTGGCCGCACGACAACGCGTTGATCGCGCTCGGTCTCGCGCGTTACGGCCTGAAGCATTCGGTCGAGCACGTCTTCAGGGGATTGTTCGACGCGGCGGCCTACATGGATTTGCGGCGGCTGCCCGAACTCTTCTGCGGCTTTCGCCGCGAGAAGCATCGTGGTCCCACTCTTTACCCCGTCGCCTGCGCGCCACAGGCCTGGGCCAGCGCGACGCCGTTCACGTTGCTTGAGGCCGCGCTCGGGCTGGAATTCGATGCCGACCGTTCGGAGATCAGGCTGCGCAACCCAAAACTGCCCGCGTTCCTCAATGAGGTCATCCTGCGCGAGTTGCGCCTTGGCGAGTCCAGCGTCGACTTGCGGATCCGCCGGCATGGCGACGAAGTGTCGATGGAAGTGATGCGCCGGCGCGGGCAGATACAGGTATCAATCGTGCTCGCGCGCTGACGCGCGCTGGATGACAGCGGACGAGGGGAACCCATGCGTAGAAGACGCTTGCTCATGTTCTTGGGATGTCTTGTTTCGCTGGCGGCGGCTGTGGGCGCCCGCGCAGAAAGCGAGCCGCAACAAACAGCGGTGCCCGCCGCGCCTGCCCCTCCGGCGACAAAGGAACCGCAGCCGCCAGCCTCGGTCACCGTCATGGCCCCCAAGGAGGCGCACGGGGTGCTCGGGCGAGACGTCAAGAGCCCGACGGACGAAAACATGGGACGCATCGTCGATGTCCTTGTCGATCACACGGGAACGGTGCGCGCTGCGGTGATCGATTTTGGCGGTTTTCTAGGCGTGGGTAGCCGCAAGATTGTTGTCGATTGGAGTGCATTGCATTTCGGGCGCGTGAACAACAAGAGCGACAGCATCACGCTGGAGCTGACCAAGGCGCAGGTGGCCGCCGCCCCTGAATATAAGGAGGGCACGCCGATCGTGGTGCTGGGAGCCGCCGGCAAACTCTCACCTTTCGAAGACGAGCATTAGGCAGGGAGGAAGGGTTATTCTGGTCGCGCGCCCGTTCCATGTGAATGAAAGAAAGGATGACGATCGCAGGCGGGGCGCGACCGGCATGGATGACAATGTGCCGACGCCGCCGGGGGCGCCCGGAGACAAGCCGCATCCCTCCTCGCGCAGTCTGCGGGGTCTCGACTGGTTCATCTTCTTCCTCGCCGATGTGCAGACCGGTTTTGGGCCGTTCATTGCGGTCTATCTGACCACCGAAAAATGGACCCAGGCGGAAATCGGTCTCGTGCTGTCGATCGGCAGCGTGATCGGGCTGATCGGTCAGATGCCGGGCGGCGCCGTTGTCGACCTGGCGCGCTCCGAGCGGCTGGTCGCGAGTTTTGCGATCGCCACCATCGGCGGCGCCGCACTCGCCTACGCGGCGATGCCGATCTTTCCGGTGGTGATGACCGCAGCCGCCCTGCATGCCGCGGCGAGCTGCGTGCTGGGACCCGCAATCGCCGCCATCAGCCTCGGCCTGGTCGGACCGTTCGCAATCGGAGAGCGGCTCGGGCGCAATGCGCGCTTTGCCTCGCTCGGGAACGGTGTCGCGGCGGCCGTGATGGGCACGGCGGGTTATTTCATCTCCAGCCGTTCGGTGTTTCTGGTCACATTTTGCCTTACGATCCCGACCCTGATCGCGCTGTCACGTATCCGTGAGAGCGAAGTCGATGTGGCGCGGGCGCATGGCGAGATCATTCGCGCCACGCCCGATCCGCAGGCCACCAGCGTGGTGCGCCTGGTGCGGAAACGCCCGCTCCTGATCTTCGCCGGCTGCGTGATGCTGCTTCAGCTCGCCAATGCGGCGATGCTGCCGCTGATGGCGGGCGTTGTGACGACCCGATCGAGCCAGTGGGCGCCGGTCCTGATCGCCTTTTGCATCGTCGTGCCGCAGGCGATCGTGGCGCTTATGTCCCCGACGGTAGGCGCGAGGGCGCAGGCCTGGGGCCGGCGGCCGCTGCTCCTGATCGGCTTCGCTGCGCTCGCCGTGCGCGGCCTCCTGTTTGCGACCGTGCACGATCCCTACCTTCTGGTCTTGGTCCAGATCTTCGACGGCATCACCGCGTCCGTCTTCGCGGTCCTCATTCCCTTGACGGTTGCCGATCTTGCGTTCGGCAGCGGCCATTTCAACTTGGCGCAAGGCATCGTCGGTACCGCGACCGGTATCGGCGCCTCGCTGTCGACGGTGATGGCCGGCTATATCAGCGACACCTATGGCAGTCGTGTCGCTTTCCTCGGACTGGCCGGCGTTGCGTTGATTGGGCTTGCGGCGATCGCGCTGATCATGCCGGAGACCAAGCACGAACCCGGCGACGGGGCGTTCGCCTGAAGTCGGCTGCCCAATTTCTGTTCAGCCTGCCCATTGCTCGTTCGGCTGCGTCGCCGGCCGCCGAAACGAATGTCATTGTCAGACCAATCGCTTCCCCGTTCGTCGCCAAAAAGAATGCCCAGCCGCTCATAGAGTTGCGGGCACAGCAGCGCGTACACGGGCACGGCCCCATCTCTCGGTTGCGGCGCGTTCCGGCATCTCTCCCCATGGGTGCATTCGCCAACGATTTCAATGTGGATAATTCGCGCAAAGAGGACCTTCGAGAAATGCCCCTTGAAATGTCTGTATGTTGCTATGCAAAACAGGTCCAACACCATCAGTCTAATACCGGTTCCGGTAAGCGCTTCCCTCGGTGGTCTCTGCCCTCTAGGTTCGGTTCGGGCGGCCACCGGAAGGCGATGCAGCGGGAGGATTCAGGAATGACGATGCCTCATCTCAATGAGGACCATTTGACAGGCTGCTTCGCGGGGCTGCGCGTGCTCGATTTCTCGACCACCATCGCCGGCCCTCATTGCTCGCGGATGCTCGCCGACATGGGCGCCGAGGTAATCAAGGTCGAGCCGTCCGAAGGGGAGACGATGCGGACCCGGCCGCCCATGCGTAATGCGTGCTCCACCGCGTTTGGCCAGCTTAATGTCGGCAAGAAGAGCCTTGTGCTCGATCTGAAATCGAAGGAGGGGGTTGAGGCGGTGCGGCGGCTGGTCGCGACCGCGGATGTCCTGGTCGAGAATTTCCGCCCCGGTGTGATGCGCCGGCTGAAGCTCGACTACGAGTCGCTGCGCCAGCTCAATCCGAGGCTGATCTATTGTTCGATCTCCGGCTATGGCCAGTCAGGACCATCGGCGGAGCTGCCGGCCTATGCGCCTGTCATCCACGCGGCGTCCGGCTACGACATGGCGCATCTCGCCTATCAGCCCGGACGCGAGCGGCCGGACTATTGCGGCATCTATCATGCCGACGTCTTCACCGGCACCTATGCCTTTGGCGCGATATCGGCGGCGCTCTATCGCCGCAACGCAACCCAGGCCGGCCAGCATATCGACGTGTCGATGCTGGAATCGATGCTGACGCTGACGCTCAACGAGGTGCAGTGGTCGCAATTCGAGGTTCCGCCGGTCTCGCGGCCGATGTTCGGGCCGATCGCGACTAAAGACGGATATGTCATGCTCGCGATCGCGAGCGAGAAGACGTTTCAAGGCTTGATGAGCGTGATCGGTCATCATGAATGGATCAGCGATCCGCGCTTTGCGAGGTATGGAGACCGCCGTGCCAATTGGTCGCAATTGATGGACGGCGTCGAGGCCTGGTCGCACACCGTGGCCACGGAGCAATGTCTCGGGGCACTCAATAAAGCGGGCGTGCCGTCTTCGGCCTATCGGACAGTGGCGCAGGCGCTTGCCGATCCGCAGCTTGCCCACCGCCGCGCGCTGGCGGATGTGGAGGACGGCGGGGGGATGTTCCGCGTCATGAACCTGCCGTTCCGGATGTCGGGCGCCCGGGTAGCCGCGGGCAAGCGGGTGTCGACGCTGGGTGAGCACACGCGCGCGCTGCTGAAGGAAGCCGGCTTGTCGGAGGACGAGATTGCGGGGTTGTCCGGAAGACCGCTCGTCGCTCAGCGCGGCTGACGACGGTCTTGCCGCTGGCTTCGATTTTGGCCAATGTGCGCGCCGACACAAACACCGATCCGGAATGATCCGAGAATTCGGACACTCGAGGTCTAGGGAGCAGTCTGATGAAAGCGCTGACCTGCGCGCGCAAGCTTGCGCCGATTTTCCTTGTGACGGCATTTGCGGCGGGAGCGCTTGTCAGTCCCGCCTCCGCGCAAAAGGCGGGAGGCAGCATCACCGTCGGTCTCGAACTCGACATTCCCGGCTTCGATCCGTTGAAAGTCGGCGTGTTCGATACCTCGGCGGAAATTGCGGCTGCCTCGATCTTCGATACCTTGACCACGCTCGACGACAAGGGGCAGCCGCAGCCGAAGCTCGCGCTGTCCTGGACCCATTCCGACGACTTCAAGACCTGGACCTTCAAGCTGCGGCCGGGGGTCAAATTCCATGACGGCACGGCGTTCAATGCGCAGTCTTTCAAGGAGAATTTCGACCGCCAGAAGGATCCCGCCAACAAATGCCGTTGCGCCTTTTACATCGCCTATATCCATGACGTTCAGGCGCCCGACGAACTGACCGTGGTTTTTAACCTCAACGATCCTTCGGTGAACTTGCCGGCGCTCGTCAGTCCCGCGACCGTCAATAACGCAATCCAGTCGCCGACGGCCTGGAAGACGAAAGGCGACGATTACAACCGTAATCCCGTCGGTACCGGCCCCTACATCCTGAAATCATGGACCGCGGGCGATCGTATGGTGCTTGAGAAGAACCCGAACTACTGGAACAAGGACCATATCTATCTCGACCGCATCACCCTGAAGCCGCTGCCGGATGCGCAGTCACGCTTTGCAAGCCTGCAGTCCGGTGAAGCCGACATCATCTGGCACGATGAGTCCGACCCGGACAATATCCAGAAGGCGCAGAAAGACCCGAAGCTGACCGTGCACACCTATGTCGGTTCTGGCGCCCAGGTTGCTGCCCTCAATACCAAGTCCGCCCCGCTCGACGACGTCCGCGTCCGGCAGGCGCTCGCGATGGCGATCGACCGCAAGAAATGGTCGCAGGCGCTCACCAATGGTCTTTTGAGACCCGCCAGCAATCCCTATGGCGACGGCTCATGGGTCAAGTGCAAGGACGACGGCGCTCTGCCGTACGACGTCGAGAAGGCGAAGGCGTTGATCAAGGACTACGGCAAGCCCGTCAATTTCAAGGCAATCTTTACCGCGACCCCGCGTGGACGGGCGAACGGCCAGGTGCTGCAACAGTTCTGGAAACAGATCGGCGCCAACATGGAAATCGAGCAGATCGACCAGGCGAGCTTCCCGCCGCGCGCCTTCATGCGTCAGTTCCAGATCATCGGATGGCGCATCATCGATCTCGCCGATCCCGATCCGCAGATGTATGCCAACTTCCATACCGGCAGCCCGGTTGCGCTCGCCAACTACTCCGATCCTGAACTCGACAGACTGCTCGAACATGCCCGCGTCACGGCCGACGTCGCCGCACGCACCGAAGATTATTGCGCGATCAGCCGGCTCATCAACAAGGAAGCGCTCTGGTTCTGGTTCTTCCAGAACACCTATTATGCGGTCTCCACATCGAAGCTGAAGGGCTTGCCGAAGATGTATAGCGGGATCATCGACGTATCCGGTGCCTGGCTGGAATAAGCTCCATGCTCCTCTTCGTCGGCCGAAGGCTGCTCTACCTCGTTCCGGTGCTGCTTGCGGTTTCCCTGCTTACCTTTCTGATCGCATCGCTTCTGCCGGGCGATCTTGCCTATGTGATCCTCGGCGACCAGGCGACGCCGGAAAAGGTCGAGGCGCTCCGCCATGACATGGGCCTCGATCAGCCGCTCCTGATCCGCTATGTCCACTGGCTCGGCCATATCCTGCAGGGCGATTTCGGCCGTTCCTTCCGCACGGGCCAGACCGTTTTGCAGGTCGTCACAGAGCGGTTTCCGGTGTCGTTCGAGCTGATGATCCTGGCCGAGCTGATTGGACTTGTGATCGGCGTGCCGCTTGCGATCCTGTGCGCGGCCAAAAGCGGCAGCGCGTTCGATCGCTTCATGACGTCCTCCGCCTTCGCGATGCTCTCGATGCCGACCTTCCTGTCGGCGATCCTGTTGATCTACCTGTTCGCCGTCAGCCTGCGATTGTTTCCGGCGACCGGCTACGTGCCATTGTCCGAAGACCCGCTTGGCAATCTGCGCTTCATGGTGTTGCCGGCGCTGACCCTCGCGCTGGCGGAGTGGCCTGGCATCATGCGCGTGCTGCGCTCGGACATGATCGCGACCTTGCAGGAAGACTACATCGCGCTCGCCAGGGCCAAGGGCTTGACGGCCCGGCGCATCCTGTTCGTGCATGCGCTGAAGCCGTCTTCGCTCACGCTTGTCACGATCACCGGCATCAATATCGGCCGGCTGATCGGCGGTGCCCTGATCGTGGAGACGATCTTCGCGCTACCAGGTATCGGCCGGCTGATCGTTGGCGCGATCTATACCCGCGATCTCATCATCATGCAGGGCGTGGTGCTGTTGGTCGCCTCGGGCTTCGTCATCATGAACTTCGTTGTCGACATGCTGTACGCCGTCCTTGACCCGCGGATTCGTCATGGCCACGCTTGACCTCACCCTTGATGAAGGTGCGGCCGCCGCGCCGGCGCGGCGCAGACGCCGGCTTGGGCCCGTATTCTGGGCGGCGGCCGGTTGGATGCTGCTTGTCTTGGCCGTCGCGCTGTTCGCCGATCTGCTGCCGCTGCCGAGCCCGACCGACATGGACATGCTGGAACGCCGCGCGTCGTTCTCTGCGGCCCACTGGCTCGGCACCGACGGGTTCGGCCGCGACGAGCTCGCGCGTCTGATCTATGGTGCACGGGTCTCGCTTTTCGTTGGACTGTGCGCGCCGGTGATCAGTCTCACCATCGGCGGCGCGCTCGGCTTGCTTGCGGGCTATTTTCGTGGCCGCTTCGAGACGCTGGTGGTGGGCAGCATGGATGTGCTGCTTGCCTTTCCGCCGCTCATCCTGGCGCTCGCCATCACCGCCTATCTCGGCCAGTCGATTCCCAATCTCACACTCATTCTCGGGCTGCTCGGCATTCCCGCCTTCATGCGGGTGGCGCGTGCTGCGACGCTTACTCTGGCGCGGCGCGAGTTCGTGATTGCGGCGGAAGCGCTTGGCGCCAGTCATGCGCGCATCCTGCTGCGCGAGCTGTTGCCCAATGTCGTCCTGCCGCTGCTGGCCTTCTTCCTGCTCGGGGTCGCGGTCATCATCGTTGCCGAAGGCGCGCTGTCGTTTCTCGGCCTCGGCGTGCCGCCGCCGACTGCGAGCTGGGGCAGCATGATCGGCGAGGGCCGCGAGAGCCTGGAGGTCGCACCGCAGCTTGCCTTCTTGCCGGCGATCGCGATGTTCCTCACCGTTCTCTCCTTCAACCTGGTCGGCGACACCTTGCGTGCACTCACCGATCCGCGTCAGGCCTCGCTGTGACGGAAGCGCCGTTGCTGTCCGTTGAAGGCGTCGCGGTCGATCTGCCGACAGCGCGGGGAAATCTGCGCGCGGTCGATTCTGTCGATCTTTCGCTTCCCGCCGGCCGGACGCTTGGTATTGTCGGCGAGTCCGGCTGCGGCAAGACCATGCTGTCGCGTGCCATTCTGCAACTGTTGCCGAAGAAGGCGAAGCTCTCCGGCCGCGTGATGTTCGATGGGCAGGACCTTGCGCGTTGCAGCCAGGAAAGCTTGCGGAAACTGCGCGCGCGTTCGCTCGCGGTGGTGTTCCAGGACCCGATGACCTCGCTCAATCCCGTGCTCACGATCGGCACGCAGCTGATCGAGACCCTTCAGGAACATCTCGCGCTCGACCTATCGGTGGCAAGGAAGCGCAGCGTGGAGCTGCTCGCCGCTGTCGGCATCCCGGCGCCTGAGCTACGGCTCGCGCAATATCCGCATCAGTTGTCCGGCGGCATGCGGCAGCGGGTGGCGATCGCCATTGCGCTCTCGTGCGAACCAAAACTGCTGATTGCCGACGAACCCACGACCGCGCTCGATGTCACCATCCAGGCGCAAATCCTCGACCTGCTCGCGCGCGAGCAGAAGCGCCGTCACATGGCCATGATCATCATCACCCACGATCTCGGCGTGGTTGCCGGCCGTACCGATGAGGTCGCGGTGATGTATGCAGGCCGCGTGGTCGAGCATGCGCCGACGCAAACGTTGTTCAGGCAGATGCGCATGCCCTATACCGAAGCGCTGCTTGCGGCGATCCCGAAACTGGAGACCGCGCCGCACACGCCGTTGCCGGCGATTTCCGGTCGTCCCCCCGATCCGACCCGCCCGATGAAGGGATGTTCGTTCTCGCCACGCTGCCGCTATGCGGACGGCCGTTGCGAGAGCGAGAAGCCGCCGCTATCTTCGGCCACCTCGCCGGATCACCGCTACGCCTGCTTTCATCCGATCAAACATGACGCGAGTGTCGGCGCATGATGGGGCAGGGCGTGACATCGCCGCTTCTGCAGGTCGAAAACCTGGTCGTCGAATATGTCGTCGGCAACAAGATCGTGCATGCGGTCTCCGATGTCAGTCTCGAGATCGCGCGCGGGGAGACATTGGGGCTCGTCGGCGAGTCCGGTTGCGGCAAGTCGACGCTTGGCCGCGCGGTCGTGCAGTTGCGCAAGGCGGTGTCCGGTCGCGTGCAGTTCGACGGCGAGGATCTCACCGCCATGCGGGGCGAGGCGCTGCGGAAGATGCGCCGACGCGTGCAGCTCATCTTTCAGGACCCGATCGCTTCCCTCAATCCGCGCCGGCGCATCGGCGACATCGTGGCCGAACCGCTCGTCATTGCTGATGTCAAGGATCCGGAGGAGCGACAGAAACGAGTCAGCGAGGTGCTGAACGCGGTAGGCCTCGATCCGGCGCTGGTGATGGGCCGGCTGCCCCATGAATTTTCGGGCGGGCAATGCCAGCGCATCTGCATTGCGCGCGCGCTGGTGCTCAATCCGGAATTCGTCATCTGCGACGAGCCGGTGTCGGCACTCGACGTGTCCATTCGCGCGCAAATCCTCAATTTGCTGGAAGAAATGAAGGCGCGTTTCGGCCTGACGCTGCTTTTCATTGCCCACGATCTGGCGGTGGTCAAAGCGGTCAGTGACCGCGTCGCGGTGATGTATCTCGGCCGGATCTGCGAGGTTGCGCCGTCCGAGCAGCTTTTCGCAATGCCCGCGCACCCCTATACCGCGCTCCTGATCGAGGCGATTCCGGTGCCGGACCCTGACATCAGGCCGGCGGAGAGCGTGGCGGTCGGCGAGCCGCCGTCTCCGATCGCGCCGCCCTCGGGCTGCCGCTTCCGCACGCGCTGCCCGCGCGCCGACCAGAGATGCGCCAGCGAAGTCCCGGAACTGCGTCCCGTCGGTCCCCGCCAGTACGCCGCTTGCCATCATCCGCTGACGTAAATAAACCGGGAGACAAGAAACAGCGGGAGTGACGCCATGAAGAGCTTTCAGGTCGCGGATTTCAATGCACCTTTGAAGGAAGTCGATCGTCCGACGCCGGAGCCCACGGGCACGCAGGTGCTGATCAAGGTGAAGGCCGCCGGTGTCTGCCACAGTGACCTGCATATCTGGGAAGGCGGCTATGAGCTCGGCCACGGCCGCAAGCCATTGTCGCTGAAAGACCGCGGCGTGTCGCTGCCGCGCACCATGGGCCACGAGACGGTGGGCGAAATCGTCGCCTTCGGGCCTGACGTCAAGGAGTCCGACAAGGGCGGGCTCAAGGTCGGCACTGTCGCGCTGGCCTATCCCTGGCTCGGCTGCGGCAAATGCGCGAGCTGTCTCGCCGATGACGAGAACATGTGCGCGGTGAAGCCGAACGCGCTCGGCGTCTATTGCGACGGCGGCTATGCCGATCATATGACGGTGCCGCATCCGAAATATCTTCTGGATCTGAAGGGGCTCGATCCCGTCACCGCCGCGCCTTACGCATGCTCCGGCGTGACCACTTATTCCGCGCTGAAGAAGGTGGAAAAGGATCTGGGCTCGCCGATCGTGATCATCGGCGCCGGCGGTCTCGGATTGATGGCGCTGTCGCTCCTGAAAGCGATGGGCGGCAAGGGCGCGATCGTGGTCGACATCGATGCCAGGAAACGCGCGGCCGCGGAAAAGGCCGGCGCACTCGCGACCGTCGACGGCAAGGCGGCGGATGCGCTGGCGCAGTTGGCGCAGAAGGCCGGCGGGCCGATCCGTGCCGTGATCGATCTCGTCGGCAACGCCCAGTCCACCCAGCTCGGCTTCGACTGCCTGACCAAGGGCGGCAAACTCGTCATCGTCGGCCTGTTCGGCGGCGGCGCACCTTGGGCGCTGCCGCTGATCCCGATCAAGGCGGTGACGATCCAGGGCAGCTATGTCGGCAATCTCCGCGAGACCCGCGAGTTGCTCGACCTGGTCCGCACCCACAAGATCCCGCCAATTCCCGTGACGCCGATGCCGCTCGCCAAGGCCAATGACGCGCTGCTTGACCTGCAAAAGGGCAAGCTGGTGGGCCGCGCCGTGCTGACGCCGTAACAGATCATCCGTCACGTCGTCATTGCTAGGAGCGGAGCGGCGAAGCAATCCATACCTCCGTCCGAGTGTTCATGGATTGCTTTGCTTCGCTCGCAATGACGAGCCCTGGAGCCGCCGACCGAGGAATCCCCCATGTCCGCCAATAGCGCCTTTCATGTCGCCGTGCTCGCAGGCGACGGCATCGGTCCGGAGGTGATGGCTCCGGCGCTGGAGGTCCTGCGCAAGATCGAAGCCAGATCGGGCCTGAACTTCCGTTTCACCGACGCACCGGCGGGTGCGGTCAATTACAAGGAAACCGGCAAGTCGATGCCTGACACCACGGTGCGGCTGTGCGAGGAGGCGGACGCCATCCTGCTCGGCGCCTGCGGCCTGCCCAGCGTGCGCTACCCCGACAACACCGAAATCGCACCGCAGGTCGAGCTGCGCTTTATCTTCGATCTCTACGCCGGGGTCCGCCCCGCGCGGCTGATCCCGGGGGTGCCGAGTCCGATCGTCGGCGCGGAGGGGCGCGGCATCGATCTCATCCTGATCCGGGAATCGACCGAGGGCCTGTTCGCCTCGATGGGCAAGGGCGTCGTGACCAATGACGATGCCCGCGAGACCATGGTCATCACGCGCAAGACCTCGGAGCGACTGTTCGAATTTTCCTTCAAGCTTGCCGAACGGCGCAAGCGGCGCGGCTACCAAGGCGCTTTAAGCTGCGTCGATAAAGCAAACGTCTTCAAGGCCTTCGCGTTCTTTCGCGAGATCTTCGACGAGGCCGCTCATCGTCATCCGCAAGTGAAGGCCGATCACCTATATGTCGATGCCTGCGCAGCAAATCTGGTCAAGCGTCCCTGGGATTTCGATGTGATGGTCACCGAGAACATGTTCGGCGACATCCTCTCGGATCTCACAGCCGGCCTGATCGGCGGCATGGGCATGGCGCCGTCGGCCGACATCGGCGACCGCTACGCCGTGTTTCAGCCCTGCCACGGCACCGCGCCCGATATCATGGGGCAGGGTAAGGCCAACCCGACCGGCATGATCCTGTCGGCGGCGATGATGCTGGATTGGCTCGGCGACAAGCACGGGTTGGAAGGAGCCGCCGAGGCGGCCGAACGAATCCAGCGCGCCGTCGACCGGGCCTATGCCGGCGGCATCAAGCCGATGGAGTTTGGCGGCGCCAACGGCACCGCCGACATCGCCAAGGCAGTGCTGGCGGGACTCTGAGGCATGATCCCGAAAAGTGTGAAGCGGTTTTTCGAAGAGATCATGCCCAAATAAGGCCGGCCTCAGCTGACCTGCGCCAGCCGGGTTTCGGTGAGCAGCGTTTCCGCCGCCCGATACGGCAGGCCGTGCGCGGCGGCGACCGGCTCGCAGGTGATGTGGCCGGCGCAGACGTTGAGACCCGCGCGCAGATGCGGATCGTCGCTCAACGCCTTGCGCCAGCCCTTGTCGGCCAGTGCGAGCGTGAACGGCAGGGTGGCGTTGTTGAGGGCGAAGGTCGAGGTTCGCGCCACCGCGCCCGGCATGTTGGCGACGCAATAATGCACGACGCCGTCGACGACATAGGTCGGGTCGGAATGCGTGGTCGGCTTCGACGTCTCGGCACAGCCGCCCTGGTCGATGGCGATATCGACCAGCACCGCGCCCGGCTTCATGGTGGACAGCATCTCGCGGGTGATGAGTTTTGGCGCGGACGCGCCGGGCACCAGCACGGCGCCGATGATGAGGTCAGCTTTCCTCACCCATTCGCGGATCGCTGCTCGGGTCGAGAAGATGGTCTGCACCCGTCCTTCGAAATGGTCGGACAGCCGTCGCAGCACTTCGAGCGAGCGATCGAGGATGGTGACATGGGCGCCCATGCCGAGCGCGATGGTGGCCGCGTGCGTCCCGGAGACGCCGCCGCCGATGATCAGCACGTCGGCCGCGGGGGGAAAG
>JADMIO010690499.1_pt1 | contig 14626 bp, 12 predicted proteins | sample 8958161 | NCBI WGS metagenome assembly JADMIO01 (sample SAMN16585339, study PRJNA669376) | soil metagenome | isolation source: Crop rotation soil | place: USA: Cullars Rotation, Alabama | collected 2011 | reverse complement strand
TGTCGCGGCTTTTGGTGAAATGGGTTCGAACGTGGTACAGTACAGAGCACCATTTCAACCATTCACGACTGCGAAAGCCTTCACTATACTGATCTCATAATTTTTTCCTTCTCGCCGGACAATCCTTCGTCGAAATTCGGAGAATGGAACTGTTCAACTTAAAAGGCGACGTGGCTGTCGTTATTGGCGCTACTGGGGTGCTCGGGGGCGCGATTGCCGAAGGGCTTGCAAAAGCCGGAGCTTCCGTCGCGGTTTTGGGTCGTAATGTCGAGCGTGGGGAAGCGCGCGCGAAGGCCATTGGCAATGCCGGTGGTAAGGCATTATTCGTGGCGGCAGATGCTATGGAACGCGCGAGCCTCGCCGAGGCTCGGCGCCGAATAGAACAGGAACTGGGCGCGGTGACGATTTTGGTGAACGCTGCCGGCGGCAATGATCCGAAGGTCACTGTCACTCCCGAGAGCGCCGTAGAAAACATTTCCATCGAGGATTGGCGCACGAATTTCGACCTGAACCTTGTGGGCGGCGTCCTTTTACCATGCCAGGAATTTGCTCCCGGCATGGTGCAGCGTGGCCGCGGCTCGATCATCAATATCGCCAGCGTCTCCGCGCATTTACCGCTTTCGCGGGTCGTCGCATACTCGGCCGCGAAGGCCGCTGTATTGAGCCTCAGCCAATTCCTGGCGCGCGAATGGGCTCCCAAAGGAGTGCGCGTCAATTCGATTACCCCGGGTTTCTTTCCGGCTGAACAAAACCGGGCGCTGCTTTATAATAAGGACGGCTCACCCACCCCGCGCGCCCAATCGATTCTTGGCCACACCCCCATGTCACGCTTTGGTAAAGCAGAGGAACTCATCGGCGCCGCCGTATTTCTTGCGAGCGAAAACGCCAGCGGCTTTGTCACCGGCACGGATATTCGTGTCGACGGTGGATTTTTGTCGCAAACCATTTAACCTAATCAGTCATGGCTGCTATTTCTCAGGTTGCATCCGGCGGAAAGTCGCTGACCAACACTCAGGTCGCCGAAATCGTGGCCCAGGCGTGCCCCGCGAAAGACTATAAGAACAAGCGGGTGCTCGTGATTGTTCCTGACGCGACGCGCACTGCGCCGGTAGGGTTGCTTTTCAAAACCATTTTCCAGCAAATAGGCGGCGTTACCCAAAACCTCGATGTTCTCATCGCCTTGGGAACGCATCAACCGATGAGCGAGGCCGCCATCTGCGAGCGACTGGATTTAACGTTGGAGGAACGACAGACCCGGTTTCAGGGTGTGCGCTTTTTCAATCACGCATGGGACGAACCGGAGGCGCTCCAAAACATCGGCACTATTCCCGCCCACGAAATCAACGAGCTTTCCAGTGGCCTCTTTTCCATGGACGTGCCGGTCGCAATCAATCGCATCCTCTTCAATTACGATCAGGTCATGATCGTCGGCCCTGTTTTTCCACACGAAGTCGTCGGATTTTCCGGTGGCAATAAATACTTGTTCCCCGGCGTCGGTGGCCCGGAGATTTTGAATTTTTTCCATTGGCTTGGCGCAGTGGTGACCAATCCGATGATCATCGGGAACAAATGGACCCCCGTTCGCAAAGTGGTTGATCGCGCCGGCGCCATGGTCAAAATTCCGAAATTGTGCTTTTGCATGGTCGTGGCACAGAAAGACCTGGCCGGTTTATTTGCCGGAACACCGGAAATTGCGTGGGATGAAGCGAGCGAGCTTTCCCGGAAACTGCACATCACCTACAAAGAGAAACCGTTCCGCACGGTACTTTCCTGCGCTCCCCCGATGTATGATGAACTTTGGACCGGCGGTAAAGCGATGTACAAACTCGAACCGGTCATCGCGGACGGCGGCGAACTAATCATTTACGCTCCGCATATCCATGAAGTTTGCGTCGCGCACGGCAAAACGCTGCATGAAGTCGGCTACCACTGCCGCGATTATTTTTTAAAGCAATGGGATAAATTTAAGCACTACCCATGGGGAGTGCTGGCCCATTCCTCCCATGTTTACGGTTTGGGCACATATGAAAACGGCGTTGAAAAGCCGCGCATTCGAGTGACTCTCGCCACGGCCATTCCAGAATCCGTCTGCCGCAAGATCAATTTGGGCTATCGTGACCCCGCCACAATTAATGTGCGCGAATTTGAAAATCGCGAGGCTGAAGGCATCCTCTATGTGCCGAAAGCCGGCGAAATGCTATTCCAGTTGAAGAATCCTCCCAAGTGGGCCGGCGGTGCATGAAAAGAGTGCTCCAGTTTCTCGCGTTTGCGCTATTTGCAGTGGTCGGCCTGCGGGCGGCTGCTCCCGGTGCAGAATTGTTTACCAACGGTCCGCTTCCGCATCTCGAAATCCTACTAGATTCCCACAGCGCTGATTCACTGCGGCGAGACTCTCGTAAACCAGTCAAAGCCACGGTCAAAGAAGGCACGACTCTATACACCAACGTTTCGATTCACATCAAAGGTGCTGCCGGGAGCTCTCGGGGATTTGACGACCGTCCCGCCTTGACGCTGGATTTCAACAAATTCATTCCCAAACAAAAATTCCACGGACTCTCAAAAATTCATCTCAACAATTCCGTGCAGGATCCCGCGATGCTGGACGAACGCATCTGCGGCGAAATGTGCCGGGCCGCAGGGGTGCCGGCCGCGCGGACATGCCACGCCGTTTTGAAACTGAACAACCGCGACTTGGGCGTTTACGTTTTGAAAGAAGGTTTTACCCGGGAATTTGTCCGCCAGTATTTCGATCAAGCAGACGGCAACCTCTATGACGGGGGGTTTTGTTGCGATATCGACGCGCCGCTCCACAAGAACGGAGGCACGGGACCAAACGATCGCTCCGACTTGAAGCCCCTCATCGTTGCCGCTCGCGAATCTGATCCGAAAAAACGATGGCAGAAGCTAAATCAGGTCCTGGCGGTGGAGCCTTTTATTTCCATGATGGTGCTCGATGCCTTCACCGCGAACTGGGATGGCTACACCTTCAAGCCCAACAACTATCGCATATACATTAATCCTGCGGACAAGAAAGCCACCTTCATCCCCCATGGCATGGACCAAATGTTCGGTCGCGGCGGTGATACCAGCGTCCTGACGGACGGTTCTGGTATGGTTGCGCAAGCAGTCTTGAGCACTCCAGAGGGACGTTCACGCTACAACGAGCGCGCGCGGCAACTATTCCACGAAGTATTTGATGCGAAAGCACTCGCCAGCCGCGTCACCGAACTGGCACAACCCATCCGCAAAGAATTCCCTCCCGGCGATCCTCAAAAATGGTACGACAGCGAAGTCAGCGGACTTCGGGAACGCATCCTCTATCGTGCTAAAATCGTGGGTGAGCAACTGAAAACGTTGCCCGTCCCGAAATCCAATTAATCAGGCCGATGACGGGCCAAGTGCGCTTTAAAGTCGCCAAGGCTCGGCCAATGAAGCCGCTGATTCAAGTCCACCTCAGCAACCGCGAGCGTTCCCCATTTGCTGGCTTGGGCCAAAGTCTCACCGTTCTGATCCCAAACCGCAGTCAACATCCAACCATGCGAAACATCTTCATAGGTACTACTCACGAGATACGTATGATTTTCCGCGGCGCGAGCTGCAGCCAGGGTTGGATTGCAACCCCACACCGGCCAGGCAATCACTTCCGCGCCATTGTTGCTTAAGTGCCGTGCGACTTCGGGGAAAAACCCGTCGTAGCAAACCATCATGCCCAATTTGCCAAAACGCGTCTCAAAGACCGGGTACTCATTCCCGGGCGCGACTCCCGCTGCGACTTCGTCGCGTGGCAAACAAACTTTTCGATATTTTCCAGCCACTTTACCATCGGGATCGAGAAGCACTGCGACATTATGAATGAGATGTCCGCTCCGCTCGATCAGCCCGGCCACAATGTACATGTTGTTCTCCTTCGCGAACTTGCCAAAATAATCGGTCGAAGGACCAGGAATGGATTCGGCGCAATCCGCGTAGCTCAAACCGGTAGCGAAATAAGTCAGCGTTTCCGGCAAAACCAATAAATCCGCATGTTGCTTTGCGGCTTCTCGGATTAGGGGCTCAAAGGATTCCCGTTTCTCCTTCGGCGTTTTGCCCGCGGTGGGACGGAAATGCACTGCGGCCAGCCGGACCTTTCGCGGTTCCGGCGCGGGCACTTCCCTTAGCCCTGCATCGCTCCAATTAACTTTGCCGTTTGGCGCCCATTGCAGATGAAGTTCCACAACCGCGCGTGTGGCGCCTGAAGGAGCGCGGTAAACATCGGAGACTTCGGTCCATCCACTTGCATCTGTTGCCTTGTCGAATGGATGCTCGGCCTCGGCAGTCGGCGTCAATGTCGCCAGCACGTTCGTGACATAGCGCGCCGCTTGCGACGCCTCTTCATTCGTCCCTTTCCCAGGCGCCTCATCGCGGCGCACTTTACCCCCGGAATTGTCCTGCCAAAGCACACGCACGAGCGCGCTGCGGCGCGGATTCGCGACATGGTCTATTTTTCGAAACGCCTCGAACCGATACCATCGGCCCCCCGTGACCGGATAAGTTCGCGTCCAGTAACCGTCGAGCCCTTCGCGGCTATCGTGCGTGATAATTAGCGAACCCTTGCCGCTGTGCCCGCCGTCGGCATCCCGCGAGAATCGCGGCGTGATCTCTTCGCGAGGTGAACGGAATTGCCAATCCCCCGTGTCTTGCGGAGAGGATGCAAAAGTCGTCAGCGAAGCCAGCATGGTGAACAAAATCTTTTTCATAGGCAGGGTCGGCTCAGTATGCTCTTCCAAACCGGCCATCGCAACTACGCACTCGTGCTCGCCCGCAACGATTGGTACCCTCGGAAAACATGAACCAGTGGATTAAAGATTACGTCAACCAGCAGAAGGCCGCTCTCGATTCAATCCCGGTTGAGGAGGTGGCAGAAGTGATTGAGCTTTTGCGGAAAGCTCTTAATGCCGACAGCCAGATATTCGTTTTTGGCAATGGCGGCAGCGCTGCAAATGCTTCCCATTTCGTCACAGATCTTGGAAAAGGCTCATCTGATAAAATTGGCCGGCGCTTTCGCTGCCTTTCATTGAATGACAACGTGAGCTGGCTCACCGCACTGGGAAATGATTATGCCTACGACGAAGTTTACTCCCGCCAATTGATAAATTACGGCAAACGCGGCGATCTCGTTCTCACCATGAGCGTCAGCGGTAATTCTCCAAACCTGATCAAAGCCGTCGAGTGGGCCAAAGCCAATGGATTGACCACCGTTGCGCTCGTCGGCGGCAAGCGCGGCCGGCTGGCCACGCTCGCCGATCACGCAATCGTCGTTGAATCAGAACACTACGGCCGCGCCGAAGACGCGCACATGGGCATTTGCCACATGCTCTGTTACGCGTTTATGGAATTACCGGCGCTGGCGAAGTAACTGGCGGAACTATTCCGCCAAAACTTTCACCGCGCGGCTTTGTGAGGCGCGCTTGCGCAATGCTTCGTCCAAAATCTTTTTGCGCAGGCGCAAGTTTTTGGGGGTTGCTTCCACGTATTCGTCCGGCCCGATGTACTCAAGCGCCCGTTCGAGCGACATCTTGAGCGGGGCATCCAACTGAATGCCTTTGCCGTCGCCTTGCGAACGCATATTCGTAAGCTTCTTCGCTTTGCATGGATTCACCGGAATATCATTTTCCCGCGCATTTTCGCCCACGATCATGCCTGCGTAAACCTGCTCGCCCGGTTCCACCATCAAGCGGCCGCGTTCCTGCACCATGTTCAATGCGTAAGGAGTGGCTTCGCCCGATTCCATGCTTACAAGCGAACCGTTCTTGCGCGCCGCAATTTCGCCGCGGTCCGGACCGTACTCGTGGAAGAGATGGCTCATCACACCCATGCCCTTTGTCTGGTTCACCAGGTCGGTTTCAAAGCCGATCAAACCGCGCGTCGGGATCAAGGCTTCAATCGTCACGTCATTGCCGTGGTGATGCATGTTCGTGATTTCACCCTTGCGGTTAGCCAGATTTTGAAGCACGTCACCCATGCATTCTTTCGGCACTTCCAGAAACAATTTTTCAATCGGTTCCTGCAATTCGCCGGCCTCGTTGCGTCGATAAATAACTTCGGGGCGAGATACGAGAACTTCGTAACCCTCGCGGCGCATTTGTTCCACGAGAATCGCAATTTGCATTTCGCCACGACCACTCACCGCGAAAACATTCGGCAACGGCGTGTCGGCGACCTTCAAGGCCACATTGGTTCGAATTTCTTTGATCAAGCGTTCGCGAATGTGCCGCGCCGTCACTAGTTTGCCGTCCTGACCAGCGAGCGGACCGTCGTTAACCGCGAATTCCATCTGAATCGTCGGCGGATCAATCGGCACGAACGGCAGAGGTTGCCGATCCGGGCTGTCCGTCACCGTTTCACCAATGAACACATCATCAAGGCCCGTCACGCCAATGATATCTCCCGCGTGCGCTTCCTGAATTTCAATCCGCTGCATCCCGTGGAAATGGAAAATTGCGGTCGCTTTTCCGACGCTCTTGCGCCCGTCGCCATGAATACAGGCAATAGGATCGCCGACCTTGATTTTGCCACCTAAAATTTTCCCAAGCGCGATTCGCCCCAGGTAATCCGAGTAATCAAGATTGCTCACGAGCATCTTAAACTCCAATCCGGCATGCGCGCGCGGTGGAGGAATAAATTTCACGATTGCATCGAACAGCGGCTCCATCGTCCCGGTGACGTGTTCCAATTCCACTTTTGCATAACCCTGCTTCGCGCTCGCGTAAATGACAGGGAAATCAAGCTGCTCATCAGTCGCGTGCAGCGACATGAACAACTCAAACACCTGGTCGAGAACCTTGTGCGGCGCCGCGTTGTCGCGGTCGATCTTATTGATCACGACAATCGGCTTCGCTCCCGCCTCAAGCGCTTTGCGCAACACGAACCGCGTCTGGGCCTGCGGGCCGTCGGCCGCGTCCACCACCAGCAGCACTCCGTCGATCATGTTCATGATCCGTTCGACTTCGCCGCCGAAATCCGCATGGCCCGGAGTGTCCACGATATTAATATGGAAATCCTTGTACTTGAACGCGGCATTCTTGGCGCGGATCGTGATTCCCTTCTCTCTTTCGAGATCCATGGAATCCATCATGCGTTCTTCCGTCGCCTGGTTGGCGCGAAAAGTCCCCGATTGCTTCAACAAGCAATCTACCAATGTTGTTTTGCCATGATCGACGTGAGCAATAATGGCGATATTCCGAATATGCTGCATAAAAACTTAGACCGACAGAAACAGAGCCGGGTAATCTGCCGGTTATTCCCAAAAGGTCAAGCAGCCCTTTTGCCTCAAAAAATAATACGCCGAACGAGCGGCCAGCGCGATTCGATCACCCCTTGAATATCGGCCTCCCCCGCCCCGTCGATTACGGCGCATGGTTGGGTTTACTCTAGCATCCGTTGATTGCGATTCCGCCCAGGCGGGATTGCAGCTTGCCTGCCCCGGCTGCTCACTTACAGTGGCGTAATGAGAACTCTGCTCCTGTTTTTTTGCATTTTTGCGCCGGTCATCGGACGCGCTCAAATTTCCGTGCAAGTGGTTTTAGATCAGGAAGTGTATCTCGCAAACGAACCGCTTATCGTCAAAGTCCGCATCGCCAATTCCTCAGGGCGAACCTTGACCTTCGGCAAAGATGCCGACTGGCTCACGTTCAACATCGACGGTCGGGACAATATTGTTGTCGCGCAATTGCAACCAGTCCCGGTGCAGGGGGAATTTAAGCTCGATTCCTCCACCACCGGAATCAAGCGCGTCAACCTCGAACCGTGCTTCCGGCTTACCCGCCCTGCGCGTTATACCGTCGTCGCAACCGTCAAAGTGCCGGGCTGGGAAGAGTCATTCTCGAGCAAACCGAAAACTTTCGATATCACCCAGGGCTCGAAATTGTGGGAGACAACTTTTGGCGTGCCAAGCGCCGATAAAAGCGAGGCTGCCCCGGAAATCCGCCGCTATATTCTCCAACAGGCCAATCGGACTAAGGAAATGACGCTGTATTTGCGATTAACGGATGGCAGTGGCACGGACACCTACAAAGTTTTCCCGCTGGGCAACATGGTTTCCTTTTCGCGTCCCGAACCTCAATTGGATAAGGCCAGCAATTTGCATCTGCTGTATCAAAACTCAGCGCGCGGCTTTAATTACTGCGTCATTACCCCGGACGGCAATTGGCTCAAGCGGCAAGCGTATGATTACACCGATACTCGCCCCATTTTGCGCACCGACGATGACGGCAGTTTAATCATCAAGGGAGGAGTACGTCGGCCAACTTCAACAGATATTCCCAAGGCCGCGGAATTTGAAGACACAACCAATGACAAAACCCCTGCGCCTTAGCGTTTTTCTGTGGGTTCTTTTCACATTGTCGAGCGCATGCGGAACTCGTGCGGCTGACCAGGTCATCTTACATCTCACCAACGGTGATCGTCTCACTGGCACCGTTGTTTCAGAAACCCCGAATGAAGTTCTTTTCTCCGCGGGTGCTCTGGGAAAAATCACAATTCCTCCTTCGCAAATCAAATCCCGTGAAAAGGTTGCTTCTTCCGTAAGTACGAATGCGCCCGCGGTAGCCGAAAAAGCAGTTGTGCCACCGGCATCCCAGGTTCCCGTGCACGTAACGCAAGTGCCGGTTAAACCGGTGCCCTCGGTGCGAAAACTGGGACCCAAGGAATGGAATAGCGAAATCCAACTCGGCATGAACCTGCGTTACAGCACCAAAGACGTGCAGGAATATCTTGTCACGGCTAAAACAACCTACAGTCACGAACGCCTGCGGGAGACTCTCGATTACAGTTTCATTTATGGCGAAACCGAAGGATTACTTTCCGCCAATCGCATGACCGGTAGTTCCAAAACTGATGTGGACCTTTCCAAGCGAATTTATGTTTATAATCTGGCGGGCGGCGGTTACGACGAGATCCGGAAGATCGACATGCAGTACGAGCTTGGCCCCGGTTTCGGCGTCAACGTCATTACTCGTACCAATTTTATTTACAAAAGCGAACTCGGTTTCACCTACCAGGACCAGTTTCGCGACGACCATACGGACCAAAAAACTTACTCCGCACGTCTGGGTGAGTTGATTACCTGGAAAGTTTCAGACCAACTGGTGACTGAAGGGAAATTTGAATATTTTCCGAACCTGCAAAGTTTCGGAGATTACCGTTTAAGACTTGAAGGTGTGATTCGCTACACCCTGATGAAACATATTTCCCTTAACCTCAACGTGATCGACCTTTACGACACGCTGCCCGCAGGCGGGGTTTCTGCCAACGACCTGCAAATCCGTTCCGCGCTCGGTTTTAAATTCTAACCAATTGATGCGATCCAGTCAGAATCGGGCTGTTGTGTAATTGCAGCACCTTGTTCGCGGCGCTTTCCACATCAGGCAAAATGAAATCGTGATGGCCCGAACCATTCCAGGGCGATTGCAGCAGGAGAGAGGTGCAACCGGCAATGTGCGCCGCCTGGGCGTCTTGCCACTTGTCACTAATCACGAAGGAATGGTCCAGGCTTAATTGATATTTGAAGCTGGCTTCGAGCAACAGTCCGGCCTGCGGTTTCCGACAGGGGCAACGGTCCATCTCGTCGTGCGGGCAAACAAAAATTTCCTGAATCGGAAAAGTCTTCATCAACCGCATATGCATTAGATCCAACTCCCGCCTTGACTGGTAACCGCGTGAGATACCCGGCTGGTTGGTGGTCGCCAGCAGTAAAAATCCGGCATCGTGCAATTCGCGAAGTGGTGCCACCGCGTCGTCGTTAATTATGAATTCGTCCAGGTTGCGCGGCGAAACCTGCGATTGCCGCTCGGTCCGCGCCAGGTTCAAAATCCCATCCCGTTCTATAAAAACTGCTGCTCTCATGCCATTCCCTTTAGCATGAAGCGGGCCGACCCTAAAAACCCTTGTAAATCAGCACTTTCCCTCCGGCTTTAGCAACTTTGCTGTCTCACTTTTGAGAGGAGTCTTTCCTCTTTTAGAGCAGGTCTTCGGAGGTGTGAATGCGCTTTTCCACCTGGCGCACAATCGGCATGGCTCGCGCCAACGCGTTGGCCTCAGTCTGCCCACGGAAGGATTCCATTTCCAAACGCAAGGCCGCTATCACGTCCCCATTCCGATCATGCAATGGAAGTGTCAGCAAAACCGACTTTTTCTGCTTCCCGTAAAAGGGAGCGTCATTCGCGAACACCTTTTCTTCGACCGTTGTCCCTGCAAGACCGACCTCCTGTTCGTTCGTGCTTGCGAGGACTTTCAACTCGGGCTTGCGGCTATAAATCCGCATCGCCAGCAACCTCGGATATTCCCGTTTCATCTCACGAATGAGAACTTTCGCCAGCGCCTCATGGGGGGTGTAAACAATCTTCGTATCGGTGAAATAGCTGACCGAATCAGACTTTGTCCAGAAAGCGATCTTTCCTGCGCTAAAACTGTTGTCGGTCAACTCTGGAAATACTTCTTTTTCGTCCAGCCAGCACCGAATTTTGTTTCCAGTGCATTGAATATCCAATTGATGCCAGATACCTTTTTCCACCGGGATCTCAGGTCCAATCGGTGCACTGCGTTCCCCATTAACGATTTTGAAAAAACGGAACGTGTTCCCCAGGCTGCTGCCGCGCACATAATAATAATTCGTTTCGTTCTGCAGACGAAAAGCCATCCCCGCCATTTGCTCAACTACACCCGCAACCGTTTTAAACCGGGTCGAAAGTTTAAAATCGCTGTAAGTCTCATCATCGTAAATCAACAACGGATAATGTTCATCCGAAGGATCGCGCGCGAGTTGCGCGAGCACCGGTCGTTTTGGAGTAACGGCGCCGCTCGTCAGCGTCGGAATGAGCGGCGGCACCTCATCGATGACAATTTTCCATTCGCCGGGTTTCCCGGACCCCATGACTGCGGACCTGAAACCGGGCGGCGCCTGGTTCACGTTGGTTTCAGCAAAAGAGAAACTGCGTTCGGCGCCAGCCAGGTTAAGCGCAAAACAAATCAATACGGACAAGGCAATCGAACGGAACATGTGACCCTGAAGATAATGAAACCCTGATGCGCCACAAGCATTTGTGCGGTTATCCCTTCACGCCTGCCTGCGCTTTAAGTTAAAAGAAGGAATGCTCAAAAGGACGGTTTTTATCTCAACCGCATTATTCTTCGCCACGGGCTGTTCCCATGTCGCCCGAAATCCTTCCTCCACCATTTCGACCGAACCACCTGAGATCACCTGGCCGGGGACAAAAAGTGACGGCTCGGTTCTGTTGCCAAATGGCTGGTCCTTGCGGCCGACCGGTCGCCACCTACCGCTCGGAGATTTCCCCGTCAACATCGCGTTGCATCCAAACGGACGTTTTGCCGCGATTTTGCACTCAGGTAATAGCGAACATGAGATTATCGTGGCGGATGTAACCACCTTGCGCATTGTTTCGCGGGCGCCCATCCAGGAATCCTTTTACGGAATTACCTTTTCGCGCGATGGTTCGATCCTCTTCTGCAGCGGCGCCGGGGATGAAGTGATCCATCGATTTTTATTTAATGACGGTTATGTGAGCGACCACACGACTATTGCCATTCGCGATCCAAAGGAACGGGGCATTCCCTCTGGCTTGGCCGTCTCGACCTACGCAAAGCGAATTTATGTCGCCAATGTTTGGGGGCATCGCGTTTCGGAGATTCGCGGCACCAATGTTCAGGACATTATTCTTGGCACCAACTCCACCCTGGCAACCATCGCTCCGGGAGCGCCAGTGGATCCCGAGGTGCAAGCCATCACCAAACGCGCAGAGGTGCTGCTCGATAAGTCCGATCCCAATGCACCATTTCCCTATGCGTGCCTTCTCGATGAAAATCGCGCCCGTCTCTATGTGAGCCTTTGGGGCCAGGCCAGCGTCGCCGTCATCGATACTGAGAGCCGTCAGGTCATCGCTCATTGGCCAACCGAAGAGCACCCAAATGAAATGGTGCTCACGAAATCCGGAAAGCATTTGTTCGTCGCCAATGCAAACCGCAACAGCGTTTCGGTCATCGATACCGTCACCGGAAAATCTGTGGAAACCTTGGTCGCGGAATTACAACCCAAGGCTCCCGCGGGTAACACCCCAAACAGCCTCGCACTCACCCCCGACGAGAAAATATTATTCGTGGCCAACGCCAACATCAACGCGCTCGCCGTCTTCGATATTTCGACCCTTGGTAAAAGCCGCTCCCTCGGATTTATCCCCGTCGGCTGGTATCCCACTTCCGTCCGAATCACACCTGATGGCAAAAAGCTGCTGGTGGCTAATGGAAAAGGTCAGATTTCCAAAGCCAATCGCAATGGGCCGCAGCCCGGCCAGGAGCCCCCTGCAGACATTCGCGAATACATTGGAAGTTTGTTTCGCGGAACTTTGAACGTGATTGATCTCGCATCCGGGTCTCGCTTCGAGCAGCAAATGAAAACGAATACCGCGCGCATGTACGAATGCCTGCCCATCGCCGCGCGCACGAATATTGCACGTGCCGCTGACAACCCAATTCCTCTCACGAGCAATGCAGGGCAATCGCCCATTAAATACTGTTTTTATATCATCAAAGAGAATCGAACCTACGACCAGGTGCTCGGCGACATGAAGCAGGGCAACGGCGACCCTTCTCTCTGTCTATTCCCCCGCCACGTCACCCCGAATCACCATCGACTCGCGGAGGAATTCGTTTTACTCGATAATTTTTACGTTGATAGCGAAGTCAGCGCCGACGGACATGAATGGACGATGGGTGCTTACGCCACCGATTTCGTCGAAAAAATGTGGCCGCTTTCCTATGGCCATAATTCGGTTCACAAAAAATACCCATATCCCGCCGAAGGCAATTTTCAAATCGCCACCCCTGCGGGCGGATACCTTTGGGACCGCGCACGGGAAGCGGGAGTAACCTTCCGAAGTTACGGCGAATTCGTTTCCAACGGCAAAACTACGAATGACCCTGGAACTTCGCGCGTTGCCGCGTTAAAAGGAAATTTCGACCCGCGTTATCGCGGCTTCGACATGAATTACTCCGATCAGCTCCGTGCTGATCGTTTCATCTCGGAACTAAAGCGCTTCGAACGCGAGGGCGAAATGCCCCGCCTCCAAATTCTGCGGGTTTCAAATGACCACACCTCCGGCAGCACCATAGGTGCACCCACTCCTGTTGCCCATGTGGCTGACAATGATTTGGCGGTTGGCAGGATTGTTGAAGCCATCAGCCATTCAAAATTCTGGCCGCAAACCGCCATTTTTATCGTCGAGGATGATGCCCAAAATGGCCCTGACCATGTCGATGCTCATCGCACCATTGCTTATGCGATTTCGCCGTACATTAAACGGCACACCGTTGATTCTACTCTTTATTCCACGAGCGGCATGCTTCGCACCATGGAACTCATTCTTGGATTAAAACCGATGTCACAGTTCGATGCCGCGGCTTCTCCGATGTACAATTCGTTTCAGGGAAACCCAGACCTTCACCCTTACAAGACCCTGCGCGCGAACGTGGACCTGAATGCCACGAACACCCGCGCAGCCTGGGGCAGTCAGATAAAACTAAATCTCGCGAAGGAGGACGCCATCGACGACCTCCTCTTCAACGAAATCATTTGGCGCAACGTCAAAGGCCCACACAGCAAAATGCCCGCACCCGTCCGCGCCGCCTTTGTTCGCCCCGCCGGAGCTAAAGATGACGATGATGATTGAGGCATGTCACTGATGCGCCTGCATGACGGTAGCAATTGAGCATTTTTGGGTCAGTCGCTTGTAAGATGGAACAGAGCGTTTTACTTTTTCGCGCATGAAACGGATGCGTGCCTTTTTTTTGTTTTTGGTTTTGATGCTGGGCTTCATTGTCGCTGTTTCCAGCGGTTGGGCCGCGGAAAATGTTGAAACCAATAGTGCGCCCGCGCGAGCGGCAGCACCGAGCCTGGCACCCACCGCAAGACTGACGTTCTGGCTCGATCAGGTTCCCACCCTGCAACCACGCTATTTTGGCTTTCCACTTTGGGAATATCTCGCGGTGGCCATCTACGTCGCCATCGCGTTTTTAATCGCGCGGCTTTTGAATTACATTGTCGGTGTTTGGTTAAAGGGTTGGGCCGCAAAAACCCCAAATCGCATTGACGATTGGGTTATTCGCCTCGTTCACGGTCCTCTCAAACTGATCGTCCTTGTCATCTTCCTCCATTTTGGGCTCCAGGTTTTTCATTGGCCCTTATGGCTGGCGCATTGGCTCTCCAAAGGATTGCACGTCATCGTCGCAATCTCTCTTACCTACATGGGACTACGTCTGGTTGATTTGCTCATCAATCATTGGCGCGTGCGAGCCGCCACTAGGGAGGACACAACCTTCAACGAGCAGCTCTTTCCCATCGTCAGCCGCAGCACAAAAGTCGCGGTCGTAATTCTCGCGGTTCTCGTCACCGCAGATAATATTGGCATAAACATTCGCTCGGCCATCGCCGGCCTTTCCATCGGCGGCTTGGCCCTCGGTCTCGCCGCTCAGGACACGGTGGCAAATCTCTTCGGTGCGGTCGCGATCTTCATGGATAAGCCCCTTTCCAGCACATTGGGATCCTAAGCTTAGAATTCCACGTGGACAAGTTGTCGCG
>JADMIO011413739.1_pt1 | contig 14627 bp, 10 predicted proteins | sample 8958161 | NCBI WGS metagenome assembly JADMIO01 (sample SAMN16585339, study PRJNA669376) | soil metagenome | isolation source: Crop rotation soil | place: USA: Cullars Rotation, Alabama | collected 2011 | reverse complement strand
AAGCCGCACTTCGGCAAAGGCTGCCCACGAATCACGTCTGCCACTCGTCGGCTCCTGGGCATTGAGACCAGGCACCTTGCCGATGCGAGTCAAACCGTCAAAATCGATAGCCAGCGCCTCCGAGCGAAAACCGCCGCCGACAGCAAACCCGAGTTTTCCGCCGGGAAGATCAAAAGGTTGGCCGGTGATGTTACCTTCCATGTTCCAGTCAGTGGATTTAGCGACTTCAAACAGGGACGTCGTGATCGCCTGAATGGTATCGGGGCTATTCGGTCCCATTTTTGTTGGATACGCTGCCGTAGGCGAAAAGAAGATGTTGTACATTGGGACGAAGCCATTCTGGCCGCGTAGTTGGCTAAAACCCGCGGAAGCGAGGGCCGGGTCACTGTTCGGTTGCAGAGCCAGGTCCAGTGCGGCGCCGTTTACAGCGTTCCTCGTGAACTGAATTTGATCGCCCTGGTTGTAGGTGTAACCGGCATTGTAAGTGTAACCATTTTCGAACTCGCCCTTCAAACCTGCAACGATGTGATAGAAATCGGTTTGATTATCAAAAACGCGGTTACCGCTCTGGATAAATCGCGAACGCACACGACTATTGCTCAAATTGCCGGGGTCTCCGCCTGGTCCCAGCGCAATTCCGAACGGATTATAGATGTTATTAGCGGGAACATTAATATTTGAGTCGAATGGGCCAAGGCTGATGACCGGAGCGGGGGCCAAAGCGCCTATGCTCTCGTTGTTGGCGTAAAGGAATTGGCCGAAAAACTGCACTTGCTTGTCAAAAAGATCGTACTCCCCGCTTGCAAACGCCTGCTTCCGGTCCTGTGAAAGAATCGAAGCGGTCCCAAAACGCGTGGTATTGAGCAATCCGGTGCTCACAAACGGCACATACGGGCCAAGTCCATTTCCTGTAGGATCTACGTAGCCATGGCCAATCGCGTACGCATTGTAATTGGCTATTGCGTCCGGACCGGTAAATGCTTGGCCAGGAAATACTGGAGGTGAACCGGGCGTGGTTCCATTCGGTCCGCCTAGAAGGCCGGGATTATAGCCCGGGAAAGGGGCGCCCGTAGGTGACTGGGGGCCTAAGAATGGTGAATTGGCCAGCAAGTAAACCAGACCGTTGCCCTGAACCTTGCCTGGATAGCTTGGGCTGAAATAGCTGCTGGAGGAAGGATCAACGCCTTTTGCAGCCAGTGCTTCCCTGCTCAAGGTGGCGACTTCGCGATCCGGTGTGAGCAGCGGATCCATATGGTAGTACTGCAGGCCAGCCATGAACGAAGCTTTTTCAGTAGTAACGCCTGAGACCACCGACGCCCGCTGTTCCGTGACGTCCCCTTTTCCTGTCGCAAATCCATAACGGCCGGAAAGTTCAGTGCCATTAAAATCTTTCTTGGTAATGATGTTGACGACACCACCAACGGCTTGCGAGCCGTAATACACCGAACCGCCGTCTTTGAGAATTTCGATGTGGTCAATCATCGCCAGCGGAATCGCATTGACGTCAACATCCGCCCCGTTATCAAAAGCCGAATTACCCAACCTGCGGCCATTGAGCATCACCAACGTGTAAAGATTACGAATTCGGATGTAGGCTTCGCCGAAGCCGCCGTTATTTACGGTCTGACCCACGTTATTATTTCCTGCGAAGACAGTGCTCACTTTTTTGACGAGATCGAGCACGTCTTGAGAACCGATCTTTTCAATCTGAGCCGCAGTTATGGTCTGAACGGGCGCCGGACCCACTGTTTCCGCAGTTGGAATCAGCGACCCGGTGATAACAACCGGCTTCATGACAGTCGCGTTAGTGTCTTGTGCGAGCACGGCGCTGCTGCTGAACACGGTACTGATAAGACCTGCCACCATTGTTCCGCGCAGACCCCAAGGCGAATTCTTATGCAGATTTTTGATCATAGTATTTCTTGGTTTGGTTTTCCGGGTGGACAGCGCACTCTCAACTCAATTCCAAACCATTGCAAGTGGAAATTATTTTACTTAAATTCTCACGAAAAGTTCAGTTAAAGGTTGCAGACAGCCCAATCGGGAATAAGTTTGGGGTGTGCCCCGGACAAATGGCAGCGTTGGCAAACTTTGTCCCCAGGCCGCACTGTAATAACGTAAGTTTCGTATTTACAGGAAGATAGAAGAATATGAGTGACTTGGTTGTTCCGGTTCAACCTTCAGGTATCGCGGGCCCCAGCGATTACCAGCTCTCCGATGATTTAGCCCGACTCTGCTTACCCGTCACGTACCGGGATTCATACCGGAGCTTGGCCTGGACTAATTCAATTTGCTTTCTATTCCTGGTGATCGGACTGATCGGCCTCAGGCCTCCGAAGGTAACCGAGAAGCCATTTGCGCCTGCTCAGGAAATAGTGCCTGTCGTTTTCACACCGCCTGAAGAGCAGCCGAAGCTGCAACCGGCAGTTACGCAGGAACAACCGCAGGAACAGCAGGAGGAAACTCCCGTCGAGGCGCCACAAATCCCAACCGTCGTCGCCGCCAATACACCTAATGTGGCGTTTGCTGTGCCGGTCGAAGGACCCGTCGTTTTGGCTCCTGTGACCCGCGCGCCCCCCCCGCCCCCAGTGACCAAAGCGCCTGCACCACAACAACCGAAGACCTTTATTCCTGGAAAAGGAGAAGGCGGGACGTTTCCATGGCCAACAAGCTATCCGCGAGAGGCGCTCGAACAGCATTTGCAGGGGACAGTCATGCTTTATGTGGTAGTGGACCCAAATGGGACTCCGACCCAGGTTGATATCAAAGACAGCTCGCGTCATTTTGTGCTGGACCGCTTTGCGCAGCAATGGGTTAAGAGTCGTTGGCGCTGGTTGCCGGGCGAAACACGCCTCTATTACGTCCCCTTCCAGTTCACTTTACAGGGAGCATGAATTTCTCGACAACATTGGTTCGGCTGATAGGTTCGCGCAAAAGCAAATAAGGACAACGAACTGAACACAAATTATTGACCCCCTCGTCACAGGTATCGGCGAGTGGTTCGCGGGAAAGCAAGGGAAATTATGTTGGCAAACGTTCTAGTAAAATATTTCGAGGCGGGTGGCCCGATTATGTGGCCGATTCTGATTACCGCTATCGTCGCCGTGGCTGTGGTGGGCGAACGTACATTTTGGTGGTGGCGCGAGAGTCTAAAGCGGGATCCACATAAGCTTGAACAGATCTTTGCTGCGCTCGAGAATGGCGATTTCCGCGAAGCCGCTCGCATCTCCAAAGACTCCCAGGATCCCATCATTCGGGTCATTTGGCATGGGATGAATCATTTTCATTCCTCATTGCAAGGAGCCTTGCAGGTAGCGGCTGGAGTCGAGTTGCAAAAGGCGGGCCGCTTTCTCACCGTGATGGATACCCTCGTCACCCTGGCTCCACTGTTAGGGTTGCTCGGCACGGTCTCCGGCATCTTCCGAACCTTTCTTTCCCTGGGTGGAGCAACTGTCGAAGGGGCTACCAGCCAGATTACTGGCGGCATTGGCGAAGCTTTGATAGCCACCATGTGCGGTCTGGCTATTGCAATCATTGCCCTGATTCCGTTCAACTTTTTCACCCGCAAAGTGGCCCAGTTACAGTTCGAATTGGAGTCAGCGGCGACCAATGTCGAAGTCATGGTAATGACTGCCAAACAAAAGGGATTCGATACAATGGAATTCCGTCGGGAGGGCGCTCCAGCCAGCTAAAGAGCAATGCCGGATATCGAGGTTCCGCAATGAGAGTTTCTTCTTTGTATCCTCATAAGAAAGCGCGAATTGAGATTATACCGCTCATTGACATCATGTTCTTTTTGCTCGCGTCATTCATGCTCGCGAGCCTCGCATTAATCCGGTTGCAATCTATAAAAATGGATTTGCCCACGGGCCAGCAGGCAACCAAAAGTTCTCGTAAGGACTTCGTCAATCTGACCGTCAGCAAGAATGGGGATTTGTCCATCGATAAGAAACTGATGAGCTCGGTCGAGGCGGCTCATTATCTCTCTGAAGAAGTCCGCACAAACAAAGGATTGGCTGTTTATATTACCGGGGACCCCGAAGCAACGCACGGAATGGTAATCGACGCCCTTGATTTAGTGCGGCAGCAAGGAATAGAAAAAGTTTCCTTTGCCATTTCCGCGTCCACACCCACTCCGCCCTAGGTATTGATCCGGGCAATCATGAAATGAAGATCGGCTCTCCAGTTCCCCATCGAAAAGCGCGGATCGAGATAATCCCGCTCATTGACATCATGTTTTTTCTGCTCGCTTCCTTCTTATTGGCCAGTCTCAGCATGATGCGCTTGCAGTCGGTCAAAATGGATTTGCCCACCGCGACCACCGCGCACAGGGATTTCAAACCGGATATCCTGAACATTGCCGTCAAAGCCAACGGGGAAGTCTATTATGAATCCAAACAGGTGAACATGGACCAGTTGCAGCAAATACTGGCTGATGCTTTCCGGAAAAACACAAATGTTCCGGTTTATTTGAGCGGGGACAAAGAAACCAAACACGGCACAATCATTCGAGTGCTCGATTTGGTCCGGCGTCAGGGAATTCAAAAAATATCGTTTGCTATTTCGCCTGCGGCGCCACAGCGCTGAAATCGACGCTACTTTTTGGCGGGTGCGTTGGTCGAGGGTTTTGCCAGATCTTCCTGCTGTTTATTCCATTTATTGACCAGTTCGGTGTAATCAGCATTAAGTTTATTGAATTTTTTTACGACCTCGTTGCCATCCGTGGCTAGTTTTTTCATTCTTTCGTTCTGCTCGATAATCGTCGCGTTGGCGTTCGTAAGATTTTCGCTCGTTCGCTGGTAAGCGTCTTTAAACATAACCATTTGTCTTTCAGTTTTTTGCAAATTATTGGTTGCTGTTTCCAGATCACGCGAAAGGGCGGCGATTTGGACGTCATTTGATTTTACAGTTTGGTTTAATTGCTTTCTTTGTGCGTCCAGCCGCTGGATTTCATCTTTATTTTGGCGCACCGTATTCTCCAGCTTGAGAATCGCTTCAGACTTGTCATGCACGACGTTGGTGAGTTCCTGAACTTTCTTGCGCAGGTCGGTTTCCCTTACCCATTGAAAAGCGATCAAGCCACAGAGGCCCAGAGCGAAAAAAATGAGCAGATTTTGCAGGAAATTCTTCATGCGTATTGGTGATCCTAAAAGAAAGTCTCAGCATTCGAGAAGAATGTCAAAGCCAGTAAGAAGCTCTTTTAACCAAGCGGGCTAACAAAAAAAAAGAGCGGCCCAAAGGGCCGCCCCATCGAACGACTCGCATTCCCCCTTTGGCGAGTCCATCACGCCCTTATGTAGCCCATATGGATGAAATTTGACTATAGGGTTGTTACCCACCGTACAAAGGGGAGCAGGAAGAGGAAAACGTGCCCATTGGAAAAGAAGACAGGCAGTCTCGCCAGTGAGTTCCAGTTTCAACGAGACTGCCTGCAGTTCATACATCAGACCCGGATGTATGGTTCTCTTTTACATGCAAAGCGTTGCGTTTGCAATCCGTTGAAGTACGGACTTCGCAATTCTGGTGTGGTAATAAATGTCTCAGAAAGTTCTCCCGCGGCCCTTCTAGTCAGCAAAGAGGAAGTGCAGATCATCCAATGTAAGACTCTGCGCAAATTTTTCCTCACCCAGCACATCTTCCGCCAGGGCCTTTTTTGTCCTCTGCAACGCCCGTATTTTTTCTTCGATGCTGTTTTTAATCAGCAGCCGGTAAGCAATTACTTTATTGCTCTGTCCGATGCGGTGCGTGCGGTCAATGGCCTGATTCTCAACAGCCGGGTTCCACCAGGGATCGAACAAAACGACGTAACTGGCGGCGGTTAGATTCAGCCCGAAACCGCCGGCTTTCAATGAAATCAGGAAGATTGCCGGGCCTTCAGTTGATTGAAATCGCTCGACTAACTCGCCGCGATTCTCGGTCTCGCCGGCCAAATAAAATAAAGGCCAATTGCGCTCGGCAAGCATAGGCCTTAAAAGATGTAGCACCTCGACGAATTGGGAAAAAACCAGCACCTTTTGACCCTCCTCCATGATCGGTTCAACCACGTCCAGCAGAGCTTCGGTTTTCGCGCCCGGAGTAGGGCAGTCACCTTTTAACAGGCGGGGATCGCAACAGATTTGCCGCAGGCGTAGCAGGGAAGTCAAAAAATTGAATTGGTTTTTGGCCAGCTCCTTTTGCGTTTTGACTCCCAGCAACAGTTGTTGCGCGCTCTTTAGCTCAGCCCGATAAAGCGTCTGCTGCTCCCCTTCAATTTCGCAAAACAAATCCTCTTCGATACGATCGGGCAGGTCTTTTGCGACCTGTCCCTTTGTGCGCCGCAAAACAAACGGACGCACCCGGGCAGCCAGCCGCCGTCGCGCAAAAGGGTCGCCTTTGGCATCATGTAATCTGGCAAATTGGGCCCGATTCCCAAGCACGCCCGGCATGGCAAAGGCCATGAGGCTCCAGAGATCCAAAAGGCGGTTTTCGATCGGCGTTCCCGAGAGCACCAGCCGGTGTTCGGCACGCAGCCCGCGGGCCACCTGCGCGGTTTGGGAGCCTGGATTCTTAATATACTGTCCTTCATCAAGGATTAGCGCCAGCCAGTGCACCTTTTTTAAATGTTCCCCCAGCAAACGTAGCTGGTTGTAGTTGACCACATGCAGATCGGCGCTGCCCAATTCATCGCAAAGCTGATAAATCTGGCTTGAGGGCCAAATCCTGACTCGCAACCCGGGTGTGAACCTGGTTGCTTCGCTCCGCCAATTATCCATAACGCTCTTCGGGCAAACCACTAGCGAAGGCAAAAGGTGTTCTGGTTGAAGCGATTGTTCATTGGCCAGGCCAGGCGAAACACTTGATTCATCCTTGCCAGCAGCGAGCGCATCCCCTCCATTCGCGGAAACAATGGACGCGGGTGTGACGCCTTTGTTGGACTCGCGCAACCACAACAGCCATGCCAGGGTTTGAAGGGTTTTGCCCAGCCCCATGTCGTCAGCCAGAATGCCCCCGAACCGATTTGAGGCGAGGTACGCCAGGAAATGGTAACCATGCAGTTGATAAGGCCGCAATTGCGCCGTCACTCCCTGGGGAATATCCGGCGAAACGCGGGTTTTTATTTCACTGGCGCGGCGTTGGATTCTCTCAACTTGCTCTTCCGGCAAAAGTTTTTTGGCGGCGTCATCAGCCAGTTGCAGTGCGTGTAAGCGCTGCGGTTCCGCGGAAAGCTCTCGAGGACTAAGCCCGAGACGGGCCAGGCGCTCGTCCTGTTCTTCGCTGATATCATATTTCAAACGCCGCCAGCCTTTGCCCGCCAGCCGCACGTAGTTACCTTTGGCGTTTAACAAAAGCTTGATCTCTTCACGAGTAAGCGTTGTATCGGAAACATCGAGCACCACGCTTAAATCAAACCAATCGATGCCAATTTCTGTTGCATCCAGCTTGACGCGTCCAGCCACGTCCGGAGTGGCAAGAGAGGCCAAATCCCCTTCAAGATGCAATATCATGTCTGCCGGGACGCTTTTGAGCCACGTCGTGAAAAGTTCAGGAAACTTTTTTGTGACCTTTACTGAAAGGCCGTGACCATAGGTCGAAGCCCTCAAACCCAGCGGCTCAAGGACCGCTGACGCGCGATCAAGTTTGCTTCGCTCATAAACCTTGATTGTATCCGATCCGGACCTTCCGGTTCGCTCGGTTGCCCGATGCGATTCCGTCCAGGCGTATCCGGTCCAGGTTTGCTGGCGGCCATCCGGGGCCTCGGCCTGCAATGTCACAATGCATTCTTCCGCATTATTGTCGCTTTGAAACCGCTGCAACTTGCAGCTAATCGCTATGTCGTACTGAAGCAATTGCAGCTTGTTTTGTATCCGTGGGGGTAATGGAACGCCGGCAGCCTGCAGAAATTGAACACCCGCGGGACATTCCAGGGCAACCGCTGGGATTTTGTTCTCTTCGCCAGGATCAACCACATGCTCATGAGGCAACGGTCCGGTGAACACCGCGTTTTCAGTGACGTACAACGTTGGCTCGCCTGAAAGGATCACACGCCACTGAGGTGCCGGCTCCCCACTTGCCTGCACCAGGCGAAGCCGGTAATCGTCGGAACGATCCATTGCTGCCGTCAATTCCCAGCGCAGCGGCTCCGCAATCCGCTCCAGCGGTTTGCCCATGGAATTGACAATTCGGCTGTCGAGTTGCCGCGTGCGGAACAATCGGCCTAGCCGTCGTAAAGTCGTCGCATCGAGAAAATCAAAACGGAGCCGGGTAATTCCCTCCTGAAACAACAGCGAAAAGAACTGCCAAAGCAATTCGGCCTCCCCGGTGAGTTGAATCCGGCCGAAATCATAGTTATCCGAGAATTGCCGGAAATGGCTTTGCTTGAGATACTCGAATTCCTCCTCTCCTGCTTTTTTGCACTGCAAACGCAACTCGTCTCCAATCACCAGGCGGAGATCGGTTTCAATGTGCGCTTGCGATTTCAAATGAGCGGGTGGCAGCTCGATATTGCTCAGCTTGTTCTTCCAATCTTCGATTTCCTGCGTTCGGCGCCAGGTGTCGATCCGCTTCCGCAAGGGCCCCAGATCAGTGGCTCCTCGCATGAACTCGTGAATCTCAATACCCCGCTCGGAAGCGGCTTGAGCAACGTAAAGCCAGAACTCATGCTCGGTGGCCGGGAACGAGGGCCAGATTTTCAAATCCTCCCACCCGTAGCCTTGCAGACGAATTCCCATTTCCAGAAAATCCCAGACTGTAATGCGCCGAGTCTGACTGCACCTCGCATAGATCTTCTGAATATTCTTCACATACTTTGTTTCGGTAGCATCGAGTCTGCGTCCCAGGCTTTCAGTGACTCGCCGGAGTAATTCATTTCCTGGCTTTTCCTCCTGGCGCGGCCTCGACGCTGCCATCGCCGCTGCGGCGCGCGGCAGGCTCGAACTCAAGTTTCGGACAAGGGCGGTCCGATGTTCGGCGAGAAGGGCGCTCATACCGGCATAGATGTGCTCACAATAAAGGGGGCGGTGGCAGGAACATTCCGCATCCCAGCCATCCTCCGCATCGAAAAACAAATCCACATTCAGAAGCCGGCCATCCATCACTTCAGCGGAGTAGCTGGTTGCGGGGTCTTTGACTTTGATGGTTTGAACAAGCCCGCGGCGAAACAGTGACTCGCCCTTGCCGCGCGACTGCACGGGCATGCTTTTCATGAAAAGCTGCGCGCTGGTCGGATCGGTCAATGCGAACGAGTCATCCATTCGTGAAACTTAACAGGAAATGTGTGGCTGCGACAGGGGATGAAACGATTTATCGCTCCATGGCGCAAGTTCGGCGACGTAAGAGTAGCGCAGATTTGTAATCTGCTGTATCGCAGAATTTCATTCTGCTGCGCGACATTAGTTCCAAGTGTTTTAAGATTTCTGAAGCTCTGCCGATTGCAAATCGGCGATACAGCAGATTACAAATCTGCGCTACTTTTCGCATCGAATTCACGCCGCCTTGCACTTAGCTCCTAAAACGTCTTTTTATAACCTATGCAATAAAGTTTATGGCCGGTGCGGATGAAAAGCTCTCCGTGAGAAATCGGAATGGAAGCCCGATTCACATCGTCTCCTTCATCTCCCATTGCCGCTTTTTGGAGCAACTCGAATTTTTCAGCCGCCGCCACCACAAAGACTTCGCCGTTCCAATTCTGAAAATAAATCTTATCGTCGGCGCAAGTCGGGGAGGATTGAATGATGATCCGGCTCTCCAGGCTGCCGACCCAATCGGCTTTGCCGGTGGCAGGTTCGACCCGCGCAATGGTTCGACGCTCGCCATTCAGCACGTAAAAACGGCCCTTGTAAAAAAGCGGTGTGGCGACATCGCTCGAAACTTCACGCTCCTGACTTTTCCAGGCCAGAACGGAATCGGTTTGCACGCCGCCTTTTGCGCCCGCTTTGAAAGCGTACACCGGTGATTCTTTAGGCGCGCACGCCAGGATGACTCCCGCGCCCGCAACTGGTGAAGGCACCAGGCGCCAATGAGTAATCCGAGTAGGATTCCACGTGCCCCATCGCCAGAACTCGACGCCATCCTTCAGGCTGTGGCCGGTGATGGAATCGCCGCCCACAACCAAAATCTCCGTTCTGCCATCGTGAGAAAACGGAATGGGCGTGCTGTAGGCCTCATGAGATTCCTGGCGGGCGTCCGATGGCCGGACCTGTTTCCAAATGGTTTTTCCGTTCTCGGGCTCGAGGGCCAGCAGGTAAGAATCAATCGGACCTTCCTTCGAGCCGCGACCGTGCACCGGCTCGTTTCGGTGCAGCACCTGCACGAACAATTTCCCGTCGTAAATGGTGGGGCTGGCGCCGTAAGTCCACTGGAAAGCGAATTGCCCGTAATCTTTTTGCAAACTGCGCGACCAGAGCGACTTGCCGGAAAAATCAAAGGCCGCCAGTTCCCCATTGCCATATAAAAACACGGCTGCTTTGCCGTCAGTGACCGGAGAGGGTGACGCAAAATTACTTCGGTCATCGAAACCAAAGGCGGCGCTCACTTCACGATTCCACAAAACTTTGCCGCTTTTGCGGTCGATGCCCAATGCGTGCATCGATTTCGTAGCGGTATCCGCGGAACTGACAAACACCGAATCATTCCAAATCACCGGTGTGGCGGCCGATGGACCTGGCAATTCCGTAACCCACTTTACGTTCTCCGTTTTGGAAAACGTGGCGGGCAAATTCTTTTCCGGGCTCGATCCGTTGAAATCCGGCCCGCGCCAGTGCGGCCAATTTGCCGCCGGGGATGATGTCAGGACGAAAAAAAGTGGCAGGCTGAATAAGACTGAACCGCGTCTCATACTCAGGCCGGATTTACTTGCCGGCTTTTCCGGTCAATCCGTTTTTTTGCAGAGCATAAAACACTGCGTTGTCGTTGAAGTCCCCGGTTACTTCAAACGTTTTGGCTCCTTTGACCGCCGTATGCGCCTTCACTCCAGGTACGGCTTTGATGGCCTCATCGACAGCCGTAACACACTTGCCACAGCAGAGATGAACGCCCGTCACCTCAAGCGATTCCACTTTTGTGCCTTTTGCGCCGGTTTTGTGGTTCATTTTGATAGCCGAATTGCTGCTCTTGCCAAAGTAACCTGCTGCCACAAGCGCATCAGCCGCTTTCTGGACGGTCGCGGTATCCGGACCAGACAATTCCACCGTGCGCGCGTCTTTGTCCACCGAGACTTTGGCGCCGGGAACCTCTTCAATGGCTTTCTCCACGCCGGTAACACAACTTTTGCAACAAAGATGAACTCCGCTGATTTTGTCGGACACATCAGCAGCTTGAATCGAAAGACAAACCAGGGACGTGAGTAAGATAGTTAAAGATAGTTTCATATGGTTAGGTTAGAGGATGAGATTGTCAGTTTGTTCCCGCATTGCTCCCAGCATTGTTCGCCTGCAGCGAACAATGTCAAGCCGTGAACCATGTGCGGAAAAGGGGAATGGCTTGACACAAATTGCTAATTTACGCGAATTACTAAAAGCTTAAAACCAAAAGAACCTTTTACCACAGAGGCGCGAAGAACACAGAGGCAAGCATACTGAATTTTAGGAATTGGTGTAAATTCGTGAAATTAATCTAAAGTCCCCTCATATCACTAAATCCCTTGCTGAATAGGAAAAATGCTTCACATGAATTTGCACTAATTTTGCACGAAATCGTAATTTATTGTCGGAGACGAAGGTCACGAGACTCTGTAATTTTATTTGTTCTAAGCTGAGATAAAAGTGACGAAATACTTAGAACACGATACTATTGCGGTAACATTTGAAGCTTTTCGGCCTTTTCAGGCTTTTTTGATCAGAGTCTCGTGACCTCGTCTTTCTACAATAACGCCCTGAATTCGTGTAAATTCGTGAAATTAGTGTAAAGCCTTTGTCTTAGCCTCTCTTCAGGTCAGCAAGTCGTCAGCAAGTTTTGCCTTCATTGACACTGTTTTCACCGGCTGTTACCTTGCGCTTTTTTGAGCCGCAATGGACTACAAGAACACATTAAACCTGCCTCAAACGGATTTCCCGATGAAAGCCGATTTGGTCAATCGGGAACCGGAGCGCCTTAAGAAATGGGAGGCGGCAAAGTTATACGAACAAATCCAAAAACAGCGGGCCGGGGCTGAAAAGTTCGTTTTGCACGACGGCCCTCCCTTTGCGAATGGAGATGTCCATATTGGCACTGCCTTGAATAAGATTCTCAAGGACATCATTATCAAGTATAAGAGCCTGCGCGGATTTCGCGCGCCTTATGTTCCGGGGTGGGATTGCCACGGCTTGCCTATCGAATTCAAAGTTTCTCAGGACATGCGGAAAGCGGGCACCGGCAAGGCGGCGGAGGCAGCCGATAATCTGAACTCCGCCACCATTCGCAAAGCCTGCGATGCTTATGCGCGGCAATATATCGATATTCAGCGCACGCAATTCAAACGTCTTGGAGTACTCGGCGACTGGGAAAACCCATATCTCACGTTAAACAAAGAATATGAAGCCGATGAATTGCGCTTATTTGCCGATCTCATCGAACAAGGGTTTGTTTATCGAGGCAAAAAGCCGGTTTATTGGAGCATCCCCTGCCGCACGGCGCTGGCAGAGGCAGAGGTGGAATATAAAGAGCACGTCAGCCAGAGCGTATTTGTTAAGTTCCCGATAGTGGATCGCCCGGGCACCTTTATCGTTATCTGGACCACGACTCCCTGGACTTTGCCGGCAAACCTCGCCGTAGCTTATAATTCAACCTTTAGCTATTCGCTGGTCCAATATGGAAGCGAATGCTTCATCGTTTCAACGATGCTGCTTCCATCGGTTGCTGAGAAGTGCGGTTGGAATGGATATCAAATCCTTCGAAGTCTGGATGCCGGACACCTCAGTCATATCCAGTACCAACACCCATTCATCGAGCGCACCAGTAAACTTTTCGCCGGCGATTCTTTCGTCGATAATGCGACCGGCACCGGTTTTGTCCACATTGCGCCTGGGCACGGGCTTGAGGATTATCAATTGGGGATGCAAAACGGATTACCCATTTATTCGCCGGTAGATGATGATGGCCGATTCGGGCGCACGGCCGACTTACCCGAAGCGCAACAAATGCCCGAGGCGTTGCTGGGCAAGTCGATCCTCGAAAAGCATGGCCGAAGCGACGCGAATGAAGCGGTGCTGCACGAACTGCGGGCGCGCCACAACCTGTTGCACCAGGAGAATTATCACCACAGCTATCCGCATTGCTGGCGCAGCAAAACCCCCGTCATTTTCCGGGCCATGGATCAATGGTTCATCGAGATCGATCATAACCAATTCCGTGAGCGGGTCCTGAACGAAATCAACCGCGTGACCTGGGTGCCGGATTGGGGAAAAAACCGGATCGAAGGCGCAGTAAAGTCACGGCCCGACTGGTGCATCTCGCGACAGCGGACCTGGGGCGTTCCAATTCCTGCATTTTATGACGCGCAGGGAAAGGCGATGCTGGATGCGCAAATTGTCCGCAACGCGGCGGCGCTATTTCAAAAACAGGGCTCGAATTGCTGGTTCGAGCAAAGCGCGCAAGAACTTTGGCGAGCCTTGAGACCTTCCGACTGGAAGGGGGCGGAAGCTGCCACAAAATCCAATGATACGCTCGATGTATGGTTTGATTCAGGTTCCTCGTCGCGGGCAGTGATTGCCCAACGCGCCGAGATTCGCGGAAAGGACAAGCCCTTCCAGTGCGATTTATACCTCGAGGGCAGCGACCAGCACCGGGGCTGGTTTCAGTCCTCGCTTCTTCTTTCGCTTGCCGGAAACGGTGCGGCCCCATTTCGCGCGGTGCTCACTCACGGCTTCATTGTGGATGACGCCGGGGAAAAGGAATCCAAAAGCCGGGGGGCAAAATCCTCGACGACGTGGATGAATGATTTTGGCGCGGATGTTCTGCGTCTCTGGGCCGCCAGCCAGGATTACCGCGGGGATATCGTTTTAAGCGAAGGCCGTGTGGCAAAAGTGGCCGAAGCTTACCGTAATTTGCGCAATGCGCTTCGATATCAGCTCTCCAACTTATATGACTTCGAGCCAGGCAAGCATTCGGTGCCGAATGACTCGTTAACAGGTTTGGACCGCTGGATTCTGGAGGAATTCTCGAAGCTGGAGCACGATGTCATCGCCGCCTACGATCGTTATGAATTCCACGCTGTCTATCAGAGAATCAGCCAGTTCATCGCGGTCGAGCTATCGGCGATTTATCACGACGTCGTGAAAGATCGGCTTTATACCGATCCCGCCGATTCGCACCGGCGCCGCTCCACTCAGACAGCGCTGCATCAAATGATAGCGGCACTCTGCAAAATGTTAACGCCGGTCGTATCGTTTACCGCGGATGAAGCGTGGGAGTTTGTTGCGGGGAAAACCGTAGATTTTGCCCCGCAACTCAACTGGCAGCCGCAGGAGTTTGGCCGGCCCGAAGCCGAGCGGAACAGATGGAAAACGCTCTTTGATATCCGTCATCTGCTTTCCAGCACATTGGGATCCTAAGCTTAGAATTCCACGTGGACAAGTTGTCGCGGCCGCTTCTATAGTGTCACCTAAATACTAGTGACTCCAGCGTAACTGGACTGGCCACAGTTAGGCCGCAAATGTAATCACACTGGCTCACCT
>JADMIO011741682.1_pt1 | contig 14628 bp, 12 predicted proteins | sample 8958161 | NCBI WGS metagenome assembly JADMIO01 (sample SAMN16585339, study PRJNA669376) | soil metagenome | isolation source: Crop rotation soil | place: USA: Cullars Rotation, Alabama | collected 2011 | reverse complement strand
CTTTCCCAGACCGAGCCGACGACCTTGAACTCCTTCGACTTCTTCGACAACCCGCTCGCGAAATCCAGATACACCTGCGGCCGATCGAACGGCCCTCTCATCACGAAATCCTGATAGCGAATGTCCTCCACCTTCTCGATCGGCCGTGGTGAAACCGTCCCCGAGAACTCCACCCGCAGCATGTTGCAGCCGACTTCTTCGAGATACGTCTTCTGAAACTGGTGCGACTGGTACATCCGCGTGAATTGCGGGTCCCAACTGATGAGCGACGTGCCGAAGCCGTCGATGGTCTGGTGTTTCTTCGAGAGATCGATGGTGACGTCGACCGCGACAGCCGGACACGCCGCGAACAACACCAGGACCGTCCACGCAAACCGTGGCACGGGCGTCCCGCCCGTGTTCCGTCGCGTCGGTCGCGTCCCCCGCGGCCGAGACGGCCGTGCCACTTCGAAGTCACGCGTGAACCCTGGGAATCCGTTCATCATCTAGACCCTCTTTCCGATGCACGCTACTATTCCCCTGCAATGATCCCTCAGCAAACCCTCTCCGATCGTTAGCGGGCGGCAATCTCCACCGCCGAGCGCTCTCTCCTATATTGTCGTCCTCAGCTCACTGATTCTTATCCACCCGGCCGACTTTTCGCCATTTTTGCCATGACCCAAACCGCAGCCAACACCACCAACGCCGCGTTGCTCCGCAAGTTGCAGACGTCGGCCGACCGATTCGACGAACTCCAGCGATCGCTCAACGATCCCGAGTTGCTCGCGAACGCGCAAAAGCTCGTCGCCGTCAGCAAGGAGTCCGGCCAGCTCGAGCCGGTCGTCACGCGCTATCGCGACTACCTTAAAGCGGCGGCGCAGGTCGACGAGTTGAAAGCGTTGATCGAGAACAAATCGGACGCCGAGATGTCCGAACTTGCCGCCGCGGAGCTTCCGGACGCCGAAGCCAAGGCGTTCGAGATGATCGAGGCGCTCAAGGACGAATTCATTGCGGCCGAGGATAACAAGGTCGACAGCTTCTTCCTCGAAATCCGCGCCGGCACCGGCGGCGACGAAGCCGGGCTCTTCGCCGGCGACCTCTACAACATGTACCAGCGATACTGCCAGAAATACGGCTGGCGCTTCGACGTCTCCGACTTCTCCCCCAGCGAGCGCGGCGGCTACAAGGAACTGATCATCAACATCAAAGGCAACAGCGCCTACCGCCACCTCCGCTTCGAAGGCGGCGGGCATCGCGTCCAGCGCGTGCCCGAAACCGAAACGCAAGGCCGCATCCACACCAGCGCCGCGACCGTCGCGGTCCTCGCAGAAATGCCCGACGTGAAGATCGAGATCAATCCCAAGGACGTCGAAGAAGGCGGCGTCCGCGGCGGCGGGCCCGGGGGGCAGAACGTCAACAAGGTCGAAACCGGCTGGCGGCTGCTCCACAAGCCCACCGGTATCCAGTTCAAAATGACCGAGCACAAATCCCAGGCCCAGAACAAGGAACGCGCCTGGGCGTTGCTCCGCGCCCAGCTCTACGAAACCGAACGCGCCAAGCACCACGCCCAGGTCACCAGCGAACGCAAAGCCATGATGGGCTCCGGCGACCGCAGCCAGCGCATCCGCACCTACAACTTCCCCCAGAACCGCTGCACCGACCACCGCCTCGGCGGTGAAAGCGGCGGCGAAAAGAATTTTAACCTTGATGCAGTGATGCAAGGTGAACTCGAGCCGCTCATTGCGGCGTTGTGGGAGTTGGATAAGCAGATGAGGTTGGAGAGTCTGTGAATGACGTACGGCTACTTCGACGATCGATTTCTCGCGGCCTCCTTTACGCGTGTATTGCTGCCGTAGTTAGCCTTTTACTCCTTCGAGGAATGCCGTCGTGGGGCACTCATTTCGAAGTCGGGAAATATTCGTACGGGATTGAATCCAGTCACGGCAGCTATGTCCGTTTCGGATGCGGCTTCGATGCAAAGATGAATCTTTATCCTCGGAATACACCGCCGATGGTTTCTCACGGTCTTTTGGGAATTACCTTCGTGTACACTGAGTTTCCAGCGGCTTGGTCGCCTGGACCGTGGCGGCGGGAATATGAGATTCGCCTGCCGTTCGTCATGGTGATCATCCTTCTGGCATCGTGGCCGGCGATCCATTTTTCCCGATCGAGTTACAAGACCCATCTCAGCCGAACGATCGCAAGTCGTGTCGCCGCCGGTCTCTGCCCCGCATGCGGCTACGACCTCCGCGCCACGCCGGGGCGATGTCCGGAATGCGGGCGAGCTGTGGAAATGGGCAGTAAAGCATAGTTGTCTCTGCTATACTTCCCTCCGAGGCTAGCATGACAATCGTCGCCCGCGCACAAAGCCATATCACGATTGACGACCGCGGCATCGCGCGGATCGACGGGACGCGTATGAAAGTCCTCGACATCGCGAAAGGGCTTCGGTCGCACGCCCCGTCGATCCAGCAGTTGATGGATGCATTTCCCCATTTGAAACCCGCGCAGATTCATGCGGCCCTCGCATATTACTACGACAATCAGTCCGCACTCGACGCCGAGATCGACCGCGAGTCCGCCGACTTCGAGGCCGACCGCAAGGCTTCCGTTCCCACCGCCGGTTCGAGCAAGCTGCCCCATGCGGATAAGCCACGATGAGCTTGCGGCTCTACATGGATGTCCATGTGCCCGCAACGGTGACGCGTGGGCTGCGCGATCGAGGTGTGGACGTCGTCACATCGCAGGAAGACCTCACCGACGATTGGGATGATTCGACCCTTGTCGACCGGGCGACGGAACTTGGACGCGTGCTTTTCAGCTTGGACGCGGATATGCGCCGCGAAGCGGCTGTCCGACAGAAGAGTGGTAGACCGTTCAGCGGCATCGTCGTCGCCGAGCAACTTGGGATCACGATCGGGCAATGCGTGGAACAACTCGAATTGATCGCAGCCATTTACGAACCATCGGATATCGCGAACCAGATCGAGTATCTGCCGATACGCTGACAGAGCTCGGCAGCCAATGCGATCGGACGACTCAATCCTCTCATTCGAGTGGAAAGCCCCGGCATCGGCGTGGCGGAGCAAACTCCTTTTAAAATCCCCGGCGTTTTCAACCGATGTAAGCCTCCTTCCCGCAGATGCTGACACGGCATCGACTTATGCTTGATGTTCGCGCGCCGCTGGTCGACGACATGCGAGCCGCTGAGTAGCCCTGAAGAGGGCTTCTCGTCAATTTTTCTTGACGATTACTCAAGGACTCGCATGATGCGGCCGATCTTCCGAATAAACACATGACCTCGAACCTGACCGATCAGCAGTCTTTTTCTGTCCCGATTTCGTCCCCGAATCTGTTCCCGTCGGAGCCGAAGCCTCCCAAGCGCGTCATGTTGACGCCGCTCACGGGCGTCCGCGCCGTCGCCGCCATCGGCGTGCTGATCGGACACTTTTCCCCGTACCTCATTCTGCTGCTCCCGTTCATCGAGCCTTATTCGCGCGTCGCCGGCTTCGGGTACCTCGGGGTCGATCTGTTCTTCGTCCTGAGCGGGTTTATCCTCACGCACAACTACGTGCACGAATTCAAGCGCTACCACGCCGGGGACCACGCGCGGTTCCTCTGGCTCCGGTTGGCGCGCGTTTATCCGGTTCATCTTTTCACGCTCTTGGTTCTCGTCGCGGGAATCGTGGTCGGGAAACTGATGCACCAGTCGTTCAACAAGCCCGAATGGCTGACGCCGCTGCAGTTCGTCGAGAACCTCCTGCTCGTCAACGCCTGGACGCCCGGCGGGCATCCGTCTTGGAACGTGCCCGCGTGGTCGATCAGCGCGGAATGGCTCGCGTACCTGTGCTTCCCGTTCATCACGCTCTTCGTGGTCCGCGTGAAGAACGCGACCGCCGCGTGGGCCGGCTACGTCGCGATCTTCGCGCTCATGTTCGGGCTGTATCACTACCAGCCTTTCTTCGACTCCATCTTCGGCAAGGACTCTCCTCCGATCCGCATCCTGTGCGAGTTCATCGCCGGGTGCATGCTGTATCGCGTCTACCAGTTCAAGTGGTGTGAGAACGTCGCGTGGAGCGCGGTCGCCATCGTCGCGTTCGGCGCGGCGGTCGCCATGACGTTCTTCGTCGAAGTCCCGTCGCTCGCGCCGGCGCCGCTGCTGGGGCTGCTGGTCCTCGCGCTGGCCCGCGTACGGGGTCCGATCGCGTGGTTCTTCGGCTCCCGCGTGATGATCTTCCTCGGCGAGGCCTCCTACGCGCTGTACATGACGCACGAAGTGACGCGGATGTTCATGTTCAAGTTCCTCAAGCCCGACAAGTTCGCCCACGCGGGGATGGGAACGCGGGTCGGCGTGATCTGCGTCTGGTTCGCGGTCGTCTTCGCGATCGCGATCGGCACCTATCTCTTCGTCGAAACCCCCGCCCGCGAAGTGATGCGTAAGATCGTCGGCCGACGACGCAAGCCCGTCGAGCAGGTCCCGACCGCGGTCCCCCTCCCCGACGCGATTCCCTTCCCCGTCGCGATCCCGGCGGTCGTTCCCGCAGTCGTCGTCCCGGCGGTCTGAATACATTCTTTTCGATTTTCCTCACGAATCGCGCGCGACGTTCGGTTGCGCGCGATTCGTTTTTCAGTAGAATGTCTCCCCTCATGGAGAACCCCGCCGCGGAAAAAAGTTTCGAGAAGTCCTTCCTCGTACAGAAGTTCGCCAAGCTGAAATTCGGCGCGACTTCCGTCATCGGCTACAGCGTCGCCGGCGAGGAAACGGTCGTCCAGATCCCCGAGCTCAACGTCTGTTTCGACATCGGACGGGCCCCCGCTTTCGCGCTCACCAGCGACATCGTCTGCATCACGCACGGACACATGGATCACATCGCCGGGCTCGCGTACTACCTCTCCCAGCGCAGCTTCCAGGGCATGAAAGGCGGCACGATCCTCCTCCCGCGCGAGCTCGAAGCGCCCGTCAACAACCTCCTCCGCTGCTGGCGCGACGTCGAGCGACAGGCGACTCCTTACACGCTCGTCCCGATGGGCCCCGGCGACACGCACGAGGTCCGTCGCGATTTCATCATCCGATCCGTCGCGACTCACCACGGCGGGCCGAGCCTCGGCTACACGCTCGTCAGCGTCCGCGAGAAGCTCAAACAGGAATACATGGGCATCCCCGGACCGCAGCTCGCCGAGATGAAGCGCGCCGGGACCGAGATCCAGTACAAGCTCGAAGTCCCCCTCGTCTGCTTCCTCGGGGACACGACGATCGGCTCGGTGTTCGACCAGCCGGACGTGCAGAATGCCCAGATCCTCATCACCGAATGCACCTTCTTCGACCCCGGCCACCGCACCAAAGCCAAGGCCGGCAAGCACCTGCACATGGAGCACCTGCTCGAAGTCCTGCCGAAGCTGAAGAACGAATCGATCGTGCTCACGCACGTGACGCGTCGATCCGGCATCGGACGCGCGAAGTATTTGCTCCGCAAGCGCCTCGGCGAAAGCGGGATGAGCCGCATCCATTTCCTCATGGACTTCGACGGCTCCAAAGACGCCGGCGACATCGACGAAACCCTCCCGCCCCCTTCCGACAGCGCCGAGTGAGCCCGGGCGACGGAACATCGGCTTCGTTCCGCACATTGAAACCAAGGTTTCAAGGTGCCAAGGAGATACGAAGACTCGCTTTTCCTTGTCACCTTGAAACTCGTTCCGCACACTGCGACCGCGATCCACGCGGCGCTTCACCAAAGCTCGCCATTCCCCGGTGGGTCCGTCCGTAACTCCTTTCTCTATCCGTCGATGCACTCGAATTGGCTTCGTTTCGCACATCAGCATTTGATCGCTGACGACCGTACAAAACCGCCCAAACCGCCGTGGCTTCGTTTCGCACAATGTACGGAAGGTGCCACGGTAGAGGATGACAAGGTACCAAGGACTGGCACCGGCATCGGTTCTTCCTTGAAACTTTGAAACCGTGTCACCCTGACCCCCTCTCTTCCTTGGGCTTTCACAATCACTATTCGATTGTCAAAGAGCTCGGCGCGCAGCGTCTCCGCTGCCGGCATGCGCCTTCAGAGGTGACGTCGTCCCAAGTGCGCTGCCAGTTAACCCCCTTTCGTAAAAATGTCCGCAAGGGAGCTCGGTCGTCCGTGTACGTTTGAATGGATGAACTACGACAAGATGCCGCTCAATCGGTCGAGCAACGAATGATTCCCAAAACGCTAATCGCGCTATCCCTCCTCGCGGCGAGTTCGTCTTCCGCACAGACGCTTCCGGCGACGATTCCCACGACGCAACCCGGCGTCGTGAATGTCGTGGAGGTGTACCAACGCGCCGCCGAGCGAATCCAAGGCGATTCGCCGGCGTCGTCGAACCTGGAGTATCCGAACTATCCGCCTTACTCCGAGCAGTGGGAGGAGCTTGCGAAAGCGGCTTGGGAGCAGAACGCCGAGGCCCGCGAGCTCGTCCGGAGCGTCAGAAACGTCGATACCGTTACCTGGCCGAATACGGGGGACTTCAAATACCTCAACGGCAGTCGCGAACTTGCCAACCAGATCGGCGACGCCGCGCTCTACCTGGACACGCAAGGCGACTCCGGCGCGGCGTTCGACGCGCTGAACGACCTCTGGCACATGACCGACCTCCTCCGCCCGCACGAGCAAAAGGGAACGCTGGTCGAGCTGCTCGTCAGCGTCGGCATCGACGCGCTCGCGCTCAATCGACTGATGATCATCACCTCCGGCGTGACGCTCTCGCGCGACGCCGACAATCCCAAGGCCCTTTCCGTCGACGGCGCGAATACGCTCGTCGCGCGGCTGCTCGTGCCGGTGGATGCCAAAGCCATGAAGGCTCAATTCGCCGACGAATTCAAGCACGTACGCGGCGGCGAGGGGACGGTGCAAGGGAACATGGATGAAATCATGGAAATGATCCGGCGAATCAACGTCGAGCGGAGCTGCGCCGCGATGTCGCTGGCGTGCCACGTGTTCAAGTTCGACACCGGCCGCTGGCCGAAAGCCGCCGACGAGCTGGCCCCGAAGTATCTCCTCTCCATCCCGCTCGATCCGGCCGGTGACGGAAAACAGCCGCTCGGATACGTCCTGATTTCCGACGGTCTGCCGGACCAATCCGATCGGCCGCTGGTCTTCAGCCGGCTGCAATCCCATGACGGCCTTTTCTACCGCGACGACAGCCCGCAATACGGCTTCTACAGCAGCGGCGTGCGTCCGAAGCCGAAAGGCGACTACTTCCAGTACGGCCAATTCCGCGACATCGCCCGCTGGTCGCCGCTCGCCGACCCCAAAAGTCCAACTACCCGCCCCCTTCCCTGAGCCCGATCGAAATGGCCCCACACCCCGCTTTCAATCACTTGCCTTTCGATGCCGGTAGGCTTAATCTTCGGGGCATCATCAGCCTTCTTGGAGAGGTGGCCGAGCGGCTTAAGGCAACAGTTTGCTAAACTGTCGTACGGGGTTAACCTGTACCGGGGGTTCGAATCCCCCCTTCTCCGTTTAAAACCCCTGAATTTCAGGGGTTTTTTAATGCCGTAATGACTTCATTCCGGATAAAAGACGCCCGGTCTTGGCGTCTGCAACGAGGGTTTATCGAACATGAATCCGGCGACCTCGTTTGGCTTTCTTTACTTGGCATTGTCGACGACCGCGGTCATAGCGGTTCCCGTCCACGGTCAGACCGCGTCCGAAACAGTCGTGTCGATTGACGCCGCCGGCGCCGTCGGCGACGGACGGACGATGAACACCAACGCGATCCAGGCCGCGATCGACAATCTGGCGGCAAACGGCGGTGGAACGGTCGTCGTACCCAAAGGCGAATTCCTCTCCGGCGCGCTCTTCTTCAAACCCGGCGTCAACCTCGAACTGCGCGAGGGCGCGGTCCTCAAAGGGTCGAAGCGTTTCGAAGACTTTCCCACGATCAAGTACACGCGTTTCGAAGGACATTTCCAAGATCGAGTCGCCGCGTTGTTGAACGTCGAGAAGTCGGACCACTTCCGCCTGACCGGCCCGGGCACGATCGACGGGAACGGCGAGGCCTACTGGGACACGAAGTCGCCGTTGGGGCGGCCTCGCCTGTGCGTGATCCGTGATTCGCGCGACGTGCTCGTCAGCGGCGTTCGATTCATGAGCTCGCCGACGTGGAACCTGCACCTGTACAACTGCCAGGATTCGGTCGTGGAGAACTCCTCCTTCGAGATCCCCGACACCGGTAAGGGGCCGAGCACGGACGGGATCGACATCGACAGCAGCCAGAACGTCGTCGTCCGCGGGTGTTACTTCTCGGTCAACGACGACTGCGTCTGCCTCAAGGGCAACCGCTACGACGGATTGAACCAGGAGCCGAAGAGCCTGCCGGTGCGGAACGTCCGCGTGGAGAACTGCACGTTCGTCCGCGGGCACGGCGCCCTCTCGCTCGGCACGGAGGCGCAAAGCATCAGCGACGTCGAGATGCGCGACTGCGTGGTGCGGGGGAACATGCCGGTGCTGCGCATCAAGTTCCGCCCGGACACGCCGAATCAGAACTACCGGAACATACGCGTCCACCACGTCCGACTGGAGGGGAATCAGGGCGAAATCGTGCGCGTCTCGCCGACCCACGGGACCAAGGTGCCGCCGCCCGAGTCACCGATCTCCAAGGTCAGCAACGTCGTCATGGAGGACATCACCGGCCAATTCGGTGCGTTCGGCACCCTGTACGGCGCCGCGACGGCTGCCGTCAGCGACGTCACGCTCCGGAACATCTTCGTCACGGTCGCCAAAGACGCCGAGCTCAACACCAAGGGCGTCGAGGACCTAAAGCTCGAGAACGTGTCGGTGCAAAAGGGCCCGGAACAGGGATTGTAAAGCGGGCCAACGAACGCGGGCGGCTGCCGGAGAGGCAGATTCCTGTCGCCCGCCCCCGTTACGAGCGGGTCGTCGGCGAAGAAGCAACCGGCAGACCTGCGTCGGCGGCGACCTTTGGCCAAGACCGCTTGTCGATAAACTCGACGTGCCCGTCGCCGAACAGCACGCTCGTGCCGTCGCCGTCGTGGTTGGTCAGCGGCTCGTACACCAGGATCGTCTCCGCCGAAATCGTTTTGGCGTTCAGCTTGCGGCCGACGTACACGTACGACAGGCAATGCTTGTGTCCGGCCGCATCCGTCTCCGCCGCCGTTAGTTCCCCGACGACTCCGGCCGTATTCGTCGCCGACGACTTTTCGTCATTGCTTGACGGGCAGATCATCGCGGTCGGGGAAATATCCACTTGCCCCGCCAGCACCGCCAGCGACGGCGGGTACTGCCCGCCGTTGTCTTGCGCGTAAAGGGTGATCGCCTGCCCGATCGAGCGCAGGTTCGAATAACACTTGACCCGGTTGGCCGTCTCTCTCGACCTACAGAGGGACGGCAGCATCACCGAAATCAACATGCCGCCGATAACGACAATGCCGACCGTCCAAACGAGAAGACGGCCTCCCGACCCGCGCTGCCGTACCGGCGCGGCGTACGATAGCGACTCAACCGCGGTCGTTGTCACATTGGCCATGTGCTCCCTCCGGTTGGTAACCCCCCAAATATGATCATGCGGCCGTTAGCCGGGAGTTTCAGAAGATCAGCCGCCCGCTACCCTGTTTCAGGAACGTCCGGCACGTTTGGCGAAGTTCGGCGAACTTCGTCGGGCCGTGGCAAGCGCGAGGACGATGAACAGCAGCAGAAGCCCGACCTTCACCGCAACATAGACCGGACTATCCTCCGTGGGGGCCAATGCGTTCAACGCCGGGACGTGCAGAAACGACTGCGTGGTCGTGATGAGCACGTTGAGGAACAACGCCCCGACCGCCGTAAGGGCGTAGACCTGATTCCAACTTCCCTCCAACCGCCGGACGTAGCGCGCGTAGGCCTCGACCGCGAGAAGAAAGGTCACGAAAAAGGAGACGAGCTGCGCACTGGTCACGCCATCGGTCGGCAGGAAGACGAACCCGGTCGCGCACGCCGCCGCCGTCATCGACAGGAAAACGCCATTCCACCAAGCCACCCGCTTTCGGCAAAACACTCCGCCGACGACGACGAGTCCCGAGGCGATCCCCGCCAAACCGGTCACGACGTGGGCGAGGATCAAGGTGGACATGGTGGAAAGCGGAAAAGGCAACGTTCATCGGTTCGGCCGCAGATTCAGCCGGCGCAATTCCATCTTATCCGCCAAACGCCTCGCCCGCCCAATCCGCCGGCACCCATGCGATGGCGATCGATTACCAATTCCAACTCGAATACGACAAGCAAATGACCGTCACGGGGATGTTCACAGACAAACATTAGGGGAGCGACGAAGTCTCCTGCCCGTTTGTTCATGCCCCGCCAGTTCTGCGGCCGAAGGGCCGAGCGGCGCCACAGGAGACCGCTTTGCAGGATTGGCCGCATCCTTATAGCATTCCGTCAGGCGACAGGGTTTTGCAATTGAATACGGCGCAGGCGAATCGTCAACAACGTGTGCGTGTTTGATGATCGGGGCCTTTTCAAATCCGCGAGTTGCCACCACGGTTGAAATGAACCGGTTCACCGACCCTCATGGAGGCACGCATGCGGCTTTGGAAATTCTCTGCACTCTTGTTAGCGGTCGGCATCGCTGCCGGAGCACAGGCCGCCCCCGTCGCCCGTCAACGTTTCGACGACAATTGGTCCTTCAAGCTCAGCAGCGCGCCCGATTCACAGGCGTTGGAATCGGACACGGCCTCATGGCAGTCGGTGGACTTACCGCACGACTGGAGCATCGCCGGGCCGATCGCGGCGACGAATCCTAACGGCGGGCCGGGCGGCTTTTTCCCGGCGGGGGCGGGTTGGTATCGCAAGGACCTTGAGGTGCCCGCGGAATGGGCCGGCAAACGCGTGAGCCTGGAGTTCGAGGGCGTCTACATGAACGCCGAGGTCTACGTCGACGGCGTGAAGGTCGCCGGCCGTCCGAACGGCTACACGCCGATCTGGTGCGATCTGAACCTCTCGGCGGGGAAACACTCCGTCGCCGTGCGCGTCGACAACTCGAAGCAGCCCAACTCGCGGTGGTACTCGGGCGCAGGGATCTATCGCCACGTCTGGCTGCACGTGGAGGAGCCGCTCCACATCGCGTCGGAGGGCGGCGTTTACGTCAAGTCGACGATCGAAGAGGGGAAAGCCGTCCTGGAGATTCAGACCACCCTGGTCAACGACGGCGACGCGCCGGCGAGCGCGGCGGTGAGCCAGCAGCTCGTCGCGCCCGACGGGACGCGCATCGATCTGCCGGCTAGCGCGACAACTCAGACCGCCGAAGTTCCCGCCAAGCAGCGAGTGGTCGTCACCCAGAAGATCGACGTCCCCGCGCCGCGACTCTGGTCGGTGGAAACGCCCGAGCTCTACCGCCTCACGACGGCGGTGGGCCAAGCGTCGGGCACAACGGATCAATCGGTGACGAACGTCGGCATCCGGACGATCCGCGTTTCCGCGGAAAAGGGGCTGGAACTCAACGGCACCCGCGTCGTCCTCAACGGCGGCTGCGTGCATCACGAGAACGGCGCGCTCGGGGCGATGGCGTTCGACCGCGCCGAGGAACGCCGGGTCGCGCTGCTCAAGCAGGCGGGATTCAACGCGATCCGCACCGCGCACAACCCGCCGTCCACGGCGTTCCTCGACGCCTGCGACCGCCTCGGCATGCTCGTGCTCGACGAGGCCTTCGACGTCTGGGAACGGGGCAAGTCGCGCTTCGATTACAACGTGTCGTTTAAGGCGTGGTGGCAGCGCGATCTCGACGCGATGGTGCTGCGCGACCGCAACCACCCGTCTGTGGTCATGTGGAGCATCGGCAACGAGATCCCCGGCGTGGGCACCCCGATGGGCGCGCGCGTCGGCCCGGAGCTGGCCGCGCGCGTCCGCACGCTCGACGACCGGCCCGTCACCGTCGCGTTGGAGACTTGGGTCCTCGCGAACCGGTCGTGGGACAGCGTGAACCCGGTCTACGAAAAGCTCGACGTGGCGGGGATTAACTACACGCACAAAATCTATCCCGACCAGCACTCACGGTTTCCGACTCGCGTGATCCTGAGTTCCGAGACGTACCCGCGGGACGCCTTCGTCCACTGGTCGCTCTCGCAGGACAATCCGTACGTCATCGGCGAGTTCGTCTGGACCGCGATGGATTACCTCGGCGAATCGGGCATCGGCCGCAACTACCCGCCCGGGCAGCGCCCCATCAACCACGCCAACGACCGCCAGTTCCCCTACCACGCCGCCGACTGCGGCGACCTCGATCTCACCGGCTTCCGCAAGCCGATTTCCCACTACCGCAACATCGTCTGGGACCGCGGCGAGAAGCTCTACGTCTCCGTCCAGGAACCCACGCCGGACGGTCGACCTTGGGTCCGCACCGACTGGTCCGTCAACCCGCTCCGCGAGAGTTGGACGTGGCCCGGACAGGAGGGGAAAAACTTGGAAGTCGAGATCGCCTCGCGCTACCCGCGCGTCCGGCTCTATCTGAACGACACGCTCGTCGGCGAGAAGCCCACGACACGGGCCGAGGAGTTCAAGGCGACGTTTTCAGTTCCGTACGCCGCCGGCGTTCTGCGTGCCATCGGACTCGACGGAGAAAACGAAGCGCAACGCATGGAGCTGACGACCACCGGCGACATCGCCGGCCTTCGTCTGACCGTCGATCGGACGCAGTTGACCGCCGACGGTCAGGACCTCGCATTCGTCACGGTGGAATCCGTCGATGCCCAAGGCCGATTCCAGCCCAATGGCGATCAGACCGTGACGTTCAAAGTGGAAGGGGCCGGCACGATCGCGGGCGTCGCCAGCGGCGACTACAGCACCACGCAGCCGTATCAGGGCAACCAGCGAAAGCTCTTCAACGGCCGGGCCCAACTGATCGTCCGCACCGGCAAAAACGCCGGCCCCATCTCCATCTCCGCCGAGGCAAAGGACGTGAAGAGCGCTACATTGACACTCGCGACCGTGGCAAAGCCTTCTTAATTGAAGTCTCTTGGATCAAAAGTTCATGGGTGACGAACCAAAGGTGACGCGAACTTTTAAGCCATAAACCATATAAAGGTTTGCGTCACTTTTACTTCATGCCAGTGCAGTGTTTGGTTAGTGCCTACTCCCGCACGCCGTTGAACGTTCGGACGATGTTTTCGTAAAAGCCGCCATTCAGCGTCATGGCGGTGTTCGAAGCGTTTAAGACGATTGCGTAATAGAACCTGCCGTTGTCCAGCACGTAGAGCCGCCACTGTTGATGTGACTCCGGCACTGGAATCAGGTCCCGCTTCTCAGCGTCGCGCTCGCCGAGCTTAATACTCGTCCAGTCTGACGCTTTCCACGCGGTCGCTTCCTTTGGCAGGAGCCCTGATGCCATCGTCTGGCGGAACTCCTTGATCGAGCCGCTGCCTTGGGCGGTAAACATGATTGCATGGATAATCGCCTGACCATCCGGCGACGTGAGCGAGAAGGTGTCGCCCTTGTCGGTCGTCGTCCACTGCGATGGTGTGACGAACGAGTTGCCCAGGTGCGAGGTGACCTTGACGTAGGTGTCCGTTCCCACAGCCGATTCCTTCTTCGCGCGATCGCACCCGCCCATCGTCGCACAGACGGCCAGACACGTGATGAGGAGCAGTCGCGCCATCTAGGTGCTAACCTCTGATCATACTGACCGGCGATGCGACATAGCATCGCAAGGGTGAAGTGGATTGTACGCGTGCAACTCCTGGTCAAATTGAAAGGGGTCGGGAGTCTTTGATGAAGGCAACAAACACTCCCGACCCCTTTGACTTCGCCATCAGAACACCATCAGTTTTCCGTAAGGCCGCTTTCCTTGCCACCCGCATGGAAATCGCCCGGCGATATACCAACGAGCAAGGGTCGCGTAAAAGTCCACCTTCACAAGATGTCCGTACTCCGCCTCAACACAACTGAGCCGCGTATCGAGTTTCACTACCTTTCCAAACTCAGTACTTGTTGCCGTGCGTGATTTCAAGACTTTCCGGATCGCCGCGTCAACGGTCGGCATCAGCAGTAGATCGACATCATCGATTACGTCATTCCACCTTTGGTACTCCTCCGTATGAAGTGCATCGAGCTTTACCGATAATCGATTCCTCTCATCCAGACGAATATTTTCCCATTCTAGAGACACACAGGAATCTATTGCTTCCTCCCAGGACTTCACCGCTACTATCGACCGGTCGTTCATTGGCTGTCCGATCCGTCCAAACCATTTGGTCGTCTTGTACTCAGCTATCAGATGATGTGTCGCAGGAGTTAGCATGAGATTTCGTCGAATGGGCGGGACGGGAGCGCCGGTCGCACTTCGCATAAAGTCGGTTAAACTGAACCGGCCGCCGCAGTGGAAATTGTATCGGGTGGCGGCGGGCTCGTCGTGCCGAAACCGGCTGAACATTCAGGACCGGCCAATTTCCGCTGGATTTCCGCCGAAAAACGCATTTTCTCGCGGTAGGATCGAAGCGTCGATCGGGGCCATTGCGCGCCGGTCGGTCGGCGGTCGAGGGGCGGGCGTGGCCCGTCTCCAAGATGATCGCTGCATGCCGTGTCGGGGGAAGTCGAGCCGCGTCGGCCGACTTCGATTGGATCGCACTGGAGCCACGACGTATTCGTGTAGCGGCGAGCTTGCTCGCCCGTTCGGAAGGCGGGGAAA
>JADMIO012610913.1_pt1 | contig 14631 bp, 9 predicted proteins | sample 8958161 | NCBI WGS metagenome assembly JADMIO01 (sample SAMN16585339, study PRJNA669376) | soil metagenome | isolation source: Crop rotation soil | place: USA: Cullars Rotation, Alabama | collected 2011 | reverse complement strand
CGGCCTGGATGACCGGCAGGAAATCCGGCCCAGCCTTGAAATGATAGTAATAGACCTGGCTCGGCGGATGCCACGGCCCGCCGCCGGGTCCGCTCGTGCTGCGATCCACCAGCCTGAAACCGATGAGGTAATCGCCCGGCTTGTCCGCCGTCCACGAGCGCGAATGGATGTGGCCGAAGGGATCCTCGGAAACGAAGTCGGTGCCCTCGCTGAGGACGAACTGATACGCGCCCGTGGGCTGGTTGGCGGTGAAGGAAACCGTGGGCGTATCGTGCGACGCGGACCAATCCTCCTCCCAAAATCCAAAGTGCGCGCCCGTCGGTCCCGTCACGCTCGCGATCTCCATCCAAATCCACGCCCCCGTGTGCGCGTGGCCGGCGGTGTTGAGGTCGTATTGCCCGTCCGACGCGGCGGTGAAGGTGAAGCTATCGAGCGGAAAGAGCGTGCGCGGTTTTTCGTCGAGCATGTAGTAGCCGCCGCAGCGCTGAGTCGGGCGCTGGCCCACGGGACGCGCGAGCAGGTGGAAGATTTTGGCCGTGCCGTCGGTGCCCAGGATTTTGAGCGGCTCGCCGGCATCGGGCTGGCCGTTGCCATTGGTGTCCACGATGCCGGCGGCGTAGTGGTCGTGAGCGCGCGCGGGGAGCACCGCCAGCGCGGCGCAGCCCAGCACGAGCAAGTGCCTGCGAATCGAATTCAACATGGGCGGTTATTCGATGGTCGGATCGACGAGGCGGCATCCCGGCGTGCGCAGCCGGTCCTGCACCTGCTCCCAGCTCAGCGTCTCCATGTGCGCGTCGGCGAAGACGTAATTGGCGCTGCCGCCGTGCCGCTCGACGGCCACCTGGTCCTGGAAAATACGCGCCGGCATCCGCTGTCCGCGATAGTCCGCAAAATGGAAATGATCGGCGTTCGTGTAGCTTTGCGCCGCCTCGGCAAAGAGCAGCGTTTGCGCCGGGCGATCGAGCCGGGAGAGCTTGGAAAAATCGAGGTCCTCGGCCCCCGCGGGGTTGGGCGTGAGGAAATCATTGAGCACATAGGTGTAGGCGCGGTTGGCGTCCTCGTCCCGCGGGCATCGAAAGGTGACCTTCCCAGAGGCGTATTCCTGCAGCGTGAGCGACCACGATTTGCCGCCCGAGCGCCGCTGGTGGACGGTCACGGGCAGCGTCATTTCGTGGTCGTTGGCATACAGGCGCGCGGCGGTGCCGAGCTGGCGCATGAAGTTGGCGCACTCGGTGGTGCGCGCTTGCGCCATGATGCGGCCGATGACCGGCACGAGGAGCGCGGCCAGCACGGCGATGATCATCGTGACCACGAGCAGTTCGATGAGGGTGAAAGCGGAACGGGATGGAGTGGAAATTTTCATGTGAGAGTGCCGGAGTCCGGCGGGTGGAAGGTTTCGTTGCGGCGAAGGCCGGCGGTGCCGGGCAGTCGCAATCCGCCGGATGCGTGGACACGACGCACCGGGCGGTTGACGGAAATCGGGCAAACGAATCGGGATCGCGATGCGACCCCACTGGTGGCTGTGCGCACCGCGCGACGACGCGGTGGTTCAGCGGGACGTTTGCCCGGTCAGGCGAGCGGGGGCGGAGTCGGCGGCGCATCCATGCGCCCGACAGCCACGATGGAAACCTCCGGCCATGGCACCGCCATCCCCACGAGAACGGGCGGCAATTCCACTTCCGCGAGGAGAATGCTTTCGAGCTTCACCGGCTTGGCGACGACTTTGGGCGCCTGTTTGCTGTCGTCGCGGTCGCCGAGCTGGCCACTGCTGACCACTTTGCAGAGGGAGCACGGATGTTGCCCGTCGAAGGTCTTGCCCAAGCCCGCGACCACACCCTCGCGCGCGCTGTATTCCACCACCATCCCGGTCCACGCCGCGACCTGCAGCACGACCCAATGGCCACCGGCCAGTTGCAGGCAGGCAATGCAAAGGAGCAAATGCGCGATATGGCGGACGCAGCGAGGCATGGGTGCGACGGACGGTTTGGGGGTGCGGGCCAAATGTGTCAATGCACTTTTCTCTGCGACACCAGACCGGCTGGCCGATGGATCGGGCGCAATCGGCGCGAAGCGACTCGGGGCCTCGCGCCGCCCAAGAAAGCCGCTGTCCATTGGTTGCCTGCGGATGAAGCCACTTGCCCTGATCCTCCTGGTTTGCTCCCTCACCGCGCACGGATACGAGGATCTTCCGAACCCCGACACGACCGGCCTGCCGCCGCGTACCGTCGCAGAACAGATGCCGCCGCTGCCGATTCCCGATTGGATGCAAACACATCTGCGCATCGGTCATCTGCCGGGGAGCCTGGCCATGGGAGAGGAGTTTGTGAAGGCGGGCTACGATGTGGTGACGCTCAACGTGCTCGGGAATTGGGAAGTCGTCGGGCCGTCGGCATCCCTCTATCCGCCCGAGCGTGTGAAGCGTGCGGAGGAATACATGCGCACCCATGTCGAGCGCTGCCACGCCGCCGGCGCGAAGGCGGTTTTTTACATCGGGCCGGTGCAGGTGCCGTCGGGCAACGAGACTTTCGTGAAGGCGCATCCCGACTGGTTGCGCATTCGCCCAAACGGCCAGCCCGACCCGACGCCGAACTTTGCCAACATCCGCAGCGGTTACGCCGACTGGCTGCTCGCGCAACTGGCCTACGTCACGCGCGAATTCAAGGTCGATGGTTTTTGGTTCGACGGTTATGCGCCAACCCATTTGCACACCTACGACGCCGCGACGAAGCAGGCCTTCCGCGATTTCTCCGGCGGCAAGGACATCCCGCTGCCGGTCACCGACCAACCGGATCAATCCTTCACCTTCGATCCGCGCACCGATCCAGTGGTCCGCCAATACCTCGCATGGCACGACGCACATTTCGTGAAATTTGCCCAGCGGATGCGCGAGGCGATTCGCCGCGAGAACCCAGAGACGATCATCTACGTCAACCACTCCGCCAATCGCACCTGGTATTTTCCGAACATGTATATGGGCGAGTATCCGGTGAACTACTCCAGCGCCGTGGATATCTCCTCCGTGGAGCTTTACTGGGATGTCCCGGGCGACCCGCTCTACCAGCAATTCGTCTATGCCTTCATGCAAGGGATCACCCACGAGCGCGGCGCCTCCGTTTGGATTCAACCCTCCGCGCACGGCATCTCCGGCATTTCCTCGCCCGTCGAGATTCAGCTTCGCGGACTCGAATGCCTGCCCTGGGGCGTATATCCCGAGTTCGTCGAATCCACCGGGCGCGAGGAGTATTATAAGCTGCACCTCGCGAACATCAAAGCGCGCGAAGAGTGGATGCGGAAATCGACAGCGATCCCGTATGTGGGCATCGTCGCCTCCGAGCAAACGCGCACCCTCTACGCACAGGGCGCCCTGCCCGTGTATTTCTCCCACACGCTGGGCGCATTCAAAGCCTGCCTCGAAAAACACCTCCCCGTTCGCGTCCTCACCGAATATGATCTCGAGGACGCCAGCCTCCAGGGCATCTGCGTGCTCGTCCTGCCCGACGTCGCCTGCCTTTCCACGCGCGCCGCGGAAGTCATCCGCCGCTTCGTCCAAAACGGTGGCGGCCTCATCGCCACCTTCGAGACTTCGCTCTACGACGAGAATTTTCAGAAACGCCCGGATTTCGCCCTGGGCGATGTGCTCCGCGCGCACTACACCAGCACGCAGACGGTGACCCAGAGGGTCGAGAATCTCAGCCTCACGCTCGATGTGGAACACCCCGTCGTCAGCGATCCCATCGTCAAGGCCAAGCAGAACACCGCGTGGCTCACGCCCGGTCATCCGCCCGACAAAGGCACCATTGCCCTCGTTGCCAGCGCCGCCAACGTCACCGCGCTCGACGGCGGGCAGGTGCTGGCTTCCTTCCGCGCCAATGTCCCGAACAGCCAGCCAAATCCGGCCATCATCGCCTCCGAGTTTGGCAAAGGCCGCGTCGTCTATTTCCCCGCCGCCATCGACAAGGGCATGTTCTTCTACCCCGACGCCTACATGCGCCAGATGCTCGCCAATGCCATCCGCTGGACCGCGCGCGACGCCGTCCCGCCAGTCGAAGTGGACGGTCCGCTCATTCTCACCACCACCGTCCGCCGCCAGGCGGCGCCGAACCGCGTCCTCGTCCATCTGCTCAACAACGCCAGTTCCTGGGGCCAGCATTCCATCTACCAAAAAGTCGCCCCGCTCCCGGACGAACTGAACAAGCAATGGGGGTTCCCCAACCAATCCGAACTCCGCGGCACCTGGCCCGTCCGCGAGGAAGTCATTCCCCTCAGCAACATTCGTGTCACCTGCCGCATTCCCGGCATTACCAAAGCCACCCTTCAACCCGGCGCCGTGCCACTGCCGCTCACCAATGTCCCCGGCGGCGTGCAAGTCACCATCAACGACCTCAGTATGCACGCAATAGTGGTGTTCGAGTAAACGCCAACGTTTCCCAACCTCCGCCCGCTCTTTCATGCCATGCGCGCCGCCGTATTCCTGCTGTTCCTGCTCAGTCTGAATCCGAAGCCTGCTGCGCAGGCGGCGATTGGAGATCCACCGGGAGAGGATCGCGTGACGACGGTCCCAAAAACGAGCCTGCCAGTGCCGCAAGTCCCCGGCCTGCTGCCCGTGCCTACGGCGCGCGCCGTGAAGTGGGATTACTTCGAGTATCCGGTCCGAAGCACGAGCCCGAGCAGCAAGGACGAGGATTTCGTCTTTGGAACGATTCCGTGTTTCGATGGATATCCGGCACGGGTGGATCAACCTTCGCTGCGCATCTACTGGAACTGCGATGCGCCGAAGCCCGACGCGCCCGTGCACGTGGACATCGACTATCTGCAACCGGTCGCGGTCACGCGCTTCGTGCATTACTTCGACCGCGTGCCCGAGCAACTCGATACGAAGCGCATGGTGAGTTGGAAGGGCTGGAGGAAAGTCTCCGTGCTGAGCAGCAACGACCAGGCAACGTGGACGCCGCTCCAATCCGAGATACTGGAGCGCGAGTATCCGCAAATCATTGGGATCGATCAGCCGGTGACGGCACGTTACTATCGCATCGTCATCGACTCGATGCTCGAGCCGATACCGAAGCTGCATACTTACGAAATTGAAACTTGGTATGGGACCACGATCGGAAATGTTCGAGCGAGCACGGCGGCGGTGCAATCCGAGCCCCTGACCTTGAACGTCCGGGTGCAGAGTTCCGATGCGACGCTGGAGGGAGCGACACTGCAAATCACCGCCCCTCCCGATACGTTGAAGGTCGCGCCCTCGATCCTCGTGCCGCCCATCGCGAAGGGAAGCTTCGCCGACGTCACGGTGCCGGTCACGCCTCTCACCGCCGGCCTGATACCGACCATGATCGAACTGAAGATCGGAGATGCTTCGATCGATCGGCGTCCCTACACGCTGGGCGTCAATCAAAAGCTGGCGCTGGTGACCGTCAGCCCGGACAGCGCCACCAGCGCAGCCGAGGTGCCGCAAAATGTGACATTAGTGGCGAAAGTGAGCAACTGGGGCACCACCGAGGCGAAAGGGGTCAAGGCGTCATGGCTCGGGCAGACGAGAGAGCTGGGCACGCTCGGGGTGCGGGAATCCGTGGTGGTCAGCCTCGAGGCCGCTCCGGCGGCCGGCTATTCGGAGGGATTGCTGGAGGTCACGGGCGATGCTGGCGAACGCTCCGTGTTGCGTCGCGCGGTAATCACACCCACCGGCAACGAATTCTCCGTTGAGACCAAGACGCTCAAAACCACCTACCAATTCTCCGTCAATGAACCGGCAATGACGACGGTCATCAAAGCGAACGGTGCCGTGGTGAAGGGTTACCTCATGGCGTTCTCGGAGGGACTTGGACAAGTTTCGCTCAAATCCGTTGGCGAGCCGGGAGCACCGCGGATGGCGGGAAATTTGGGTGGGAGCGTGCTCCTGATCGAACCCGGCGTGCGCGCCGATGGGGGCGAGGACCCGGAATTCAAATGCCGGGTGATCCCCAACAATCCCACCTCCACCCTGACAACCCCCGCGAAGTTCTCGATCCGTTTTTCCGTGAACGATCCGCAGAGAATGTTTCGCCCACATCTCGACCTCTTCGACAAGGGACAGCACCCCAAGAACGGGTGGGGCGGCTTCGTGCACTACGCCACGACACGGATGCTCGCGGTGCAGAACGACGTAGCCACGGTCTCGATGGTGCCGAGCACCGACAACTTGATCCACGGCTACGAAACCGATCTTAGCCTGAACGCTTATTTCGATGTCGATTTGCCCGATCCCGACCCGCTCAAGCGCGGCATTTGGCAGCCCATCGGCAAAGGCCCACGCGAATTTTCCATCACGCTGCCGATCCGTCCCGGTGATTGGTGGGATTCGTATCGCCACGTGGTGCATGACATTTTCAAGTTCGAGCAGGCGCGGCAGTGGGCGCTGCCGATGACCCAACTGCAGATGCTCAGCGCGCGCGAGATGATGCGGGAGGAAAACTGGAGCGCGCAATTCCAGACAATGCGTTCGTTCCCCAACGCCGATGTTTTTTACAACTTCTACGGCACGACCTACACGATCCCCGCGCTATTCACGTATTACCTCGCCACGGACGATCTCACGGCGCGGAAGAAAGCCGAAGCGGTGGTGAAGTGGTTGATCAATCATCAAGTCCACGCGGGACCGATGGCCGGCGCGTGGTTTTCGCAATACGTTGCCGACAAAGGAATGGACCAGGCCGGCAACGCGTGGCTGTTGCCGCACTCGACCGGCACCTCGGCGAAGACCCTGCTGTGGTATTACGTGGCCAGCGGCAAAAAGGACGCGGAAGCACTGGCCGCGGCGCGTCGGGGCTGCGATTTTCTCGTCGCGAATCAACAAGCCGATGGTTCCTGGCCGTATGCCTATGACATCAACAAGACCTCGATCAGTTCGCAATCCGACGCCGGCCAGATCTGGTGCGCGTGGGCGCTGTGGGAACTGGCGAGTTTGACGGGCAAAGAATCCTACAAGGCTGCGGCGCTCCGTTATAAGAACTTCTTCGTCGAACATTGCTACAAGAAGCATACTTACTCGGGCTATTGGGAAGACGTCTCCGGCAGTGCCGGCAACGCGGCTTCCCGCAGCAGCGAAACTTATGAAGCCGCGCTCGCCGCGCAGGCGTTCATCGACATGGGCGATCCGAAGCTGGCCATCGAGGTCGCGAAGGACTCGGCGGTCAGCCATTGGACGCGTGTCACGACCACACGCCAATACGAGACGCAATATGGCCAGACGGTCGAGCAGGGCGCCGGCGGTCCGTCGCAAGCGCAAAGCCCGATGTCCGCGATCGCGATGCAGCGCGTCTATGAACTGACCCGCGATCCTTTTTGGAGCGACCTCGCAGGGGCCGTGAAAGCGATCAACTTCTGCGCCGACCCCGATTCCGCTTACGGCATGTGCGCCATCGCCGGCTGGGATGAAAGCCTCACCGGGGTCATCGCCCCGCCTTACGACAACAGCAATCCCCTCACCGCGCCCGGCTATGGCCTTGGCCGCCCCGTCTGGAACGAATGGCAGACCGCGCAATACACGTGGCTCGCGCTGGAGTGGCTCATCCGCGAGGCCAACATCCGCGCGCCCGATCATGTCAAGATCGACCCGATCACCCTGCGCGGAAGTGTGCTCGGCAAACCCGGCCGCGTGAAGATGCCCGAAGAGCGATGCGATGTGACGCCCATCGACCACCTCGATATCAACTGGACCGGCTATCGGAACGACGATGACTATGTGTTGCTAGTCATGAATCATCAGCAGCAAACCAGCGTCGCCATCCGCCCGCACGAGGCGCACCTGGATGTGTTCACCAAGCCGCCGAAAGTGCTTATCGGCGCGGACGATATCTTCCAGCAAGCACCGGTGGAAAAACGCGGCATCCAATACTTTGTGGACCTCCCGGCCAAAGGGACGGCGATTTTGATTTGGGAGAGAATTCGCTGAAGCACCAAACCCGAACAGATCCGCAATGTTTCGAGCCCATATTTGACCCCCGCCCTCACTACGCTACGCTCCGCGCCCCATGTCTTCGCTGAACAAAAAATTCCCACGCCTGCTGCCCGAACCGATCCGCAAAGGAATGCGGGTCGATGAACTCGTGGAGACGACCTTCAAGGCCTACAACGGAGGACGGATGGCGGAGGCGTGCCGACTCTTCACGCAGAAGATGATCGCGGGGAAAGGATTGGTCGGGATGTCGCTCACGGGAGCGCTCACGCCCGCGGGGCTCGGTCGCGCGGCGATCGTGCCGCTGATGAAGGCGGGCTTCATCGATTGGATCATCTCGACGGGGGCCAATCTTTACCACGATCTGCACTACGGTCTCGGCATGCATCTCTTCGCCGGTTCGCCGTTCCTCAACGACGTGGACCTTCGTCGCGACGGCATCATCCGCATTTACGATGTTCTGTTCGATTACGACGTGCTCCTCGATACTGATGCCTTCGTGCGCCAGGTCATCCAAGGCCCGGAGTTTCAGCACACGATGGGGACGGATGAATTCCATTACCTCCTCGGGAAATACGTCGCCGAGCGTGAGAAGAAGCTCGGCATCCAGGAAACCAGCGTGCTCAGCGCCGCCTACCGATACGGCGTCCCGATCTTCACCAGTTCCCCCGGCGATTCCTCGATCGGCATGAACGTCGCCGCCATGGCTCTCCGCGATTCGAAGCTGCTCATGGATGTGAACCGCGACGTCAACCAGACCGCGGCCATCGTCTATGACGCCAAAGCCGCGGGCGAAACCTCCAGCGTCTTCATCCTCGGCGGTGGTTCGCCGAAGAATTTCATCCTGCAAACGGAGCCGCAAATCCAGGAAGTCATGGGCATCGACGAACGCGGCCACGATTATTTCCTGCAATGCACCGACGCCCGCCCGGACACAGGCGGCCTGAGCGGTGCCACGCCCGCAGAAGCCGTGAGCTGGGGCAAGATCGACCCGGATAATCTTCCCGACTGCGTGGTCTGCTATCTGGACTCCACGATCTCGCTCCCGCTCATCACCGCCTACGCACTGAGCAAGGCGAAGCCGCGCCAGCTCAAGCGCCTCTACGATCGCCGCGACGCCATGTATGACCAGTTGCGCGCGGAATATTTCCGCTGCGGCAAGGTCGGCAAGACCGAGCATCGCACCGATCTCGACAAGCCGAAGAAAGCGAAGAAAGGCCGTTCCGGCCGCTCCGTCACCGGCACGAAGCGTGACTAGGCAATGCCGACGATCCGCCGTCCCGATGCCCGCGCCCAGCTCTTCGAGCGCATCCGCACGTCGCCGCCGAAATTCGTCCACGTCACCGGCGTGCCGTATGCCGCGGTGCGCGAGCCGGCAAACGGGACGAACATCGCGGATCACGTCTGGATTACTCTCGAGGCTCCTCCGTTCGGGCGATTGCGCGCAGCGGTGAATACCTTCTCGCGAATCAACCACGTCGGCGGCTTCGACTCACGGGTCCGCGTGGGGATCGTGAAGTCCGTGTGGACGGAAAAGCCGGCGCCGGGACTGATCGAGGAGCCGGGGCAGGACTACGCGAAGCTCGAGAAGCTGATGAAGATTGCCTACGAGCCGTTCGAGTCGGATGCGCTGGCCGACTTGCTAATGGAGCGGGTCAAGCGCGCCGTGCGGATCGAGGTCTGGGGAGACCTTTACGCACGCGATCATCTCGGCATCCATCAAATCCACAGCCGCCGCGCGAGCTGCGCCGTGCTCGTCGATCTGCAGGGCCGCGATGGCGCGCTGAAGTTTTACTACGCAAAGGAAAATGCCGCGGAGCTCTTCCTGTTCAAATTCTGTGGCCAACCCTAGCCCTCCCTCCGGCATACTCACCGCATCATGACTGAAGCCGCCGATACTCCCGCACCCACCACTACGCCCTCCGCGTGGTGGGTGGGACCTTGGCCGCCCGCGGTCTTCTTCTTTGCTTGGTGCCTGTTCTTCTACACGCGGAACTATCAGCACCCCTACTACTACGAAAAGGACGCGCCGACCAAGGTGCAGCAGGTGATGACGGGCGAGCGGAATTACTACCATCCCCTGCTTATGCTGAATACCACTGACGCGGTGGTCCGCATCGCCAATCTGCCGCGCACGGAAACAAACGTGAGCAACATGGGGCACCTCGTGATGGCTTGGTTCAGCGCGGCCTCCGTCTCCGTTTTCGTGCTGCTCGCATTTCGCTTCGGTGGCTGGCCGGCGGCTTTCGCGACCGGTGTGTTCCTCTCGCTGAACGAGCACCTGCTGACCCGCGCGCATTATTTCAAGGAAGATCCCGCGCTCGTCTTCGGCCTCGCTCTCTCGTTCCTCGCAATGAAGCTCTACCACGAGCGCCCGACATCCGGGCGCGCGGCGTGGCTGGGCGCGGCATGCGCAGTCGCGATTAGCGGGAAATATGTGGGGCTGGCTGCGCTCATCCTCGCCATTCCCCTCGTGCTCATGCGGCCCGGCACGCGCGTCGCACGGCTCGGAATTCTGCTTGGCGTATGCATCTTCACATTCCTCGTGATCGACTGGCAGTGGGTGGTGGATTTCCAGGCCGTGCGCAAAGGTGTCAACACCCAGATGCACGATCTCCTCGGACGCGAGGAGATGGTCCGGAAGGTTCCGCAAATCGAGTTGACGACCAAGACGTATGGCAGCGGTCTCCCGCGATGCATGGTCATTGGACTCTTCGTCCAGATCGCCTGGCTGGTCTATAGCGCCGGCCAGCGGGCGCGCGGCGCCGCCGGGACGCTCTGGACGCGGATCGGGAACTGGTTCCGCTGCGCGTGGTGCGAGTGGCCGGTCGATTGGATGCTGATCGTTTACCCGTTCGTTTACACCGTCGTCCTCATCTACACTCCGCGCCTCTTCGAACGGCATTTCCTCCCCGTTTTCGCCTGCCTTTGGATGTCCGCCGCACTCGGATATGTGCATGGCTTGCGCTGGCTCTGGCAGAAATTCCCGAAACTCCCTGCCTCACCCGCGATCGCGATGATCGTCGTCGTCGCCATCTGCGTGACGCAAATTCAAGGCGCTTTCTTCCATCGCCATGGGGATCTGGCCAACGACCATCGCTCGCAGCTCGCCGCGTGGATTCGTGCCAATGTGCCCGCCAACGCTGTCATCGCGCAGGACCGCCGCGTCTTCCTCCTCCAGCCCGACCAGGAGACTCCGCGGCCCGAGTTGGGCCTGACGCAAAAGATCATCAGCGCGGGCTGGCTCTCCGAATTCGCCAGTCTCATCGAACTGCGCAATCGCGGCGTCACGCATCTAGCCATGAACAAGCTCGACTCCGGCGCCTTCATGGAAGGCGGCAAATATGACCGGAAAAAACCAAAGGAGAGCTTCAGCGACCGGGACCGTCCCGCGCGCCGTGCTTTTTACCGCGAGATCGAGGCGAACTCGCGCCGTCTTTGGGAGATCGACGACGGCGACGACGGCGCGATGAACCCCGGCTTGCTCTTCTACGAGCTGAAACCGGAAAAGTAGTTCGGAGAATCGCCCCCCTCACGAACGGCGTCGCCGGCGCAATCTTTCCGCTCTGCAAACGCTCCGCCGTGGTCTTCACTCCCCGCCTTTCTTCCCACTCGTGAGCACACCTTCCCACCTCACCCCTCCGCCCGCCGGCGAACCGCAGCTCGAACGCGGCATCGGCTTGACCCAAGCCACCGCCATCAACATGTCCAACATGGTCGGCATCGGCCCGTTTATCACGATCCCGGCTTTGATGACCGCGCTCGGCGGTCCGCAGGCCATGCTCGGCTGGCTCGTCGCTCTCATCGTCGCCCTCGCCGATGGCCTCGTCTGGAGTGAACTTGGCGCGGCGATGCCCGGGTCGGGCGGAACCTACGCCTTCCTGCGCGATGGCTTCGGGCGCGAGCGCTGGGGACGCCTCATGGCTTTCCTCTTCATCTTCCAGTTCCTCTTCTCGGGCCCGCTGGAAATCGCCTCGGGCTTCATCGGCCTCGGCATGTATTTCAACTTCCTCTGGGCCGGCGACGGCGGATTCGGAGCCTACGTGGCCGGCTTGCTGGGCAAAATGGGCTCCGTCGGCACATTCCTGAATGACCTCTGGGGCGGAACCGGCGACCTCGCCTTGAAATCGGTCGTGGCCTGCGCCGGGATACTGACGCTGATCCTGCTCTACCGCCCAATTCGCAATATCGGGAAGATCATGACAACAATGTGGGTGGGCATGCTGATCACCGTCGCGGCCGTCATCGTCACCGGCGTCATGCACTTCGATGCCAAGCTCGCGTTCGATTTCCCGCCCGGAGCATGGAATATGACCGGCGAATTCTGGTTCGGCCTCGGTGCCGCCTCCGCCATCGGCATGTATGACTACCTCGGGTATTACAACATCTGCCACCTCGGCGACGAAGTGCGCGACCCGGGCCGCGTCATCCCACGGTCCGTGCTCATCAGCCTCATCGCCGTTGCGCTCCTCTACGTCGGAATTAACTTTGCCATCATCGGGATCGTGCCCTGGCGCGAATTCGTGCCACCCGTTGGCACTCCGCTTGCCGACCCTCCACCTCCCGTCGTCTCGATGATGATGGAAAAAGTCTGGGGGAATGGCGTGGCCAAAGTCTTCACCGTGCTCGTGCTCTGGACCGCGCTCGCCTCGTGTGTAGCGCTGCTCCTCGGCTATTCCCGCATCCCCTACGCAGCCGCTCGCGATGGCAACTTCTTCAAGCCATTCGCGCGCCTGCATCCCACCGGCGCATTCCCGCACGTCTCGCTCGTGGTGGTCGGTATGCTCGCCGTGATCTTCACCTTCCTGCCACTGATGACGGTCATCGCCGCGCTGCTCACCACGCGCATCGTCGTGCAGTTCGGCGGCCAGATCGTCGCGCTCATGATGCTGCGAAAGACCCAGCCCGACCTCGTGCGCCCATTCAAAATGTGGCTCTATCCCCTACCCGCGTTGGTCGCCTTGGTCGGGTGGATTTTTCTCCTCGTCACGACCCGCCCCCTCGAACTGCTCGGCTATGGCGCGGGCGTCCTCGTCCTCGGCGTGGTGGCGTTCCTGGGACTCGCGAAAAAGCTGCACCGCTGGCCATTTGCCGAAGCATGAAAATCGTCGTCCGCGCCCCGGGACGCGTGAATCTCATCGGCGAGCACACCGACTACAATAACGGCTTTGTGCTGCCGATGGCCATCGACCGCTGGACGCGCATCACGGCGCAGCTCCGCGCGGATCGAAAGGTGGTGCTCCACTCGCGCGAACTAGCCGAGACCGCCGAATTCTCGCTCGACGCTCTCGAACCCGGCGCTGCCACCGGCTGGATTGCCTACGCTCATGGCGTCGCCGGCGCTCTCGCGGAACACGGCTGTGCGTTGCCCGGCTGGGAAGGCCACGTCACCAGCGATATCCCCATCGGCGCGGGACTCTCCTCCTCCGCGTCCTTCACCCTCGCCGTCGCGCGCGCCTTCGCCGCGCTTTCCGCCATCCCGTGGGAACCGGCCACCATGGCCCGCCTCTGCCTGCGCGCCGAGAACCGCTGGATCGGACTCCAGTCGGGCATCATGGATCAGCTCATCTCCGCCTGCGGAGTTGCGGGCCACGCCCTGCTCATCGACTGCCGCGATCTCACCATGCACCCCCTGCCCCTGCCGCCCGGCACCTGCATCGTCGTCCTCGATACCGGCGTCCGCCGCGGACTCGTCGATTCCGAATACAACCGGCGCCATGAGGAATGCCTCGCCGCCGCCGCCGTCTGCGGCGTATCCACGCTGCGCGACGCCGGCCTCGAACTACTCACTGATCTGGAAGGGCCGCCGCTGCGGCGCGCCTGGCACGTCATCACCGAAAACGCGCGCACCCTCGCCGCCTCGGAAGCGATGCAGCGCGGGGACGCCCGCCGCCTGGGAGAGCTGATGAACCAAAGCCACGCCAGCCTGCGCGACGACTTCGAGGTCTCCTCCCCGGAACTCAACGCCATCGTCGAGTGCGCCCGCGCCACACCCGGCTGCCTCGGCGCGCGCATGACCGGCGCCGGCTTCGGCGGCTGTGCCATCGCCCTCGTTGAGAGTGCTCACACCGCTACCTTCGTCCCGCGCGTCACCGTAGCTTACGCGCGGGCCACGTCCCGCGCTCCTCACCTTCACGTCTGTCAGCCCACCGCCGGCGTGGAGATCTGCGCCGCGCCGGTATAGCGCTTCGATTCAAGCTCACGCGAAGGTACCCCTCTCTCGATCGGTGGGAAAATTCCTAAACGAATGTCGTGCGTCGCGGCGTTTCATCGCCGACGCGACACAGCCCGTCCGCCGATTTATTCCGATTCCACATTCAATGACATTATCATCGTCTTTCCGCGCCTCTGCCCCGTGGTTGGCCTGCCTCCTCGGCTTTCGCCTCCTCGCCGCCGACCCCGCTCCACCCAGCGATCCGAAACCCTCCGACGCACCACCCGCGGACACGCGTCCTCCGCGCGACGATCGTCCACGCGGTTTCGGCCCCGGCGGCCCGGGCGGGCCGATGCGCGAGAAACGGAAGATCCTCAAGCAATTCGACACCGACGGCGACAAACGCCTCAACAAGACGGAACGCGAAGCCGCGCGTGAATTCCTGAAAAAGAATCCGCAGCCCACCGGCGGTGGAGGCCCGCGCCGCTTCGGCCCGCCCGGTGGCGCGCCGAATGGGGCTCCGCCCAACGGCGGTCCTCCC
>JADMIO011460710.1_pt1 | contig 14631 bp, 14 predicted proteins | sample 8958161 | NCBI WGS metagenome assembly JADMIO01 (sample SAMN16585339, study PRJNA669376) | soil metagenome | isolation source: Crop rotation soil | place: USA: Cullars Rotation, Alabama | collected 2011 | reverse complement strand
CTGGTTCACGTATTGCCGGAACGCCCGCCGGCCGCCTTCCTGTTCGGCCCAGTAGATCTGCTCGGCGCTGAGTGCTTCGCGCACACCGAAGGCGACGGGAATACCGCCGGAGCTCGGACTGATCACCGAAACCTTTGGCAGTTGGCTGGCAATGTCGCGTTCAATGCGGAATTTTCGGCTGAGGGCGACGGCCAGCACGCGCGCGGTGTCGTAAAGCCGGAACGCCAAAGGCATCTGGAAATAATGCGCCGTGTGTTTGCCGTTGGGATAGACGAAATGTCCCTCCCGAAACGCGCCTGTCTTGCGCAGAATCTGCATGACCATGTCGGACGAGGGAATGAGCTGAACGCCTGGTGCCGCCATCGGTTTCTCCTGTCGAATTGTGATGAATTTCGTGGCGTAGGATACATCAAACCTATCGCTTTGTTCTAACATTGAGCGCGCGCTTGATCATTTTTTGTTGGTCCTGCGAAAGCTCTTCCGGTAAATCGTCGATCTCGAACCAGCCCGCTTTCCGAATTTCAAAACTGCTGGGAATTGGTTCGTTCTTTGCTTTGCAGGCGAAATAGATTTCGACTTGCTGCGGTCGGGTCAGAGTTCGCGCGAAGAGAAACTCAACGTCATCGATTTCCAAAGCAACTTCTTCTTGCAGTTCGCGACGCAGAGCTTCGTCCGGTTGCTCGCGATTGTTGAGGAAGCCACCGGGAATGCCCCAGCGACTGTCGGGCCGGAATTCATGTTCGAGCAGCAGCAGTTGGCCTTTATCGTTGAATACGATTGCGCCGGCCGTGACCGTGAAGCGCCGTTGGCCGATGCGCACGACTTGGCGCCGCAGTACGCCGGGAAGGTAAAGCCAGATCCAGCCAAAGAGTTTCGCGAGCACGCGCGAAGGATAGCATGTAGCCGCGCAACTTATTTGGCGGACGACATTGACGACCCGCCATCACGTCGCTAAGATTCACGGCGCAACTCAGACTTCAAAAGAAAACTGCGAGCCCATGTCAACGAACGCATCTGAAGTCACCGCCAAAAGCGACGTTACACCCGTCGCGCCTGCCGCGCCCAAGCGCATGACGAATGCGCAGACCGTCTGTAACGAACGTAACGAGAAGAACAAACTCTGCAACGGCCATTTGAAGCAGTTGAAGACGGCGGGCGAGGCGGCTGAAGTTCACCTGCGCGGTGACGACGTGCTGTTCAAGTGTCAGATCTGCGGGACGCTTTACATCGGTACGCCGTTGGGTCACGTCCGTGATCCGGAAAAGCAGAAACGTTTTGGAGAAGCTGAGCTCGCCGCCTTGTTACAAGCGGCGGGTGGCACCCTTCCGGTCATTAAGAAAAATGATCGAGGTGTCTACGTCATCGTAGAGCCGGAAGGCGCCGCGCCAGCGCATGGCGCGCCCACTGCCAAACCTGCAGCGCCGGCGGTTGCGGCTCAGAAGCCCTCGGCGCCCGCAGCCCAAGCGGGGGCCGTTGCGCAAAAATCGATGGGGCCGCCGGCCGGCAAACCCACTGGCGAACCGAATCGCTCTCTCAACACCAGATCGAGTTACGCAGGTGTCCCCGACACCGGGCCGGTGGCGGGAGAGTCCAAGGAACAAAAGATCGCGCGGCTGGCGCAGATCGTCGAGGCCGTCAAGAAACTGCGCGCCGAAGGTGGCGCGCCCGAACACGCCACGGTTGTCGATTCTTCACCTGCGGCCGACGCTCATCGGCCTGCCGCCGAAGCGCAAGCGGCGACCGGAGCAGCCTCAGCCGCACCGCTCAGCGAAGCTGCAGCGACTGCCTCACCTGTGGCCGGCGCAGAAACACCCGGCGAACTCGCACCTGATTCAGTCGCGCCGGCGACCCAACCAACTTCGACGTCGTCACACACGCCGACCGGCGATCCGAATCGATCACTGATGACTCGGGGAACTTACGGAAGTGTGGTGGATACCGGACCGGTGGCGGGTGAAACTCCAGAGCAAAAGATCGAACGGTTGGCAAAAGTCGTAGAGGCTCTAAAGCAACTGAAGACGGATTAATCGCTCTGCTTTACCACTAATCCTTCACGCGCCACTTTCCAATTCAAAACTTCCGCGCCTTCTTCCGCGGCTAACGCGTGTTCCAATTCCTCCTTGCGTTCAGGCGGACAGAGAAACGCAATGCAGCCGCCGCCGCCCGCGCCGCAAACCTTTGCGGCTTCGGCGCCATTCGCCAGGGCCTTCGCCACGAGCGCGTCCATGTGCGGGGTGGTGATGGCCGGAGCAAGTTTCTTCCGGTTTGGATAAGCAGCGCGCATTACGTTGCCAACTTCAGCCCAGTCGTTGGCGGCCAAAGCAGCGCGCATGCGAGTAGCAGCATCGCGAATCTTTTCGAAAATCTGGAAGAGTTCCGCGTCGCCGTCGATGTGACGCTTGAAGATGTCCCAGTTGTTGATGCCTGAGTTGCGTGGCTCGCCCGTGTAGCAAATGACAAAGCGGCGCTCGATTTCTGAAGCGTCAACATTCAAATGCTCGCGTTCAATTCCGTCGGGCCGAAAGTGGATGCACGAGGCCGAGCCGTAAAACGCCGGATGATAATCCTGAAAACCGGCGGGAACTTTGATGACCGTTGTTTCGACATTGGCCGCGATCGTGATGAACTTGCGCGGGTCGTAACGATTCCCGACCAAACGGTTTAGCGCGCCGATCAAAGCAATGGCTAACGCCGATGAGCCGGAGATCCCCGCGCCGGCCGGGGCCTCGCTGTTAGCCACGAGGTGAAAACCCTGGGTCGGCCGGAAAAAGTGCACCATCTTCGAAACCAGCTCAAGCTGCTGGTCATGAGCGAGTTCGCCGATTTGCTCGAGCGTAGTTTCGAAACTTACGCCGCGATCGCGCGACTCAAGAATTATCCGACTGTCGTCGCGCGTCTCGATGCGGACAGAAGCGAGCAGCGAGACGGCGAAATTCACGGTCGTCGCGCCGGGATGAAAAAGATAAAGCGGCCAGATGTCGATGGTGCCGCCCGCGAGATCGACGCGGGTTGGAGCGGATGATTCAATAATCATGAATGGTTTGGACTTAGAGCTTAGAGCTTAGAGCTTAGAACTTGAAACTTGGAACTTGAAACTTGGAACTAAGGTTGCACTAAGCACTAAGTACTAAGTTCTAAGCTCTGATTCCTAATCTCTCTTCAAATGTATCTTCTCGCGAATTTCGTCCTTCAATTCTTTGAAGCCTTCGATCGCCGCGTGCTCAATGTTGTGTAGCTTCTCGGGCTCGGCCTCTTCAACCTTCTTCGAGAGCCAGACGCGCTTGACCAGATAGAAACCCAGGATGCCGACGATGACAATCACTAATAGAGCTTTGCCAAGTCGTCTGAAATCGCCGAGCAGTCCCATAACCGCAGTGCTGAAGAAAAACCCAATGCCGCTCAGAATCAGCACCCAGAGGAAACAGCTGGCCAGCGACAACAGCAGAAAGCGAAGATAAGGCATGTGCGCGACGCCGTAGAACGTGCATGACGCCCAGCGCAATCCGTAGATGTACTTCGACAGAAAAAGCGAGAGGGCGCCGAAACGATTTGTGAGTCGCTGGAGTCTTTCTTTCGAGCTGCGATAAAAACGAAAGTTGCGGACGGTCTGGCCAAAGGCCCGCCCGGCGAAATACGCCAAATTGTCGCTCGCCACGCCGCCCAAAGTTCCCCAAACCAGCACGCGCGCGAAGCTGGCCGTGGCCGAATCACCAAAGAAAGCGCTGTGCGCGAGCACGCCGGCCATGAGGAGCGTGATGTCGCCCTCGATAATTACGAGAAAGAAGACTGCGTAAAGCCCGTATTGCTGGATCAGTTGCGAAAGGAACTCGAGGCTGGTCATAAGAAGAGTGGGCAGTAAGCAGAACGCAGTAGGCAGCAACACTTCGTATTCATTCGTTGGACCAGCAAGAGCGGTAAAGTTTTTTCTGCCTTCTGCTCGCTGCTTAGTGCCTACTGTTCTTCGCTTTCCTCCTCTGGTGGGGGTTTGACGACGAGCACGGGGCAAGTGGCGTGTCGCACGACCGACTCGGCCGTCGATCCGAAAATCATGCGACCCAGTCCGGTTCGTCCGTGTGAAGAGATCACGATTAGATCGACTTCCTGTTCCGTCGCGACGCGGACGATTTCGGCAGCGGCATCGCCGTGCACGATTACTTCTTCAACATTCAGACCTGAACACTCTTCACATTCCGCGAGCTTTGGCAGTTGCCGCTCAGCCGAGTCTTCCAACTGCTCGCTAATGTCGGCAATCGGCATCGGTTCGGCCAGGCCGGTGTAGCCGACGGCGGGAACGACGGGCTCGACGACATGCACGCAGATAATTTGCGCGGCAGTCGCCCGGGCAATCGCCGCCGCGTACGGCAGGGCGTAGTTCGCACAGCCGCTAAAATCCGTCGGCAGTAGAATTTTCTTGAGTTGGGGCAACTCTGGATTGTTTTGATCAGCCGCCGTCATGAATGCGCGGGAATTCTACACGGACAGCAGGCAGTTTGACAGTCCAACATGCGTCGCTTAAGATCGCCGCGAAATTCCTGCCCGCAACAATTCATTCGAAAGAACCTGTGCCTATGCCTGCGCCCTCGAATAACTATTTTGCCGGTGTGGAAGTCGCCCCTACTTCAATGCGCGCTGCGGTCGTGTCAGATGACGGCCAAATCGTCGCGCGCCGCGAAGCCGCTTACCAACCCGACAGCTTTACTTCAGATCTGGTCGCTCTGATTTCGTCCTTGCGCGAAGCCGGCGACATTCAATCCGTGGGTCTGGCGGTGCCGGGTCTGGTCAATCGCGAGACCGATCGAGTGCTGGTTTCGACCGGCATTCCTTCGTTTGTGCGCGCTGACCTTCACGCGGATCTGACGAAAGCCGCCGGTCTTAAGCTGGAGTTCGAAAATGACGCGAATGCGGCGGCTTATGCTGAGTACAAGCTGGGCGCGGCTCGGGATGTTCGCGACTTCTTCTACATTTATATCGGCGACAACGTCGGCGGCGCATTCGTCGTGGATGGAAAGCTCTGGACGGGAGCTTCGGGGTGCGCCGGTGAAATTGGCCACACGATGATCAATCCCGAAGGCGTTCAGTGCGAGTGCGGCAACATCGGCTGTCTCGAAACTGTGGCCTCCGCGCCGAATATCGTGCGCCGGGCGCGCGAGCGTTTGAATCGGGACTCGACGTCGTCACTGTCGCGGCTCGCGGTGCGGGATAATTTTTCCGTGGCTGATCTCGCCCTTGAGGCGACCAACGGCGACGACTTCTCGATCATGATGATCGAGCGCACCGGAAAATTCATCGGTACCGCGGTCGCCGGAATCGTCAATCTCTTGAGTCCGCAACGGGTCGTTCTCGGAGGCGCGGTGATGAACGCGGGTGAGTTGATTCTTGCTCCGGTCATGAAGGAAGCGGCTAAGCGCGCCTTCCATCCGTGCTTTGAGTCCACGCAGATCGTCGCCGGCGAGTTAGGTGTCGATGCGGTTTGTGTGGGAGCGGCGTTATTGGCGCGCGACGCTTAAAACCGGCGCGGATCAGTAATCGCGAAACCCGCTGTAGAGCCACGTGGTCCGCAGGTGATAAATCACGGTCATCGCGATAATCACCGACTCCATCACCAGCAACATGATTAAGGGAGCCCATTTCCTTTTCGCGCGCAGTATCGTGGGCAGGGAAATGAACGAGCTGGCGATCAGAACTATGACGCTGATAGCTCCCACGATCATAGCGATATACGAGAAGAGCGTTATCTGACCGGCAACCGCCGAAACGCCTCCCGGCGCTGGCGAGAAGATCGCATCCAACAAAAGCGATTGCGCATGCCAAAGCGCGAACATCGGCGCGAGCCCAATCACTCCCGCAACCAGGTAATACAATGCAGATGGAGAAGCGGTGGTCGTCGTGGTGAACAATCGAACTAACCCAATCACGATCCCGGCGCCACCAACGAAAATCGCGAGGTAGAGCGTCACCAGAATCGCGAGATTAGCTTGCGAGATTCCCGCTGCGACCGCCCCGATCCCCGCGGCTTCGGCGCTGCGCATCGCGTTGAGCACACTCAAAAGTAGAACTGCACTGACCGCGGCCCCGAGGGCCGGCAAAAGATATGAAAATGCCGGCACGACGCGCGCCAGAATACTGATACGCGTGGGCGCGAGTTGGAGTTGTTCTTCCGCGATCATGATCTAAGGTTGAGGAGTTGCCGGCGGCGCATTGAACCCAGCGTCGTCTACCGTCGTGTTTAGCGTCATGGTTGAAAAGGTCCGCGTCGAAACCGGATTACCCACTTCGATCGATGAGATGCGGATGACGAACGGAAACTTCACGCCGTTCACGTCACGATAATCTTCAAAATCGAGCTGGTCGGGAATCAGGCCGAGTATCGTCGACATGTATGAAAGGCGCCGCAGCAGCAATCCTGACTCAGCGTCAAAGAAGAGTCGTTCCTGGCGATTGTCCGTCGTAGTCCCGATTACCATGTAGGTATCTCGATCGCCAATTTTCGGGCCTCTGCGCACGCGCGTGCTGCTGAATTGTTCCTTCAGGCGAATGTTTCTAAACAGTCCGAGCGATGCTTGCAGTTGCGCCACTTCGAGTGCCGAAAGCTGGCGCACGCCGCGCGGTCCCTTCTCCCAGCCGGCGGTGCCGTTAAAGCCGCGTTCGAACGCGCCCGTGGGCGTGTTGGCCGTGATGCGAAACTTGTCAGGCCCGGCTTGAGAGACCTCAAATTCAACTACCCCGTTTGCCTGGGCCGTGCTGCCCTTCAGCGTGCGCGACTTGATCTTGTCGATGTTCGCTTGTCCGCCGATCGCCGCGATGTACTTGTTGAAGATTTCATCAGCGGAAGGTAAGGCCGGCGTCGCGCTCGGGGCCGCTTGTCCACCTGGAGTCGCTGGCGCAGTTGGCGCAGTAGCCGAAGAGGCGCTTGATGGGGGCACACCTCCGCGAGTTTCCGCAGGTGTCGGCCTTGGGGAAGAAACCGGCAGCGGCAACGGCGGCACGTTCACGGGATGTTCCTGTCCGCGATGACAGGTGAAGCAACTGATCTCGCTCGCGCCGGGAAAAGTCTGCTTGTGCGTGTCGAGCACCATCTTGATCATTTCGCGCGCGGTGTTCTTTTCCGGCTTCGCGTCAGAGGCAAAGTCCCACTGGCCCTGATTGTTCACGTGGCAGAAGTTGCACCGGCGGCCGAGCGAAGCCGCCATGTAATTCATCACCGGAATCAACTGCGACTGCGGCATTCCAGTCAGCACTTTGATGTTCTTCTGCACCTGCTCAGTGGGTTTGTCCTGCGGCTCAATGGCCGCAGAGCCAAGTTCGGCGTGCGTCTTGCGATTCGAAATCACAAACAGCGCGATCGCGCATAGCGTCACGGCCGTGAGTTTAAGAAAAGTTCGCGTCATGATTAAGGCTCCTCGATCGAACGGATGTACGGGGATGACCGCAAGATAGAGGAAACTCTGCGAAAGCGCAAAATGAAAACGCCCGGCTTTTTCGGCCAGGCGTTCGTGGTCAGTCTTTGAGCGATCGCTACCAGATCGGTGGTAGCACGCGCGCGATGGCGACGGATTTCCGTCCTGAATTAAAAGCTACGCGCGTTCAGCCGCTGCGCCAGCCTCCACTCGCTAGCGCGAACGGTTCTGTAGCTTGCGCGAATGATGCGAGTTCGCCTTCATCAGCGTCTCTAACGAATGATAAATCTGTAGATAGATTTGCGTTTCGCGGGGAATCAGCGTTTTCCAGCCGGTCATGCCGCCGCGTCTGATGTAACCCGGAATTTTGGCGGCGTTTGAGTTGTACCCAGCGGCCATCAACTCATGGGGCGCGATTTGCTTTGAGTCGAGCCCGGCCTGGACCTCTTCATTGGCGACCAGATCGTTCCAGGTGTCCTGCATGTAGAGCAGCATCGCTTCGAGCGCGTTCCCATGATTGCGCATGCCCAGCACGAAATCGGGATTCAACCCGATGCCGGGATGGCGCTCGCGCATCAAACGGTAAGTCCAGGGAATCATCTGCACCATGCCGCCGGCCCCGGCTGAGCTCACGGAAAAGCGATAGGTTTCAAGCTCGTTCAGCGCGTACAGCGAATAGATTTCGTCGTAAAGAGCAATGCGGTTGTCGTTGCGAAAGCGCTCGTGATCCACGTGCTCGACGATGCAAAGCCTCTTCGCGATTTCTACCAGGTGAGGGTCAACCGAAAAGCCCTTGAGCTTCAGACGCTTGGCCGCGAGATCGACCATCGAGTTTACGTAATTCTGACCCGCTTTTGAGAGATCGGCGCTCAGCAGAGCCGGATGCGCCGACGTGTAATAAGCCATCTCAAGAAAGACGCCGCGGCGTTCAATCGGATATTCGATGACCAGCGGCATCAGCGCGCGATTTTGGTCGTCGAATATCGTGACCGCCGTGTTCACGCCGTTGGCGCGCAGAATGCGAACCGTCACCGGCAACCCCAGATGGGAAGTCGAAGGCAGCTCGGAACCTTTCTTGAGAAAACTTTCTTTCGGCACGCGAATCAGGTGAATGTGCGAATTCTCAGGCAGCATCGCCGCAATCGTGACCGTGAAAAGCGATGAAGAAGTCATCGCCGTTTGATGAGGCCGGCTTTTTAGAGTGCGTTTGGCTTCGTCGATGCGGGCGCGAATGCGGTTGGGCGCGAGTCGATTTCCGTTCGATTTGATGGGACTCTCAACCGCGGGCTTCTGTGCCGGTTCCTGTTTGCGCGTATGGTTCGCGACTTTAACCGGTTGGTTCTTCGCCGAAACAATGCGCGGCCGCGTGAGCTGATCAATTGACTGAGCTGAGGCACTGGTGAAGGCAAAGAGTGCGAGCGTGATGGGAAAAACGATTGATCGAGTTTTCATGATTGCTGGTAAACCGAGGGGAAATAATCCCGAGAGAGTTCGGGACTGGGAACTCAGATTCGCGTAAAGAGAAGTTGGTTGTCAACGACTTTTTTTCTGGAAATTTGCGCGTCTTGTTCCAAAAGTTTTCTGGAAATTGCGCATCTCATTCCAGAGTTTTTTTTGGAAACGGCGGAACCACTTTCCAGTTTTCTCAAACTGATTTTGTCCGCGCTTTTTTACAGTTCGACCATTCCAAAAATTTCGAAAAGTCTTCCGACGCTACTTCGGCGCTTCCGCTTTTCCTCCTTCCAGTGTTTTCACCCTCTCACCTAATTCTTTCAGCTCGGCGCGAACCTGCGGCAAGCGACTGACGTGCGCATTCAGCCGCTTGTATTCGTCGAGCGGCTGAATCGGGATTCCCCACCAGACTCCCGGACGGACGATCTTCCCTGGCAAAATGCCGGCTTTTGAGCCGATTACGGCCCCGCTTTGCACGTAGATGTGGTCGCCAAAACCAACCTGGCCGCCGATGATGCAATCGTCTTCGATGGTCACGCTGCCGCTGATGCCGGTCTGCGCGGCGATCACGACCCGCTCGCCAATGTCGCAGTTGTGACCGACGTGAACCATGTTGTCGAGCTTTGCGCCTTTGCCGATACGCGTGCGACCAAGCGCCGCCCGGTCGACACAGGTGTTGGCGCCTAACTCAACCTCGTCTTCGATTATGACTGTCCCGATTTGCGGAAATTTGTGATGGCTCTGCTCGTCGCGAACATAACCGAAGCCGTCCGCACCGATGACCACACCCGCATGCAGAATCACTCGATCGCCAATCGTCACATCGTCGTAGATGACCACGTTCGGATGAATTACACACTCACTGCCAATGGAGACGTTGTCGCAGATCGTGACGCCCGACAGAATTTGAGTGCCGACGCCGACGGTGCTGCGATCGCCGATAGTTACGTGGGGCCCGACAAATGCGGTCAAAGCTATATCAGCAGTTTCAGCGATCGCCGCTGATGGATGGGCGTCCGCCTCGCGGCGTTTAGGCGGATGCAGGATCTCGGCGATCAAAGCGAAGGCCAGCTTTGGCTTCTTAACCTTGATTTGACAGGGCAGATCCAGTTGGGAATTCTCGGGCGTGATCACGCATGAAGCTTTCGCGCGCTCGGCGGCTTCAAAGAACTTCTCGTCCTCGACGTAAGCGATTTCGTCGGCGCCCGCCGACTCGAGGTCTGCGACGCGCCGGATGATGGTGTCGCCGTCGCCAAGCAGTTGGCCGCCGACGTGGCTCGATAATTCCGAGACCGGCTTCTCGATTGCACTCATACGAACTGAATTGTGAAGCGCAGATAGTACACCGCAGGGCAGAGAACCGCGAAGCAGCAGATGCAGTGGACGGGCGCATTTGCTACTCTCGACCCGTTTTTAAACAACATGGGACGACGTGAGGTAGTGAATGTCACATCGGCGCTTATTGAAATTGTCTTTGATAATTCTGATTGCTTTGGATTGGGCGGCGGGATCGGTAAACGCGAGTCCGGTTCAGCCATCTGCTCGTGCGAAAGCTTCCAGTACGCGCATCGACGAGGCGACCTCAAGAGGTGGCAAGCTGTTCATCACAGTTGATGGGCGCGAACGAAAAATCTACAACGAAGCGTTTCAGGCGTGGCTCATCAACGACGGGCGCGACGTCATCTTCTCGAGCCACGACGGCGCCGGCGGGTTCGAAAACGAAGGGCAGTCATTGCGGATCTATAACGTTGCGACGCGCTCAATGCGGAAGATTTTTTCTGAAATCGCCGGCGTTAACGCCGTTCAGGAAGTAAAGACCAGCACCGGAAAAACTGTTTTGCTGGTCGCGATGAGTGATGGCGGCCTCGGCGGTTCCTATTTTGCCGTCGTCGATCCAATGCGCGGCGAAGTCTTATATCGCCGCTGGGCGGAAGTCACCGCCATCAACGGTGACATTATTACTCTAGCCATGTACCGCGCCGACGATTTCGAGGCGATCAACGATGAGCGCGGCTGGAAACCTGGGCCATCGAACTCGGTGATCTACAAAACGAAGGTCACTCCGTACAAGACTGAGACCCATGATCTGAAACGCGTGCTCAGAAATCGAGTCATCTATAACCGGCGGCCGAACCTCACCGCGCCCAGCGCGCCACCCAAATCGCGGACGACGAAGATCTATATCTGGGATGCTAACAGTAACAGCGCTGACATCGCCCTGGTGCCCGTTACTCGCCGGAGCGCCGGTGACGACGTGCTGAAACTGACGATGACCTGGCTTTTTAGTACGACGCTTTCCAAGGAAGAGGAGGATCGGGGTCTGACCTTGCCGACCTTTGGGATGAGATTCGAAGGTGTCTCGCTGAAGAATGGTGTGGCGCTGATCAAGTTCTCGCAGCCTGAGGGCGCGACCAATTACGGTTCGCAAGGTCCCTTCATCTTTGCCAAGGCAATCGAGATGACGGCGCGCCAATTTCCGACTGTGAAGAGAGTGGAAATCTGTGCCCTCGGCGACACGCTGATTGATTCACAACTCGAGAAACCTTTTCCGAGATGCGCGAAGTGACTCAGCATTTCTGGTTTTCCCGGGGAAATTCCGGAGATCGCGAGGTTTTGGACGGTTTTTGTCTTGCCATGCTGGTCTGAGCCAACTATCATGAGGGCTGTCGCCGATGACTCATTTTCCTAATTTGCGGCGAGATTTCGTGGTTTTTGCAACATTTATAACCCCGGGCGCGTCTTAGTGCGTCCTCAAGCAGTAAGGAGTGGCTCTAATTGTTTAGTGATCAATTTCGCCGCGGCGAATCCGATAAAAGCAAAATTGCCGGTGTGACCGGCTCGAAAGTCGTCTCGACATTATCGGATGTCGCCTGGAAGGCTTTTCAGTCAGTCAACCGTCGCCTGCCCGAAGGCGAGGCCATCAGGCCGAAGTGGGCGCCGGGCCCGCTTTTAAAATCTTACGAGCGCAGCGCACCGCCGCTCGGATTCCCAAGAGAAACAGATTCGTTGTGCCCACGTTGTGTGAAGGAAGTTCGCACGGCGGTGATTTCCGGCGAGACTACGCTGGAAACCCTGATGCATCAGCATCCGGGCGAACTCAAAGCACAGATTCTGGAAGAGAACGGACAGGTCATCATGCGGAAGACTTGCCCTAAGCACGGCGAGTTCACCGACGTGATGTCCACTGACCCGGCGTTCCTCGAAAGAATCGAGTCACTCTTTTTTGGACGAGACTTTCGCGCGGCCGAAGATAAGGACGTGCATCGTCACGGTACTTCGTCGATCAAGTTTGGCCGCGGCGCGGTGCTGACGGTTGACCTGACGAATCGCTGCAACATGATGTGCGATCCGTGCTTCATGGATGCGAACCAGGTCGGCTATGTGCACGAGCCGACATTCGAAGACACAAAAGCGATTCTCGATCGGGCGGTCAGTTTCAAACCACGTCGCCAGGTCATCATTCTTTTCTCAGGCGGCGAGCCGACGCTTTCGCCTTACTACCTCGATGCGGTCGCTTATGCGAAAAAAGTTGGGTTCTATCGAATTCTCGCGGCGACTAATGGAATTCGTTTCGCCGAAGACATCGAGTTCTGCAAAGCCGCCAAGGCCGCCGGGCAGCACGGCGTCTATCTCCAGTTCGATGGAGTTGGCGAAGAGAAGAACAAGCATCGCGGCGTCGGCAACCTGTTCGATGTGAAGGTGCGCGCGATTGAAAACCTGCACAAAGTAGGAATCAAGGTCACCCTCGTCGTAACGATCGTCAACAGCATCAATAACGATGCGATTGGCCAGATCGTTGAGTTCGCCGCCAAGAACATCGACAAGGTCCAGACGATTGCCTTCCAGCCGGTTTCGTTTACCGGCCGCGACGAAGATATTTCTGACGAGATGCGCACGAAGTGGCGCTACACGCTCGCGGGCATGACGCACGATTTGAAAGATCAACTCGGCGGGCGCCTGCAGCCGCTGAGAGACTGGTTCCCGCTGTCGTCTTACTCAGCTTTTACCAGCGTGATGGACATGCTGCAGGGGGCAGACGCGCCGTGGGGCTGGTCATCCTGCAATTGCCATCCGAACTGCGGAATCTTCACGCTCGCGGTGGTGAACAAGCAGACCGGTGATTTCCGTTCGCTCTTCGAGTTCTTCAACTACGAACAGTTCATGAAGGACGTCGCGGTGATCACTGACACGGCCCGCGGGAAGAAGCTTTCGTACGCGCAGCTGGCGATGGCCATCATGCGCAACTATGACGCGAGCAAAGCGCCGGAAGGCTTTCCAATTTCCCAGATCGTCAATCTGTTTAAGCCGTCTTCGACCAACTCAAATTCCGATCGGAACGACCGCATGACCAGCGCGGGCCAGGATAGTCTGGCGGATAACTGGCGCGTGCTTTGTGTGGAAGGCATGTGGTTCCAGGATCTGTTCAATTACGATTTTCGCCGCACCGAGATGTGCGTGATTCCGTACGGCACGCAGGAAGGCGAAATTTCATTTTGCGCCTACAACACCGGCGTGGGTTGGCGGCAAATCATCGAGAACATGCACAAGACCGCGAATCTCGCCGACTGGTACAAGGAAAACGAGCGCCATCCCGTGTACGCCGCGGGTCATGACGTGCCTAACATTTCGAAGAAGCATTCGCTGAGTTTACCCATCGTGAACGCGATCATCGACCATGACAACGGACAACCTGAGCCGGCGTCCCCGTATCTGATTGAAGATCACGAAGAAGAAGTTCTAGCCGTTTAGATCGAACCAGGGTCTTAGCTCTCCAACAAGTAGTTCTCTTGAGACTGGCATTTCCGCCAGTCTCGTTTCTCTCCTCAGTTCCGCCTCTCTCCGTTCCGACAAAATAAGGAGAAGACTATGAAGACACTTGTGCGAATTGGGATCTTAATCGCTTTCTGCCTGGTCATTTCGCCATTAGCACTTCCCCAGCAGCCGCAACCCGCGGCGCCGGCTCCGGACCCCAAAACGGTCCCGGTTCAAAAAGCAGCGACCGCGTCAAAAGCGCCAACGTCGCTGGATCTCGCTGAAGATACGCCCGTGAAAATCCGGTTGACGCGGACGATGTCTTCGAAAGACGCGAAGGTTGACGACCGAGTTGATTTCGAAGTTCTCGAGGACGTCAAAGTTGGCAACGTGATTGTGATTGAGCGTGGCGCGATGGCCATGGCCACAGTTACCGAGGCGCATTCAAAACGCAGGCTGGGCCGCTCTGGAAAGTTGCGGATGAATATCGATTATGTTCGGCTGGCCAGTGGAGATAAAGCGCCGTTGCGCGCGGTGAAAGGCGGCAACGGCGGAAATCGTGTCGCCGTCATGACCGGGGCAATGGTGGCGACCAGCATCGTGTTCTTTCCGGCGGCGCCGTTGTTTCTGTTCATGAACGGCAAGGACATCACGATTCCGAAGGGCACCGAGGTTACGGCCTATGTAGCCGCGGACACGCCGCTCGATCCGGCAAAATTCACTAAGCAATCTGCGCGGCTGTATTAGGTTGGCGGCCAAAGCGGTTGTTACTTTTACTCAGAGTCAACCCACCCGCTTCCGCAGGTGGTACTGACACCTCTCCCCATCTATCTATCTTAACCGTGGGGTGAGTCTGCCCGTCGCGGCACTGTGATTGCACCTTCATCGCGGAAGCGTTTTCTTCCCGAGGAGGAGCAGTCTAATGAAAAGGTCAATTCTTGTAACGTTTTTATGTATCTCGGCGGCAATGGCGGTCCGGGCACAAGCTCCGGCGGAAACGTCCGCCGCAGTAAATCCTGTCCAAGCGTCA
>JADMIO011081516.1_pt1 | contig 14631 bp, 3 predicted proteins | sample 8958161 | NCBI WGS metagenome assembly JADMIO01 (sample SAMN16585339, study PRJNA669376) | soil metagenome | isolation source: Crop rotation soil | place: USA: Cullars Rotation, Alabama | collected 2011 | reverse complement strand
CGACAACTTGTCCACGTGGAATTCTAAGCTTAGGATCCCAATGTGCTGGAAAGCGACCGATAAAGGTGTAGCCAGGTATAACGGCATTAAGTTTGAAGTCTTTACAACCTTTAATGGCTTACCTGATAATGAAATCTTTTTTTTCCAGGAGGACAAGTTCGGGCGTTTATGGTTTGGAACTTATAACGGGGAGCTATGTTATTATGAAAACGATACTTTTCATACCGCGGAGAATACTCCCTTTCTCCGGCTACCGTTTAAAGCTTCCCACATAGGTATTATTTCATCAGAGGAAGACAGCAGTGTAATTGTAGGTTTTGCAGACCGGTCTAAATTTGTTAATATTCACAACAATAGATGCCAGGTCTTTAACCTGGATAAATTAAATGACTCTGATATACTTTTAAGCTTAATCTTTAAAAAGAAAATATCAAGTGATAAATATAAATTGACCTGCAACAATAAGACTGTAATAATTGACAGCACTAAAATTTTAGAAGTGCACATGTTCAAAAATAAATTTTCTTATGAAAGATACACCTCGTGTCAAGACCAGCATTATCTTTTTAATGACACGTACATATATAACATAGATATGCAGCCCATTAGAAAGTTCCCACCCAATTTTAATAAAACCCATCATATATATCAACTATTTTTTAATGATAAGGACGTTTTTTATACTACTAATAACGGCCTGGTCATCAACGATACGATGAATATCCTAAGGGGCAACAAGATATCTTCTTTAACGCTTGATGAAGAAGGGAACTATTGGGTGACTACCCTGGATAATGGCATTTTTGAAATTAAAAAAGGGTTTATTAATACAAAGTTATATGACAATGCATATAAGGGCCTTGTAGGCTATGCTTATGCTGATAGCAAACATCTTTTTTTTGCAACAATAAGTAATAGCGTATATAGCCTGGAAAAAGGGAAAATCCGGTGCCTGCTGAATTATGAAAAAACGAAAAAAAAACGTCCCTTTTTAAACATAAGAGAGCCAGGATATTTAGTTGATAGTAATTATCATTATTATAACTTTCATGATAATGAAATCATCAGCATTGAGAATTTACTTGTCCCCAAAATAAAAATAAACGTCAATGAACATTATCGCGGCGGATCTAAGGCATTATTTTTAGTGAACCATTCTTTATATATCAAGGGCATCAGCTCTATAGATAAATTAGAAGATATACGGCCCAAAGCTGATAATAAAATAGAACTCCGTACCATCACTTTTACTACAAATAATGAAAGGATCTTCGGCATGGCAAGATCTTACGATAAAAATATATGGTATTCGACTATTAACAGTGTTTACAAATTAAAAAACGACGAACCTGTATTACAATCACAATTTCATAATCTTTCATTTAAATCATTTGATTTCATAAGCCATTACCTGATAGGATATACACACTATAACCGACTGCTGATCTGTGATAATTATAACGGGAACGTTACAATCGATTCTATTTATCCCCAAAACTGCATTTGGGATAAGTTTTATAAAATAGATTCCAATCACGTATTGATAAGCACTAATAATCTTTACAGGATGCTTACTATATATCCTAAAGGTTCTGGTCAGAAACCGTCTGTATCAACTATTGAAAATTCATTTATCCCTTTACGTGCCGAAGCTATTTGCTCTGATGGAACCAATTGTTACTTTTTCAAGAATGGGTCTATCACATCTATTGATGTAAATAGCCTGCTTGTAAAACCTACTCCACCCAAACTATTTTTTTCATTGTTAAAAACTACTAAAATAGCATACAGAATAAGCGATGAAATGGAACTACCGTTTGCTGAATCAAAAAGTATCAGCATTTCATTTTCTACGCTTTCATTTGGGAGGAAAGACCTTGTTTATCAATACTCTGTATCTAAAACCAACCAGGATAACTGGAGGGACATTATTGGTGAAATCAATTTAGCTCATCCCAGCTATGGTAACTATATTGTAAAAGTAAGGGCAAAAAGCGTTTCCAGTGAATACTCTGAGCCAATAGTATTTACATTGCATATATCAAAGCCTTTCTGGGCAACGTGGTGGTTCATTGCGATTTCAAACCTTATTGCGTTTATCATGATATGGTTCGTAATTCAGTATATATTGCGGCAGCGAGAAAAACACCATAAAGAAAAAATAAAGTTCCTTAAATCAGAGTATAAAGCATTGAATGCGTTAATGAACCCTCACTTTATTTTTAACACGCTAAATAGCGTACAGGGCTTAATTAATGAGGATGATAAGCGTTCTGCCAATGAGCACATAAGAACGTTTTCGAATTTAATACGGCAAAACATGCATAATGTTTCGTCTGAATTTATATCCCTGCAAAGAGAAATAGAATTGTTAGACAATTATCTGAAACTGGAAAAACTGAGGTTCAAAGAATTGCTTAATTATTCTATTGACATTGACGAAGCTGTTGATACAGAAAGCATTATGATTCCACCATTACTTATACAACCCCTGGTGGAAAATTCAATCAAGCATGGACTTTTACCTAAAAAATCTAAAGATAATTTTATACGTATTAAAATTTATGAGGAAACCGAGTGGGTATATATTGTTGTATCTGACAATGGAATAGGAATAGACCAGTCTGTTAAGAAAACAAATTCCAGGCATAAATCATTTGGTCTTGAGAATATAAAAAAACGAATAGAGCAACTAGCCCTAATGCACGATAAGAACATTTCATTCAAAATAGAAGAGGCTCATGATTCTGCAGGAAATCCACAAGGCACAATTGCTACAATAAGTATTCACAGTAACTAAAAATTATTTTCTTTCTCCGTTTTTTTACCGTTCATAAACTTTTTCAACCGTTCGTAAACTTTTTGAAAAAACATCGACTTTTTGCACTAACTCTGTGTAATCATTTATTATCACTGCCCCCCTACCAAATATTTTTCGTTCTGATTCATATTTCCAAAGACATGGACTGTTGAATGGAAATTGTAAAGGAAGAACCAAAAATATATTCCTGCAAATTATCTATCTAAGCATTAAGGATTATGTAGATTTTAAAAAAATTTGCCATGAAACACCTATTATCATTATTATTTCTGTTATGCACCAGTGAAGGTGTATTACAAGCGCAATGTAATAGTAATCAGGCCAAAATAAAAGTAATATTAAGAACAGACCAGTATCCCGCTGAAAATAGCTGGCAAATACTCAGCCCCACGAATGCGGTGCTAGCTCAAAGCCCTGCGTCTATGAGCTCAAGTGCTTACTATTATGACTCGATATGTGTTGACACAGGATTTTGCTACTTCTTTAAAATATCAGATACTTATGGAGATGGTATATGCTGTTCATACGGACAAGGCTTTATCCAGGTTTTTTATAATGATTCTCTTGTATTATGGGATAGTAGTTTTGGATACACCAGTTTCGTATATATGGGCTGCCCTAACGGACAAAATTGCTCTTCGGCAACAGCTGTATCAACCGGCACTTACACAGCCCCGGTGCCTAATACCTGGTATTCCTTCGTGCCTCCGGCAGATGGTTTTTATAATATAAGTAATTGCGGATTAGGTAATTTCTGCAATACAAAAATATGGCTGTATTATTACTGCAATAACCTGGTCTTTGATACTTCACAAATGGGTACCATTTATTATGCCAATGATAATTGCGATACGATACACGAAAGCTTCAATGCCTTTTTATTAGGTGGTTATACCTACTATATAAGAATAGGTGATGAGCAGAACAGTTGCGGCGGAGACAGCATACACTGGAGCATCACACAAAACACAGCCATTTCCGGATGTATGGATACTGCAGCATGCAATTTCAACCCTTTCGCTACAATAAGTGTACCGTCCTCCTGCCTTTATTATCCCAGCCCCTTATGCCCTACCGGACCAGACCTGAAAGTGGATAGTTCCGTTCTGGCTTCTTCTATATCAATTGATACATTTACAAGTACGGATGCATGCTCTATCCGGGAAGGGTGTATCAATGGTTATGACTTGCGGCAATTGATCCGATTTAGTACCAAAATAGAAAGTATTGGTGCAACTGATTTCTATGCCGGCATTCCGCCTCTTAATACTTCAGCGTATAGTCCCATATTTCATTGGGATGCTTGTCATGGTCATTGGCATTATACCGATTATGCAGAATATTTACTGGCCGACAGCCTGAATAATTTTATACCTATAGGATATAAAAACGGGTTTTGTGTTGAAGATTATTCCTGCACAACAGGATTTCCAAAATTTGGCTGTGTTCTTATGGGTATCACCACAGGTTGTTCGGATGAATACTTAAGTGGTTTACCCTGCCAATGGATAGATATTACCAATGTAGCAGATGGTAATTATAAATTAATTGTGCGTGCCAATTGGGTTCCCCGTCCCGATTTTTACGGACGTTACGAGGTAAGCTATTTCAATAATTGGGCCCGTGCCTGTATAAAAATATACCATGATTCATCCAATGTTCGCAAAGTACAAGTGTTTCCAAGTTGTGCACCTTATTACGACTGTATGGGAGTGGAAAATGGCCTTGCTGTAAAAGATTGTGCTGATTCCTGTAATGGAACGCGGCTGACAGGCGATATAAACCTGGACCATAGCCGTAATAATACGGATTTAACGGATTATATGCTTGGGGCGATTTACTATAATTTGCCTGCAACAAAATGTACGGATCTGAATAATGATCAGAAAATTACGGTAACAGATGCTGCTTTACTATGGGATTGTGCTTTGCACGGCCCAGGGGCCACCCCACCCGGTCATACACATCAGTCATGTGTATTTCCCAATATGATCAAAAATCCGGATCAGCATGACACATTCTCCATAACACAAATTGATACCACTTTTAAAGTTATTGAAATATCAATAAGCAACCCCGATAATAAAATCATGGGGTATCAAATTAAAATGAAAGGGGTTACTTTATCCAATGTGCAAGACCTCATGCCTCTCAGCCTTAATTATCAATATCAATTTAGTCCTTCCGGTGGGGTGATCGGCTTGAGCCTTACAGAGTCCCCCATTGATAAACACAGCAACCAAACACCTTTGATACGATTATTTTATAGCTCAATTGATAGTCCGCAGGTGTGCATAGACAGTGTTATTGCTGTTGTAAACGATGCTTATGAGGAAGTAATACAGGCCACTGCTGCAAATTACCAATGCATGAGTGCAATCCCAACCACAGCAGTTTCATCACTGCAAATGGGGTCTATAGCTCATACACTTTTCCCTAACCCTTTTAGCGGGACAACGACTTTGGCCATTACGAACTCAATGAAGGATTTTTACACTATTAACCTTTATGATATATATGGAAGGTTATTACGAACATATTCTAAGCAAAACAGCAATGCGATAATAATTGAAAAAGGAAATCTTTTTCCGGGAATATATTATATAAGTGCACAAAGTAATTCATGGCAGTTCAGAGAGAAGCTGCTTATAGAATAATGTGCCTGTTTTATACTGACAATAGATTGGATCCCGAAGTTCTACAAGAAAGTACATGAGAGAGTAATAGGCTGGTTTTAGCGTCCATTTAGCAATTAGACAATGTAGCCTCCATATCCCTGCATTTATATACCCCTGTGACAATATGCTAACAAGTTAATATTATTAACATGGAACATAAACTATTGATATTGCCCCAAGAGCCTGAATCAGTATACAGGCCAATGCCGGCAAAAAGAACAGACCCTCCTTAGCAATATATCTATTGCTATTTCCCTAAGTATTAGCTCACGAAGCATTTTCTAACAATAAAACTTTAATCATGAAAAATCAATTACAAAAAAACCTTCGAGGCCACTCAAGGTTTAAACAGCGGGGGTATTTTTCCTCCTGGCCAAACAAACTTATCTTGTATGGCATTTTGATCTTAGCATTTGGTTTTAACCAAAATGCATTTTCCCAAGTAGGTTGTTGCCCAAGCAATACATTAAATATTAGCACCGGCTATAACCCGGCGACAGGTGGTACAATAACACCCACTACTACAGATCCTAAATGGACTGTATGTACAGGAGGGCCTTTTTTTAATTCTACTGCCTGGACTGATTTAGCTTATGATCTTCATTTTTTTGATGGCTTTACAGTATCAAATTATGCTGGCCAACTTCCGCCTGCATGGGTAGTTCCGACGCATGCAGGTTTTGTAACACCATGTGCAGGTAGCGCATGGCTGAGTTGTTTTAACGGAAATGCATTTGCAACTCACCCCAAAGCTGCTTATAATGTACAGTTTTGCAGATCGTTTAGCTTGTGCCAGGCGGCATGTGTTACTTTCAATCTTCAAATTGCAGGTAGCCAATGGGTAAAAAGTATAACAGTAGACGGAGTGGCTACGAATTATATGCTGCCCGCCCAATCTCCTCTTTCGAACAATTGGAGCACCTATGAAAATGTTACTCCTTTTACTGTATGTTTATCTTCCGGTCCTCATATTATTAGCATAATCCTAGTTCCATCAGATGTTCCAGGCACACAAACTTTAGGTTTAAATGTATGTGGTACTATTTCAACTCCTACCAATGTTATTCAAAGCGAAAAAACAGGGTGCACTGCTGCGGCATGTAGTAATCCTGTTATTACTCCAGGTTCTGTATGTAGCGGTGGTGGTACTACTACGCTGCCATTAACCGGTTTAACGGGAGGTACATGGATGAGCAGCAACCCTGCCTGGGCCAGTGTTAATGCTTCAACCGGCTTAATTACGGGCCAGCCGGCAGGTTGCGGGCATAGCGTAAACATTACTTATACTGATCCTTGCGGCCGTGCATCTGCACCGGTTGTTTTAACCATTAAATGTGGCCCCACGCTTGCACCAACCGTAACATATCCTTCCGGTCAATGCGGCCCAAGTTCCATAGCTTTACATGCTAACTTACCTGCGGGGGTTAGTACTATGTCCTGGGGGCCAACAGTTGGTGTACCACCTTTATCGTCCTATTCCACACCCAATCCAATCGCTACTACTACAGGATGGACATCGTCTTGTGTCAATAATTACATCTATTCACTTACGGCAGTATCAAGTACCACAGGCTGCAGCACAACTGCACCGGTTACAGCTACTATATACTACCAACCGGTCTGCAATATTCATGCAAGCAATGGTGTTACATCGATTAGCGCAGGTGGCACTCTCCACATATGTGCAGGCGCCACTCTCACTCTGTCAGATGCCGGAGGAGGCCCTACCGGATGTTTGTCATATAGCTGGTCATCTCCGGGATTGGTATCCTCTACTACATCTACTACTGTTATAGGCTCTGTATCTGCAGCCCCAGGCTCTTACCTGATTACTTTTACAAAAACAAATCCATACGATCCTGCCTGTAAATGTAGCCAAACATTGACCGTTGTAATAGATAATACTCCGAATATTACTATAGCCCCTGTTACAGCAGTATGCGCCGGAACATCCCTGTTTTTCTCTGCAACTATACCTGGTGGTGCAACGATGCATTGGTTAAATCCGACTCTTGCCGGTTCCTGGACTTCTATTGCAGGGTCCACAACAAACCCATTGACACTTCCAACATCTTCCGCAAATGCGCCAGCCTGTTCTAATACATATATCTATCGTGGTTATTATACTTACCTTAGTTCAGGCCTTACATGTACATCAAACATTGCTAACGCACCTGCCACGATCTATTATGTACCCAAGAGTAAGATCATGGCAACAGACATTACAACAGGTACCTCTGTTACTACTCCGGGTAATATGAAAGTGTGCCAGGGCGATCAGATAAAAATGGATAATGCCGTAGCAAATCTTGCAGGATGCGTGAGCTATTCCTGGTCTTCATCCCCTGCCGGATTTATTCCTGCCGGCTTCTTATCTTCTGCACCGCCATTTACCTTCACAGTTACAGCAGCGCCAGGAACTTATACTCTTACTCTTACTACATCCAATCCGCTTCATCCTGCGTGTAGCACTACTTCCAGTTTAACAATCACTGTTAATCCGCAACCAGCTCCACCTTCTGTTCAAGGAGATACAGTATGTGTAGGAAGTCCGCTGAACTTTAATGTCAGCCCTATTATAGGTGGATTGACCTATAACTGGTCAGGACAATACTGGCTGTCAACAGGATGTAATAATATTCCTCCTGTATCAACTGTCGGGCCATCCATCTCTTTGCCAGGTAATCCTTGCGCATCAGGTACTTATTGTGTAACCGCAACTAATCAATTTGGTTGTAAATCAACGCCAACCTGTGTTAATGGCCTTGTGGTTAATCCGTGTGCAACTTTGAGTGCAGCCACTTGTGTTGCACCAGGTAGCCCTGTGGTTATAACAGTAACTGTTTTATATCCCGGAACAACGGTTAATTATTATTACATAAGCGGCGGTGTTACTACAACCGGTTCTATTACGGTTAGTGGCACCAGCAGTACATTCACGCTTACAATGCCTGCGACCGGCTCTTTAACTGTTGCAGTCACATACACTACGTATGCAATCGGTCCAAACCAGATATGTATCGGCCAATGCCCTTCTACAATAACAATTAATCCAATACCTGATCCACCTGTTGTAGATTCTATGTTTGCCTGTCAGAATGGTTGCCTTACACTGTATGCTTCAGGAGTTCCTACCAGCGCATCCAGCAGTTCACCGGCAACCGTTATATGGACAGGACCATGCATTGCAGGTTCTGTTACCGGCAATCCTTATACGATCTGCCCAGCAAGCACTGCATGCACAGGTACATACTGTGCCACAGTTACAGTTGCGGGTTGCACTTCCAACCCGGGATGCGGGTATGCTTATGTAGAGCCTACTCCTTGGGCAACACTTAGTGGGCCAACAGGTTGTCAGACCCCAGGTACGTATAATTATACCATTACCTTCTCGCCTGCAGGCTCTATTGTTTATTACTCTATAGATGGTGTGATATACACAATTCCTTCCGGCGCTACTTCACCTTATACAGTGCCTGTAACGTTAGGTTCCACAACTCCGGAAGTAATAAGTCTCCTGGGCATTTATAACATATTAACATATAACAACCCACAAATGGTAATATGTGATTCTGTGCTTACAGCATCGGATACTATAACGCCAATACCACCGGCACCAGGAGTGGACTCTATGTTTGCATGTAACAATGATTGCCTGACCTTATATGCTACTGGCGTTCCTGCGGGAGCTACTGTAACATGGACAGGGCCTTGTATTGCAGGTTCTGTTACGGGCAATCCTTATGTTCTCTGTCCTGTAACAACAGCGTGTACAGGCACTTATTGTGCAACTTACACAGTAGGAGGTTGTACATCCGCGGCAGGTTGTGGATATGCTTATGTTGAGCCTACCCCATGGGCAACACTTAGTGGCCCTTCGGGATGCATACCACCCGGCACTTATCCATACACAATTACCTTCTCCCCGTCTCCATCTACGATTATTTACTCTGTAGGAGGAACGATATATACTGTCCCCGGCGCGGTTTCGCCTTATACATTTAATGTCACTTTAGGCGCATCTCCAGTAACAGTAGATCTGCTGTACATTTACAATATATTGTATTATGATGCCACCAAACAGATAATCTGTGACTCCCTGATCATGGATTCACTTACCATTCTTCCATCATTGCCTGCACCGGTTGTAGACACAATGTATGCATGTAACAATGATTGCCTGACCCTGTTTGCTTCAGGTGTTCCTGCCGGAGCTACTATTACATGGACAGGACCTTGCATTGCAGGTTCTGTTACCGGCAATCCTTATGTTCTCTGCCCCGTAACAACAGCATGCACAGGTGTTTATTGTGCCACCGCCACTATGGGAGGTTGTACATCACCTGTAGGCTGCGGACAGGCTATAGTTGAACCAACTCCCTGGGCAACACTTAGTGGGCCAACAGGATGTCAACCTCCGGGTACTTATAATTATACCATTACGTTCTCACCTCCTGGTTCCGTAGTTACGTATAACGTGGATGGTATTTATTATACCACTCCTATAGGTGCCACTTCACCATATATAGTACCGGTAACACTGGGCACTTCTTCTTCTGAAATAATAAGCCTGGTAGATATTTATAGTATATGGTCATATAGCCCACAAATAGTTTGTGATTCATTCCTTACTGCTTCGGATACCATTACTACTACTCCTGGTACACCAGATGTGCCGTCTCAGATACTATGCAATGGTAGTTGTCTGACATTGAATGCTACAGGTGTACCTGCCGGAGCTACGGTTACATGGACAGGCCCTTGCATAGCAGGTTCTGCTACAGGCAACCCATATACTATCTGCCCTGTGTCAACGGCTTGTACAGGTTCTTATTGTGCAACTGTTACCGTGGGAGGTTGCTCTTCTGCACCGGGATGCGGGACTGTTACAGTTGAACCTACCCCATCAGCAACGCTTAGCGGACCATCAGGATGCGTAGTTCCGGGCACTTATTCGTATACCATCACATTTGCACCTTCACCTTCCAGCATTACCTATTCAGTACATGGCGTAGTACATACTATTCCGTTTGCGACATCGCCACTTACTATTCCGGTAGCTATTGGAAGTACACCTGTAACTGTAAAACTGATCAGCATTTCACATACCTGGTCAGTTAGCCCGGGCGTAAAATGTGATTCGCTTATCAATGATTCACTTACTATTTATCCAGAAGTATGTCCTTCAATAGTGAGTTATATTGTTACACCTCATAATGGTGCCTTCGGATCGTCTCCATGTACGTTTGATGCAACTGCTACCATATTCCCATCTGTCCATCCATGTTATACTGCCAGCTATACATGGGTAATGACTAACGGAGGTGTGGTGATCTGGACGTCAACAACATCAGGACCAAGCATAACCGGAATTCCATTTGTGGCCACAGGTTATGGAACACTTGCTGTATACGCTTCATTTACTGGCGTATTGGGCGATATCTGCAATAGTTCTGTTATGGATACGATTGGTTGTATACAAGGGAATGCATTTGCCTACAAGCCTCCTCGGAATAATAATGAAACAAATACAAGTGTAGGCGAGGTAAGCAATACCCCGACAGACATCCGTCTTGTTCCTAATCCTAACTCAGGTACATTCCGTATAGTTGGTACGCTTGCATCTTCAAATAACCTGAATAAAACAACCGTCGAGATCGTGAACTCGGTGGGGCAGGCTATTTACACAGATGAAGCTACCCTTGAAGACGGAAAGATTGACAAAAAAGTGACTTTGGATGGAAATCTGGCAGACGGCATGTATCTGTTGAGATTGAAAGGTGAGAATGGTTACCAAGTCATCAGGTTTGTGTTAGAACACTAATCTTAATTGTATTATTTGTGCTTCTTTTAGAAGGTGCCCGGTGGGCACCTTCTTTTTTAGTAAAGGAAATTTGTAATTGTTTTCAAAAGAAAATGACGCTACAATCCAAAGGACGGGTTTTAAAGGACATATAAAATAATCAGTATTTTTGCATAAGGAAATGTCAGATGTCCGTGCTTTGTAATTGCACAAACCATGACGAAATACCAATACATTGGGTCAGCCTCATATTATAAAATTATTTGAAAACCTGAGTAAAATGTAGTTCAACTGAGGTAAAAAAAAGTACATTTCGACAAAGTTCTTTTTTCACCAGAGTAAAATATTGCAGCTATTATCAATTAGTTGGAATTGTATTTCGAATTCAAACCAGATCATAGAAAAGATAAAGAGGCTGTCTCAGAAGTCCGAGACAGCCTCTTTTAATTCAGCTAACTAACCTAGCTTTATAGTTTTTAATGATTCTCAGAACCTTCTTTTTATTCCTAAATCCCCTCTTTTATCTAAGCTTTATGAAGATCGGATCATTACTTATTCAATTTTACAATTTTCTTTATTGTCCGCCGACCGTTGAGTGTCAATTCGACGATATATACTCCAGGAATTAAGAAGCTAATATTCACGTCATGCTGTATGCTATTGTTTCCATCACAGCTAATATTTTCAGAATATTGCATCCTTCCATTTATATCTTTTATATTAATTTCCAGCAGACCTGCTGATTTGCAAGGAAATGCAATGGAGATTCTATCGTTAGCTGGATTAGGGTATATAAAAATTTCATCGTTTTCAATGGATTGTTGATTCTGATAACTTGGATTCGCCTGTTTCTCTTCACAGTCACCAATAGTGATCGTTTTAGAAACATGGCATATTCCAACCCAATAGGTAATAGTTACCGTCCCAGAAGTACTGTGTATGGAGAGTCCATTTATATCGCCAGTTTTGGGATTAATAACTATATCTGAGTTTTCAACTTGCCATGTTCCGCCCAGTGTGCTATTAGTAAAATGGTATAAGACATCAGTTCTACAAATTTCACTATAACCTGAAATTTCCCCAAGACTACAGGGAGGGGCTGCCTCACAGGATGGCAGTGCTTTTATTTCGAAATACCCATTCTTTTTGACTAAATTAATTAGAGGATTGGCACCGAAATTTTGTATTTCCGCGTGTGGATCAGGAAAATCAGGATAGTATCCGGTAATAGATGAAGATTCATCTGCAAGAAATTGGGATTGTATCACTGTGGATTGTGCTTCAAACAATGTTGCATTTTGCGTAACCGTTGTTATAGGAACTATGCATGAAGAGGAAATAGTATGATATAAATACTCTCCCGGATTCACAGTAAAGAATGTACAAATGTCCGGAAAGACATGGAGTGTTTTATCAGAACAAGTCTTATTGAATATTTTCACCCAGTCAATGTCAAGACTTTGGCCGGCATCTGTGCTGTCTGGTACCCATAAAATTGCCATTATAGGCATAGGCGTAGGATAAATTCTTCTCCATTCAAAAGGCATACTTGAAAGAAGATAGTCGTCTACATAAAATGTGACCATTGAAGGTGTCCACTTGGCTGTGTAGGTATGCCAGCCAGTAAGGTCCATTATCCCTAATGGCTTCAACAGGGCATCGTTCACATTGTCGGTAACGCCCAGGCTTGCATGTATAGCGTCCCAGTATGTCCACTCAGCACTCCTAAAAGGAGTCCAATCCGAGTATATTGCGTCATCTGGAAAATCAAATTCACTATCGCTTTTCCCCCATATTGCAGGTGATGCAGGGTGTGGTGCCTTTGGAAATCTAGCTCTTACCTGCATTATACCATAACTTGTTTTTGACTTGGACATTATCATGCTAGTCAAATATTTGAAGGTATCAGATACACCATATCCCGGGTTTAAATGTTCCGATAATCGGACGTAGCTAACTCCTGGCCCGGCGGGCGATAAAGATACTTCACTACTCACCGAGCGTTCTCTCGCGCCATGATCATTTGTTATCCACCAAATGTCAGAAAAAGAACTATCCCCAGTTGTGCCAAGAGTAGTTGCCGGCCCAGGGCCAGTGATACCGGGATAATCAAATTGGTCAAAGAAAGTCAGCGTGTAGCCACTGTAATCCAGCATTATTTGTGCATGGATATTTAATCTAACGCCAACTATACAAAGCATCAAAAACAATATTCGTTTCATAGAAGTTCTGTTTATTGTATTAAAAAAACAGGCGTTTAATTTTTCAATGCCTTCTTCAAAATATTTATCTCTTTTTGTTGTTGTATCACATATAAAGTCAGCTCTTCTATTTTCTGCAGAAGTTTAGCATCCATTTGGGCTATATCTATGCCGTTCTTATTTACTTCACTTGCGGATGGGATATCAGGTAAGTGTTTATTTTCCTTAATGAATCTCTCAACATTACTAATAGACCTCAGTTTGTAATCTTCGTTAAATACGAAATCAGACCAATACATGTCTCCAAATTTTGCAACCTTCAACTTTTCGGTTAATATCCCTTTTTCCACGTAAAGACGATAATCGTCAGGAGTTCCAGGAACTGCTGTTGACGGTGTTGATGACCATATCAGGTCCTGACCAATTACTACTCTTCCATCGTGGCAAATACCCATTAGCACAGTGAATCCAGAGGATCCTTTTGATGGATCGTAATTATAAAATACATGCCCTAAATCTGAAGAGGTCGAAGGCCCGTTAGAAAAATGCTCAATATGGCCTGGCCTGGTTGAGTTTGGTCCAAATAAAGAAATGCAGGGCCCGCTCCAATTGTTTGCCGTAGCATTGATTGTAAGTGTGCCTGATGTTGCATTACCATTAATACTTGAACTACCACTGGTGGAATAAAACCCAAGTTGCTCCTTTACTGTTAAATTATCACTTGGTTGTATGAATGAATAGTCAACATCCGGCCCTACGATACTCCGGCCATCATTACCGATTTCAAAGTTTGTATGAAATCCAGGGCGGACGCTGGTATTGTCACCATATGTCATAAAACGATGCCCGACTGCTGTGCCATTATGATTTAAAAAAGCATCATAATAAATACTACCGGACCTGTTTTCATTTGCGCAACCAGCAGGTATATCTTTGCCCCAAAATTGTATAAGTGCACCATCTGTATAGTCAGTATTGCAAAAAATATTAAAGCCTCCATTAGCTGTGGCACCGCGCACAGCTGTCCATGCGCAAGTTGGATCTCCCGACAGGCTTAAATCAAGTAAACCTCCATGAATATAGCAGGGGCCTGAGGTAGAGGTGTGCGCCGAGCTACCGTCCCAGAAA
>JADMIO011096067.1_pt1 | contig 14632 bp, 13 predicted proteins | sample 8958161 | NCBI WGS metagenome assembly JADMIO01 (sample SAMN16585339, study PRJNA669376) | soil metagenome | isolation source: Crop rotation soil | place: USA: Cullars Rotation, Alabama | collected 2011 | reverse complement strand
CGCGACAACTTGTCCACGTGGAATTCTAAGCTTAGGATCCCAATGTGCTGGAAAGCCAGCCTTGTGCTTCCGCCGGATGCGCCGCAAGCGCAGGTCGAACAGATGCGACAACAGCTGGGGCTCAACGATCCGCTCTGGCAGCAATTCGTGCGCACCCTCGGTGGCTGGCTCCAAGGCGACTTCGGCAACTCCTATGTCCGCCGCACGCCGGCGCTCGCAGCGACCTTGGGTCGACTTCCCGCTACATTGTTGCTCGCGGCCGGGACCTTGGCCATGGTCGTTCCGCTGGCCCTGATCGCCGGTATCTACTCGGCGCGCCGGCCGGGATCGTTCATCGACCGGGCCGTGACCTTCCTTTCAATGGCAGCGGTATCAATGGCCGATTTCTGGCTGGGCCTGCTGCTGATTGCGATTTTCGCGGTCGGCCTGGGCTGGCTCCCCACCTCCGGCTATGGCGGCATGTCATACCTGCTTCTGCCCATGGTAACGCTGGGCCTGCGCCCGTTGGCACGCATATCGCAGGTGACGCGGGCAAATCTGATCAACGAGATGCGCCGTCGATACGTACTGGTCGGGCGCTCCAAGGGACTTTCGGAGGCCGGCGCGCTTGTCCATCATGCCCTTCGCAACGTGGCCATTCCCATCATAACAGTCATCTCCTCGGAAGCGGTGGCGCTTCTGAACGGCGCGGTCGTGATTGAAACCGTGTTCGGCTGGCCCGGCATCGGCAGCCTGCTGATCAGCGCGATCAATGCGCGCGATTTCCCGGTCATCCAGTCAACCGTGATGGTCATCGCCGTCATGGTCATCATCGTCAACCTGGCCGTCGATCTCGCCTACTTGGCGATTGACCCTCGAATAGCCCGATAGTTGTCAGCGACCCTGGCGCAACTTGCCAGCATCCGTCTTGAAAGTGGAGTGAGAGAATGAAGGAAACAAAGGTATTCACCCGAATTGGAACCACCTTCAACAAGGCCGGGGAGTTCGACGAGGAAGCGTTCCGCGCCTTTCTGCAGCAATTCATCGAAGCAGGAATAGGAATCTACCTTGCCAGCGGCGGCGCCGGCGAAGGCCATTCGTTGACCTGGGACGAGTGCCGCCGGGTCTACGAAGTCGGGCTGTCGGAGTGCAAGGGGAAGATCCCCGTCTACGCCAATCCGCCCGAGAAATACACTGTCCGCGATACGCGTGCCTATACGAAGCAGGCAATCGATTGCGGGATCGAACTGGTGAGCATCTATCCGATCGCCAGCCGGCATGGCATGATTCCGACGAGCCAAGAGATGATCGCCTATTTCGACGAAGTTCTTGTTGACATTGATCATCCCATCATAGTGGGGGTCAATGCCGCCGTCGGCCACCAGCCCAGCGCGGCCGTGATCGCCGAGATTTGCCGCAAGCATCACCAGATCGTGGCGGTCAACCTGAGTTCCCAGAGCGATACCTACTTCGCCGAGCTCAAGGATCGGATGAACCGGGACATTTCCTACTATGTCCATCCCGACGGCTCGCTCAACAAGCTGACCATGGGCGCTCACGGCATCTTCGGCACCGAGGCCAACCTCATTCCCAAGACCTTCAAGCTTTACTACGATCTCTACGAACAGCGCAGATTTGACGAGATCGGCGAGCAATATGAACATATCATCAAGCTGACCAAGCATTGCAGCCGATGGGCGCGTTCCGTCCCGCGCTGGCTGAAAATGGGAATGCGTTTCCTGAAGATGCCCGGCGGCGAAGGAGGTCTTCGAGAACCTTACCGAATGCCGGCGGACAATGAGTACAAGGAATTCTGCGACGGTCTCCTCAAACTGGGCATTCCCGAAATCCTGGATCGCGCCAAGGCCGCCGGCATTGACGTCCCTGCCGGCAGCTAGATCGTCCGACACCACGCCTCGTCAACCACAAACCAGGGAGGTTTAAAGATGAACTGCATAACGAAGTGGGTATCGGCCGCGGCTTGCGGCGTGACATTGCTGGCTTCGACCGCGGCCGCCATGGCCTGGCCGGACGAACCGGTGCACATCCTGGTTACCGCCGGCGGCGGTGGCGGCGCCGACCTCGCCGCCCGGCTGATCGGCCGGAAGCTGTCCGAGAAATGGGGTCAACCGGTCATCATCGACAACAAGCCGGGCGGCAATGGCCTGGTCGTCTATCAGGATGTCGCGCACGCCAAGCCCGATGGCTATACGCTCGGCTGGCTGGTCGCGAGCTTCAACGTCGTGCCATCCATGAACAAGTCCCTTCCCTACGACCCCATAGCGGATTTCGCTCCGATTTCGCTTGTCATCACGCAGCCGGCGGTATTGGCGGTCAAGGATGATTTTCCGGTCAATTCCTTGAAGGAACTGATCGAACTCGCCAAGTCCAAGCCGGGTGAGCTGAACTACGCCTCGTCGGGGATTGGAAGCTCGCAATATCTCGACATGGAACGGCTGAAGCTCATGGCGGGGATCGACCTGCTCAATATCAGTTTCCAGGGCGGCGCCGGCCCGGCCATCGTTTCGATCATGGGGGGCGAGACCCAGACGTTGTTTCAGCCCGTCGCCAATCTCGCCGAACAGATCAAGGCCGGCACGATGAAGGGGCTGGCGGTGACCGGCGAGGAGCGTTCCGCACTGCTGCCCGACGTCCCGACCGTGTTCGAGGCGAGCGGCCTGAAAGGACTCGAACATGGCGGCAGCTGGTACGGCATCACCGCACCCGGCGGCACGCCACCCGAGGTCGTCAACAAGATTCGGGACGACATCGCCGAGGTTCTGAAGTCGGATGAGGTTCGTCAGTTTGGACAGCAGCAGGCCTGGACTCTGGTGGGCAGCACGCCGCAAGAATTCGGAGATTTCATCAAGGCCGAAATTCCGAAGGCAGCCGAACTCATGAAATCGTTCACCCCTCAATAGGGTGAACGCGTCGAGATCTGTCGCGTCGGCGCGATGCCGGCGCGAACCGAGGCAACTGCCCCGCCAACTCCATGTCGGAGCTCCGTGTTCCAGCCTCGGTCGATTCTTGCGAATGATATGTTGAAGCGTGGAGGTTCTCCTTGAAGATTAGAATCCAAGCCGACTTTTGGACCGGGATCATGTTCCTGGCCATCGGCACGGGCGCGGCGCTGGTCTCCCGGGGATACGACATGGGAACCGCTCACCAGATGGGGCCGGGATATTTTCCCTTCCTTCTCGGCATCATCCTCGACCTTCTCGGCCTCTTCGTGCTCGTCGGTTCGTTGGGCACGGGCGCTCCGGACGCTGAGCACATTTCCTGGCATCCTAAGGTCCTCGGCATCATCGTCTTTTCGATCGTTGCCTTCGGCCTTGCCTTGGAGACATTGGGGCTGGTGATCGCGCTTTGCCTCGTGCTGGGCATCTCGGCATTCGCCAGCCATGAATTCAGTTGGCGCACGACCTTCATCGTCATGGCCACGCTCATCCCGTTCAGCGTGCTGGTGTTCGTGTACGGGCTTGGCTTGCCGATGGCGCTTTGGCCGTCGTTTGGGCACTGAGGACAGGCGGAATGGAGCTCATCCAGCATCTGGAAGTAGGTTTTCAGGCCTCCTTTACGGCATACAATCTTCTTTATTGCCTTGTCGGCGTGTTCCTGGGGACGCTTATCGGCGTTCTGCCCGGCCTCGGTCCGCTCGCCACGATCGCAATGCTGCTTCCGTTTACCTACGATCTGCAGCCGCTGTCAGCGCTGATCATGCTCGCCGGCATCTACTACGGCGCACAATATGGAGGCTCGACCACCGCGATCCTCATCAACTTGCCAGGCGAAGTATCTTCCGTGGTCACAACGCTCGACGGCAACCAGATGGCCCGGCACGGCAGGGCGGGAGCAGCGCTTGCAACAGCCGCGCTGGCGTCCTTCTTCGCCGGATGCGTCGGCACGCTTGTGCTTGCGGGGCTGGCCGCTCCGCTGTCACAGCTTGCGGTGACCTTCAATTCGCCCGATTACTTTTCGCTGATGGCGGTCGGGCTTGTGGGAGCCGCGGCGATGGCCTCCGGCTCACTGGCCAAGACGGTGGGCATGATCATCATCGGTCTGCTGCTTGGTCTAGTCGGCATAGACATCAATTCGGGGACCGACCGGTTCACCTTTGGAATCACGGACCTTCTCGATGGCGTTGAAATCGTCTCGGTCGCGATGGGACTCTTTGCCTTTGCCGATATCGCGCTCGCGCTGGAGCAACGCGAGTTGCGGTTTACCGGATCGCAGGAAATCACGACCTTGTGGCCTTCACGGACGGATTTCCGGCGCATGTGGCCGTCGATCCTGCGAGGCACCGGTCTCGGCGTGATGCTCGGCGTCCTGCCGGGAGCCGGGCCTGCGGTCGCGTCCTTCGGTACTTATGCCATGGAAAAGAAACTGTCGCGTCACCCCGGGGAGTTCGGCCAGGGTGCGATCGAAGGCGTCGCCGGGCCAGAGGCCGCCAACAATTCGGCGGCACAATGCGCCTTCATTCCAACGCTCATGCTTGGCATTCCCGGCAGCGGGACGATGGCCCTGATGCTTGCGGCCATGATGATCCACAACATTCAGCCAGGGCCTCGCGTGATCACCCAGAACCCCGATCTTTTCTGGGGCCTGGTCGTGTCAATGTGGATCGGCAACCTGATGCTGCTTGTGCTCAATCTGCCCCTGGTCGGCCTATGGGTCAAGCTGCTGAAGATTCCCTACCGGATGCTATACCCTGCAATCCTGGTGTTCTGCTGCATCGGCGTATACTCGGTGAACAATTCCGTCTCGCTGGTCTACATGGCCGCGTTCTTCGGCGTCGCAGGCTATGTTTTCAAGAAACTGCGCTGCGAGCCTGCGCCACTGATGCTGGGCCTCGTGCTGGGGCCGATGCTAGAAGAGCAATTCCGTCGATCTCTGCTGGTTTCACGCGGCGACTACACGGTGTTCTTCACCCGTCCCATATCGGCATCGCTTCTGGCGCTGATGGTCGTTCTGCTGATTGCACTGGCAATTCCGGCAGTCCGCAAGAAGCGCGACGCGGCGGTTCAGGATTAGCGGAGCTTCGAAAGCATCCAGGCGTGATCCAGCGAGCGATCGGCCGCGAGCAAGGTACACATCGTCTGTTTTGAGGTGGCAAGCCGGTTTCGTGGCAACCGACTGACAGCCTGTTTTCGCGAGCTTGTGAGATTCAAGGACCCGCCGTGCCGCTGGATGCTTCCCGCATCATGATGAACACCCGAAACGCCGGTCACTGGCAAAAGGATTTCATCCGGCCCACGTGCCAGACATAGCCTTATGCAGGCATTGCGGCCTCCTCCAAAAGCCACTTTCGAAATTCCCCCAGTTCCGGCGATTCTCGGCGAAACGGCTTGTAGATCAACGCCCACGGTCTGCCGTTGGGAACCCTGAACGCAAAAGGTGCGACCAGACGGCCGGCCCTCACATCGTTGGCGACGAAGGGAAACGGTGCGACCGCGACGCCGATCCCGTCAAGTGCGGCCTGCAGGGCCATGGCATGACTGGCAAAGGAAATGCTCGCCTCCAGCGGCGCCAGCGATGCCGCAGCCAGCCACAACTCCCAGTCTTCGCGCAGCCCATTCACCGACAGGATCGTTTCGCCGCGCAAATCGGCTGGCGTTTTCAGACGCTCCGCTACCGCCGGCGAACAGACCGTTACGAGATCCGCCTCGAAGAGCGGTTCGACCACATAGCCGGTCCAGTTCACGTTCTGGAATCGAATGCCGCAGGTCCAGTCGTCGCTGAAGGAATCGTGCTTGTAGCCCATGGCAACTCGCACTTCGATGTTGGGGTGCGCATCATGGAAACTGGCGAGACGCGGGATCAGCCACCGCATGGCGAAGGTCGAGCCGACGCCCACGGTCAGGCTCCGCGTCGCCTTCAACGTTGCGACTTCCGCGACGAGATCGGAAATGGCGCCAAACCGAACAGAAAGCCCCGTCCCTAGCTTCTCACCCTGAAGGGTAAGCGTCAGGCGGTTTGCCGAACGCTCGAAGAGTGGAAAGCCAAGGCGTTGTTCGAGAATACGAACCGCCCGGCTCACAGCGGCCTGCGTTATGTTCAGTTCCGCCGCGGCCTTGCTGAAACTGGCATGGCGCGCGGCGACCTCGAAGGTTCTCAGGCCACTCAGATATTGCAACGGTTGTTGCGCGTGGGACATTGTTACCCCAATTTATTATTGTGATGAGAGGCTAACAGGTCGGAGCTTGCGCCGCAAACGAGCGAGGGAGGCCGCTCCAATTCGGGGGCTGTGCCGCGCGAGTCGCCGTCTCAAATCCCGAACATGTCGATCCCCACTCCGCCTGTCGCGCGCCGGACCTCGCGCAAAAATCTTGCAAGATGCCACGGCACTTTTCCGGAAGTTTCGGGTATGCCGACACGGGCTATCTTGCGCTCGCCGCCTCGCGGACGAGAATGGCGCACCCCAATTTATTGTCGTGCTGAGGCCAACATATTGCCGTTTGCATCATCCTCCCGCCTGCGCCACTCATTTCAGCATTTCGAAGATCAAGCGAGTGCTGGAATTGTATACCGGAATGCAGCCCAAGCCACTTGACAACATCCGGGTGCTGGATGTCTCGCACGTTATCGCAGGGCCGTTCTGCACCATGCTGCTGGCCAATGCTGGTGCCGAAGTGATCAAGATAGAGCCCCCGCTCGTCGGCGAGAGAAGTCGCAATTCCGGTCATGCCATCCCGAATGATCAAAATGAGCCGCTAACGCTGCAATATGTGCGGGTGAACCGGGGAAAGAAGGGCGTCGCGCTCAATTTGCGGCAGGATGCCGGCAAGGATCTGTTCAGGCGGCTGGTCAAGGTCAGCGACGTCGTGGTCGAGAATTTTCGACCGGGAACGATGAAGAGGCTCGGTCTCGACTATGAAACTCTGAAACCGGAAAATCCTCGCCTGATCTACGCGACGATTTCCGGTTATGGCCGGCGGGAAGACCTGCGAGGTCCCTATTCCAACTGGCCGGCGAATAACCCCTCGGCGCAGGCAATGAGCGGCTTGATGGACATTACCGGCGAGCCCGGAGGGCCTCCGTCGATGGTCGGGGCGTCGATCGGCGACACGATCCCGGGAGTCTGGGCCGCCTATGGCATCACATTGGCGCTTGCTCACCGGGATCGTACCGGCGAAGGGCAGCACCTGGACATCGCGATGTACGACTCGCTGGTTCTGCACAATGACGTGGCTGTACCCTTCTACGATGTCTATGGAAAGGTGTCCGGGCGCAACCGCGAGGACATGTGGAGCCCGCAACTGAGGCTGGAGACCGCTGACGGCTACGTGGTTGTTTCCGGCAGGGTTCCAACGGCGAGCTGGACCAAACTGTGGCAGATGGCCGGCAGGGACGATCTGTCCGAGGATCCGAAATATCTCGGATACAAGGTCGACGGACCGTTCCTCATTCAAGTCGTCAAGCCGACATTGGAAAACTGGTCGCGGACGCAGAGCAAGAGTGAGCTTTGCCGCGTATTGCTCGATCTCGGGTTCTCTGCCGCGATGGTCCAGACCGCTCGCGACGTCTACGAATGCCCGCATCTGGAATCGAGGAAAATGTTCCACGAGTTCGACTTCGCAGGAAAGCATTTTCGCTTTCCTGGCGATCCTATCAAGCTCTCGGCAGTGCCGGATGACGGCGGATCTCCGCCGCCTTCACTCGGCCAACACAGCGCGGAGCTGCTGCGCGATCTCCTTGGCATGAGCACATCCGAAATTCAGGAGCTGAGTTCCAAGGGCGTCATCTGACGCCAATGAAGCAGCCTTGGATGAGAATTGGAGGAAGAGATGAACGTTGAAGCAGCTCAAGGCCAGACATGGTTCGACTTCGAGACGCTTGAGGTGCCGCATGATCTCGGCGTGATCGAAATCACGCCGTCGGACGAGATGTGGACCCGCTATCGCGATTGGATGGGCGACGACACGGTCTTCATTACCAATGCATTGAAGCCTCGGTCTATGATGACCTACCGCACGCTGCCCAACCGCCCGACCGAGGCACATATCAATACCGGGCACGAGGCCGAATACTTCAATCAGCCGATTCCGGGAAAGCGGCTGATCATAAGGGCCACGATCGTCGAAAAATACATCAAGCGCGGCAAACCCTACGTCGTCACCGAGACCGAGGTGGATGACGAGGACGGGCGCAAGATCGAGCGCTATCGGCGCATTACCATGGTGCGGTCGGCCAAACTCGGCCAGAAATGGTGGGCCCAGCCAAACGCACAGACCGAGGTCGGGGCGACGCTTGAGCCGCTTGTGAAGACCTTTTCGATGGACATGATGACGGAGTTCGAGAAGGTCTACTGGCTTGCGCGCGGAGTAGGAGACGACTACCGCGGCTTCCACAGCGACACGGGCGCGGCCCAAACCGCTGGATTGCGTGAACCGATTGCGTCCGCCCACATCACGATCAGTTTCTTCCACGATCTTCTCAACAAATTCTTCGGCCATGACTGGGTGCGCGGCGGCACGCTCAACGTGAAGTTCATCCGGCCGATCGTTGCGGGCGATACGGTCTCCTACAAGGGGATCGTAAAGGACAAGATTCCAGAGCACGGCAGGACGCGACTCATTCTCGATCTCTGGACGGAAAACCAGGAAGGGCATCGAACGACGGTCGCCACGGCCAGCGGGATGGTGGATTGACGGGCACGGCCGGCCCCAACCATCGGGGCCGCAAATCAAAAGAACAAACAACGTAAAAAAGGGAGAAGGCTGAAATGAACAGACGAGAATTCATGATCGGAGCGGCCGCTTCGGCTTCGCTCGCATCCATCCTCCTGTCCTCCGCGGCACAGGCTGCCGGCTTTCCGGAATCCGGCAAGCCGATAACGATCATCGTCCCTTACGCACCGGGTGGCGCCGTCGACACGCTCGGGAGATTGATGGCCGGAGGACTGGAGAAGGAATTGGGCACTTCCGTACAGGTCCTCAACAAGCCCGGCGCAGGTGCGCAGATAGGGCTGACGCAACTCGTCCAGTCCAAGCCGGATGGGTACACGCTTTCCTATACCGTGCTTCCCACGGTTGCCACGCAGTATCTGCAGCCCGACAGGCAAGCCATCTACACGCGCGACAGCTTCGCGCCGATCGCCTTGCATTTCTACGTGCCGGTGGTGTTCGCAGTTCAGGCGTCCAGCCCCTTCCAATCCATGAAGGACCTGATCGACGCTGCGAAAAAGGCCGACGGGTCGGTCAAGATCAGCGACGGCGGCTTGGGTGCCACAGGGAACATGGCCGTGCTGATGCTCGAGAAGCAAGCCGGCGTAAAATTTGCTTCCGTGCATTTCGACAGCGGTGGCCCGGCAACGACCGCTCTGCTCGGCGGCCATGTGGACGCTCTTTCAGGAGCCGTTTCGGACGTCGCGCAACATGTGGCAAGTGGAAAGCTGCGCGTCCTCGGCATCGCGGACGATCGTCCAAGCGAATTCCTTCCAGGCGCGCCGACCGTGAAGGATCAGGGATACGACGTGATGGTCTCATCGTCCACCGGCATCGTCGCGCCGGCGGGTACGCCGCAGGATGTGATCGACACCCTGACCAACGCGGTCAAGAAGATCGTCATGAGCGAAGAGCATGACAAGCGGCTGACTGAATATGGCGTAACACCCAAATATCTCAGCCCGCCTGAATATTCCGCCTATTGGGCTGACCAGGAAAACTGGATCGGACCGATCCTCAAGGAGGTCGCAGCCAAGTGATTTGCGGCTCTGCGATATAAGGTAATCGCTGTCACGATCCAAGGCGCGCTCCTGCTGGATTCGCCTGATCGTGATGTCTTACGCGGCATCATTCCGGGCGGATCAAATGAGTATGATTTCATCCAGCGATCTGGAGCTGGTATGGGACAGCAGATGCCAAGTGGCGGAGAGCTGTGTCTTTGACGCCGGCGGGAACCGGATCCTCTTTGCGGACCAGACCGCCGGTCTTATCCACGCTCTCGGCATCACCGACGGATCCCGGCATAGCTGGACCCTGCCCGGCGCAATCGGCAGCTTCGGCCTGTGCAACTCCGGGCGTCTGGTGGTTGCGCTGCACAGACGTGTGGTTCTGCTTGATCTCCGGTCGGGGGCGACCGAGCCCCTGACCTCCGAACTGGATGAACCGGTGAGGAACAAATTCAACGACGGCAAGGTCGGGCCCGATGGCTGTTTCTGGGTCGGCACCAGCGACGGCCGGCCGGTGGCCGAGCGGGAGCCGATTGGCGCGCTTTACCGGGTAAGCCCGGACGGGACGATGGAGCGGAAGTCGTTTGGATACCTTGTCTGCAATGGCCTTGCATGGTCCCCGGATGGCCGGACGATGTTCCACTCCGACAGTTCGGCGCGATACGTCGACGCATGGGATTTCGAAGCATCGTCTGGCGCTATTTCCCGTCGCCGAAAAATCGCGATATTTGCTGAGGACGAGGGCAAGCCGGACGGTGCGGCGTGTGACACCGAAGGCTGCTACTGGTCGGCTGCGGTCCAGGCCGGGCGACTGATCCGGTTTTCTCCGGACGGCGACATTCTGACCCAAATCGATCTGCCCATACCGTCGCCGACGATGCCGTGTTTTGCCGGAGAGTGGCTGTACCTGACCTCGATGCGCCGCAACAATGACGAGGAGACGTTGAATCGGCTTCCTAATCTGGGAGGACTGTTTCGCATGCGGGCGCCCGCGCTGGGTGCCGATATTGGTCTTTTCGCCGACGACTGAACGGGGCGCGAAGCCCGGCGGCGCACCGATGGCGTCCGGCCATCGGCCCGAGCAGGAGATTTGGGAGATGCAGAGAGCATTTCAGATCGCGGGCGCAGCGATATTTCTGCTCGCATGCTTCCTGGAGTGGGAGGCAAGCACTCTGCGCTACTATACCGAACTTGGACCGGGTCCGGGCTTTTTCGCCGTCTGGCTCGCGGGCCTGATGGCGGTATTGGCGCTCGGTCTGACAATCACCGCGAGTCTCGCTTCGCCGACGCCCCTGCCAATGCATTTCTGGCCCGCGCGCAGCGGCTATTTCAGGTTGGCCGCTATTATCTTGTCGATAGCCTGGATGGCCTTCTTTCTGGACCGGTTGGGATACAGGATCACTTCGTTCGTCTTCCTGATCGTGCTTGGCCATGTGTTCGGTCTGCGCAACTGGCTGTTGCTGCTCGGCGCCGCCATCGTTGGCAGTCTCGGCATCTTTTATCTTTTCAACGATCTGCTTTCCACGCCGTTGCCGCAGAGCGCTTTCGGGATTTAGAGGAGATGGCATGGGCGAGAGTTTGAGTTTGCTGGGCGCCGGGCTGCTCACCGCCATCGAGCCGACCAACCTTTTGTTTTCACTCATCGGCTGCACGCTGGGCACCCTGATCGGAGTGATGCCTGGGATCGGGCCTGTCGCCGGCACCGCCGTTCTGCTGCCGGTGGCGGCGACACTTGGGCCGATCCCGGCAATCATCATGCTCTCGGCAATCTATTACGGAACAATGTATGGCGGCACGATCACGTCCGTGCTCATGAATGTGCCTGGCGAGGTCGCTTCCGCGGTCACCTGCATCGACGGCCACCAGATGGCGAAGAACGGGCGGGCGGGCGCCGCGCTGACCATCGCCGCGCTTGGCTCATTCTTCGGCGGCACCGTCGCCACCATGGGCCTGGTGCTGCTTGCCGCGCCGCTGTCTTCACTAGGCCTGAAATTCGGGCCGCCCGAATTTCTCGGGCTCATCATGATCGGTCTTTCGCTGGTGATCGGCATGGCGGGCAATTCGCTGACCCGCACCATGATATCCGCCATTCTGGGCCTGTTCATCGCCATGGTGGGCATCGACCCTGTGCAGGGCGCTCCGCGGTTCACGTTTGGACAGCTCGAACTCATGAGCGGCGTCAATCTTGCCGCGCTGGCGATGGGCATGTTCGGCGTCAGCGAGGTCATGCTCAATCTCGAACGCGCGACGCCGGGGGGATCGATCATCAAGCTGGATTCACTGCGTATAACCAGGGACGAATTGCTGCGCTCGATCGGGCCGATCCTGCGGGGCACAGGCATCGGTTTCTTCCTCGGCTTCATTCCCGGCATGAATGCAGTCGTGCCGACGGTGGTCTCCTACACGACTGAAAAGAGCCTTTCGCACACGCCGAAGAAATTCGGCACCGGAATGATCGAGGGCGTGGCCGGTCCGGAGACGGCAAACAATGCCTTTGCCAACGCAGCGCTGATCCCCTTGTTCACCCTCGGAATCCCCGGCTCGCCTACGATCGCCATCCTGATGGGCGGCTTCATGATGCAGGGGCTAACACCGGGACCGTTTCTGTTCGAACAGCATCCGGACATCGCCTGGGCGGCCATCGCCAGCCTCTACATAGGCAATATCATCCTTCTCGTTCTCAATTTGCCTCTGATTCCATTGTGGGTGAAGATCATGAAAGTGCCAACGCCGATCCTGATGAGCTTCATTCTGCTCTTCTGTGCGGTTGGCGTCTATTCTCTGAACAACAATGTCTTCGATATCTGGGTGCTGCTCTTCTTTGGCGTGCTGGGCTATCTGATGCGCAAGCTGGACTTCCCGATTGCGCCCTTGGTAATGACCGTGGTGCTCGGTCCGTTGATCGAGCAATCTCTTCGCCAGTCACTGGAAATGTCGAACGGAAGCTTTCTCATTTTCGTATCGCATCCGTTGGCGCTGTCCCTGATGGCAATCTCGCTCTTGATCGTTGCGCTTTCGACATGGCGTATCGTCTCGCCAATTCGAGGCACCGATTCGGAGATCTAGCGGTGGGCCTTGCAAGAAGTCGCCCCATTCGGAGCCGTTGGGCGAGTGCGGAAAATCTCAAGGCCGCGATACCAGCCAAATTGTTTCGTCTCTACTGCATCGACCCGAAAATCGGAATCGATCTCGGGCCGATATAGTAGATTAAGCTGTTCCAGCGTGCTTTATTCAGCTCGGATCTCTGGTTCATCTGCGCTCTTTTGGTCGACGCTACGATGAACCAGAAGTCTCGCTGCTGGTGACAGCCGCGCCGGTGAGCCTGTTCTATCGAACGACGTCGACCTTCGCGCCCACCAGAATGTCTCTGAGCACCTTGGTGTATTCAGCCAGGAACGGTCCGGTTTCCTCGGCCGGGAGGTAGGCGCTGATCGTCTGGTTTTCCTTGAGATAGGCCTGCCATTCCGGAGACTCGCTCAACTTCTTGAACAGGTCGGAATAATATTTGACTGCTTCAGGCGGCATGTTCGGCGGAGCGATGATGCCGCGCGCCTGGGGAACGTCCGGCGTGTTGAAACCGGCTTCCTTCAGTGTCGGGACATCGGGAAATCCGGGGGTTCTTTCCGGCGCGATCTGGGCGATGGCCCGCAGCTTGCCGCTGCGCAGCAATTCGCCGATCTCGGCCGCCTCGATCATCATCATGTCCACATGCCCGCCAAGCACGGCCGAAATCCGTTCGCCGCTCGAAGGAAAGGACACGAACGACCAGTCCGCGCCGGTCTCGGCCATCAGGCTGTAGCGAATGATGGCGTCGCGCGCATAGATCGAGCCACCGGACTGCTTCTTCGCGCCAGGCTCTGCTTTTGCCGCGTCGATAAAGTCCTTCAACGTCTTGTAGGGCGAGTCCTCCTTCACCACCACGAGCCCCGGTTCGAGCGTCATCCGCGCGATCGGCGTGATCTGGTCGAGCGTAACCTTGGCTTCCTTCTGAACCAGTGGATCGGCGGGATAAAGGCTGGTGAAGACAGCGAGCGTGTAGGCGTCGCCCGATTTCTCCATCAGATAATTCATCGCGGTCGTGCTGCCCCCGCCTTGCTTGGCGACGACGGTAAAGGGCACAGGCAGAAGATCCTGCTTCTGCATGAAGGAAATCATCGTCCGTGCCAGCACATCGGCACCGCCGCCTGGCCCATTATGCACCACGACATCGACCGGCTTGGTCGGAACGAACGGCTCCTCCGCATGTGCGGCGGGTCCTGACCCCAGCATCAGAAGCGGCAAGACCGCGCCCAAAAATCTCAACTTCATCGTCTATCCTCCTTTGATTGTTGCATGTTCATTGCTCGGTTGGTCCGGGTCTTCTCAGGTATTTCAAACAGGCTGGGCTCGCCGCCGCCTGATCAGCCGGATTGCCGGCGATGCGAGGATCAGGACCGCCACCAGCAGCAGGCAGGCCGAAATCGGCCGCTCGACCAGGATCGAAACGTCGCCCTGCGACATCGTCAGCGACTGCCGGACGGCACGCTCCATCGGATCGCCGAGCACGATGCCCAGCGTAAAAGGCGCGAGCGGATAGTCGAGCCTCGTCATCAAGTATCCAAACATGCCGAAGCCAGCCAGAACCCAGATGTCGAAGAGATTTCCCGATACGCCGTATGCGCCGATCACTGATATTCCAAGGATCAGCGGGAACAGCACATGCATCGGAACGCGCAGTATCTGGGCGAACAGCGGAACGAGCGGCATATTCATCAGAAGAAGCACGACATTGCCGATATACATGCTTGCGATCAGCCCCCAGAACAGATCCGGATATTCGACGACAAGCAGCGGCCCTGGTCGAAAGCCCCATGATATCAAGGCCATCAGCATGATTGCGGTACTGCCGCCGGCCGGAATGCCGAAGGTGAGCAGCGGCAGCATGGCGCCGGTCGAATCGGCATTGTTGGCGGCCTCGGGTGCGGCCAGCCCCTCCGGTGCACC
>JADMIO010983921.1_pt1 | contig 14634 bp, 21 predicted proteins | sample 8958161 | NCBI WGS metagenome assembly JADMIO01 (sample SAMN16585339, study PRJNA669376) | soil metagenome | isolation source: Crop rotation soil | place: USA: Cullars Rotation, Alabama | collected 2011 | reverse complement strand
CGCGACAACTTGTCCACGTGGAATTCTAAGCTTAGGATCCCAATGTGCTGGAAAGTCGAGCAGTCCCGACTCCCACAGCAGCGCGATGGACGACACCAGTGGGCCGGTACTTAGGACGACGGCTAGGACCGTGGGAGCGAAGAGACTCGCTTGCGCCATCCGGCGCCCGATGGCGCGGTTGAGCTCTCGGTTCAGATAGTGGAGGTACAGCGGCGGCTCGAACGGTGGGGAGTGAGCGGCGACTAGCTCTGATCGAGGCGCCATTTGTCGCTCCCACGCGGGACGCGAGTGACCACGACATCGCCTGACGTCACGGGTGCGATCGTGTAGCAGCAGTGCGCTCCACGCCTTCCACGATCCGCGATGCACTCCATCACGACGACGGCCAACTCATCGGGTGAAGTCGTGTCGGTGGATCTGACGATCATGTCGAACGGCGATGCGTCCGTCTCGATGTCGACTCCGTAGGCGGCTCGGCCGTATGCGATCGCTCGGGCGTCCTTGGCGGCAACCGCGTTAAGGATGGCGCGATCGTCCGCAGCCTGGGCTTGGCGCGCCGCGCGCGCGGCGCGGACCGGCAGCGGAGCGTCGACGTAGATCCGCACGCCAGGAGGACCATCGAACAGCCAGGGAAGAAACCACACGTCGAAGACGGCATTGACGGCTGTGGCGTACTGCGCCGCAAGAAACTCATCGAATGAGCGCTCGATGGAGCCTGGCTCCAAGCGTTGCTCATCCGCGGCCAGCGCTTCGGCGTCCTCAAGCCAGAACTCGCGACGACGGGCGACGCCCTCATTGCTGAGCCCGAGATAGTGCGCGCGCAGTGCTGACCCTGAGACATAGTCGGTTCCGGCGCGCGCGGCGAGCGCTCGAGCGAGTGACGTCTTTCCAGACGCGGTCCGGCCCGCGACCATCACCTTCATGGTGGAATCAACGAAGAAACTCGTCCTCGTACAGGTCAATCGCCTCGTCAACGACGGACAGCGTCTTCGGATTGGCGAGCAGCTCCACCCGGCGCTCCGACACGAGGAGCTGCCGCAGGTCGTCGAGCGACTCAACGACGACGTCGGACATCCCGACGATGAAGGGGTGAATCCAGTCCTCCACGATGATGCCGTGCATGTTGAGATTCTGCCGGCGGTGATGTGTGCCGCGCGGCAGCACCGTGACCACCGGGCGGCCGAAGTACTTCGCGAACACCATCTCCTGCGCGGTCCCGATCCCGAGCTTTGTTGGCGCGTCGACGACGATGAGGTCTGCCGACTTGACCATCCAACAGTCATGGCCGAAGACGATGTCCGGCCGACGCTCATCGAGGTCGGGATTCTCCGGTGACAGGAGCTCAATGCCTGCGAGGTCGGCGAGGGCTTCGCCGTAGCTGCGTCGCCAGTCTGGCGCGCGCGCGATGTCGTCACCCTTGGCGACCTTGCCGGCGAGGTAAATGCGCAGCGGCTTAGTCATCGGGTCCCTCCTGTGGCGATCGCTGGATTGTGACTTGGGAGATCTCCCAAGGGAAGGCGATCCACGCTTCGACCGAGTGCGCGACCAAGTCGGCGGGGCATCGGTCTCGTGGGCGGGAGCCGACGGTGTCCCAGATCAGCGCCGCGGTCGTGATGAGCGACGGCGAGCAGATACGCGTCGTTGCAGCAACGGCTGCTCGCAGTGTGCTGCCAGTGTTCACGACATCGTCAACGATGAGAACGGACTCGCCGCGAGCGACGGTGTGCAGCCCATCCTGGCCGCTGACGACGGTCTCCAGACGTCCGCCGCGGGCCTCTTCGTCCGCGGTGGACATCACCTGGATCGCGAACACTCGTCGGACGCCGAGGGCGTGCGAGAGCATCACAGCAGGGAGTGCGCCACCGCGAAGGACACCAATGATCATGGTCGGGACGGGAGCAATCGTCGCGGCGGATCTTGCAAGGACGTCCACGAAGCGGGCGATGTCCTCCCATCCGTACGGCTGAACTCGCGGACTCGTCATCTGAGGCTCGCCTCCGCAGCAGGTGCGGTCCGGCGCCGACGGACGGCGTAGATCAATGGCACGGACACGTACGCAACGGTGAGCTTGTATAGCGCGCTCGTGATCATGATCCGACTGAGCAGGGACCACGGCAGAGTGCCCCAGAAGGCGAGCAGTGGGAACAGCATGCCGTCAAGGGGAGCCGAAACCGTGTTCGAGAGTGCACTGCGTCCCCAGATAGGAACGGACGCCCGTCGTGAACGCAGTAGGTGGTACGCAGCGACGTCGAGGTTCTCGACGATCAGGTTCGTCAAGAGACTCGCGATCACGATCCTCGGGACACTTCCGAGAACCAACTCGACGGCCCGCTGGTTACTGGGATGCGCTCTCCAATCCGCGCTGCCTGGAAGTGCGAGGTACAACTCGAACCACAGTATGAGCAGCAGGTTCGCAAAGACGGTCGTTACTACGAGCACATGAGCGCGCCGGTTGCCGAGAGTCTCGTTGATCAGGTCGAGCCACGTGAAGCTCAACGCGAACAGAAGCGAACCCGCTGGAATCGCGTAGTCCCCGACGACGCTCACGGTCTTGAGAACAGTCAGGTTCGCCGCAACTTGTATGAATACGTAGCCGACGACGAGTACGATGACGAGCGCGCCACTTTGCGACGCGCTGCTGCGGCTCGTTCGGAAGTGGTCTTCGCTCATCATCGTCGTCTGACGCCGTGTAGCTGGCTCGGGCCTAGCAAAGTCTTCTCCTGGCGAAGAGGTGTGTTCTTCGTACGTTCGCCAAGCATCGCAACGGTCCTGAATCACGCCGGGTTCGATGGCGGCTGGGTCCGCCGACTCGCTGTGCGGTGTAGAGGCGCATTCTGTCGCCAGTAGCCGGCTTCGTGCTCGGCCGGTGTCGTGCAGTCCGTCGGAAGTTCGGCGTGGAGGCCGCGCTCGTTGAACCACTCCACGTAGGGTCGCAGTCACGAACCCGACGTCGTCGAGGCCCACCCATCTCGGTAGATGAGCGCCACTTGAAGAGGTCCACTGACGTTCTCGGTCGAGTTGTAATTGGTTGCCGTTCGAGCGGACCGAAGCGACGACGTCGCTCGCGACGAGCCGCTCGCGGTAGCGGGCGGAGCGGTACTGGCCTGTGGTAAGGCGACACCCGTCGACCACACAGCGCCCTCGGCGACCGGCGGCGGCTGGAAAGCTCTAGTACGGCGTCAGCCGCGGACTCGCCCGCGCGTGGTTCGGCGCTTTCCGACACGCCAGGTGGTGCGCCAGCAGCCACCGCGGATGCCAACGTGCGGAGCACGCTCACCGCTGTCGAGCACGATATTGCAGTAACGGCGGTTTGGGAGCGTGATCGTCGGGAACCACAATTAGGGACGTCGCGGCAGGGCCCCGGACGTAGGTGTCGACGTCGTGCGGCTACGCCGCCGCGCGCTTGATGCCGGCCCTCTGTAACACGCCGGCGGGGACACCGGCCTTACGCCAGACGTGGTACGGAACATCTTTGCGCGCGGAGTATGCCTTGGCGTGTTTGATGAAGGCCTGCTCCAGGGCCTTCATGTCCGCCGCGGTGGTGGAGGAAGTCGCCTTCAGCCGGCTCTCCAGTGCGTCGACCTCCTTGAGCGCGTCGAGTTTGGCCATGCCAACGCTCTTCGAGGCCTTGCTCTCGGCGTCACGAAGCCGCTGCTTCAGCGTCTCCGTTGATACTCGTCGCCCACGCCGCTTCGGCGCGTGGAGCGCGTCGAGGTAGTTCGAGACGGCTCGTCGAGCTTGTTGGCTCTGCGCCATCTTCTTGCGAGTCGCGGTCGACTTCTTCGCCGGAGCTGTCGTCTTCGCCGCGGCCTTCTTCGCCGGCGACTTCCTTGCTGACTTGGTCGGCATTTGCGAATCTTGCTGCACGCTGCGTTTGTACGTCGAGCCGGGAAGCGCGATCGACGCGCGGTGTGTGCTCGATCGGCGTGCGTATCTGCCCGGATCGTCGTGAGCGAGGAGCTATTGACCGACGGCTTCAGTGCCACGTTCATGACGCAGCGGCGCGTGGTGAGCGCGCCACGCTGAAGTCTTGATCTTTCGCCAGTCGTTCGATCGTTCGCCAGGCCGGTAGCGCGAGGCGAGGCGCTTTGCTACGACGCCCTCGACGTCGTGCTCGGCACACGCGGCGAGCAGCGCGTCGACCGTGCCGTGAAGCTGGGGCGTCACGATCCAGGCGTCGTCGTTGAGTGCGAGGTGCTCGAGTCGCTCGCGCCGCTGCGCGTACGGCTCGTTGATGGTCGATCCTCCGAGCCAGAGGACATCGAAGGCGACGAACGTGACCGGAGTCGCGCGTCGCTTCACCGCGACAGTAAGAGGCCGGCGCGCGGCGAGTCGCGGGCTGAGGCGGTAGAAGTCCTGCGCGCGGCCCTGCCCAGCGACGATCTCGCCGTCGAGCACGACGCCACCCTCTGGTAGGACGTCGACGAGGCCGCGCAGCTCGGGCAGCGCGTCGGTGATGTCGTTGCCGTTGCGAGTCGCGATGCGAACGTCGCTGTCGACGTAGACGATTGCTCGCCAGCCGTCGAACTTTGGCTCGAATGCCCATCCGTCGGTTGGGCCGGACCATGGCCGGCTCGTGGCGAGCATTGGACGGACGAACACGACGTCATGATGCCGTCGCGCTCGATTGCCCGGCGACTCGCCCGGGTCGCGGATGGAGCGGACCGCTGGCCGCTCTCGCCGATCTGCGGTGGTCGCGCTCTACCGCGGCAGTCGCGCAGGCGCGAGCCGGCCGCCTTCATCGCAGAGGAAGTCGTCGACCTCGTGGGCAAGGAACGTCACGGGACCGACCGCGAAGCAGTCCTCGTAGCGGTTGATCGCACCGTCGAGCTGGATGCCGTCTTGCAGCACGACGACGTAGTGGCCGTCGGGGTGGTGCACGAGCTCCTCGTCGCGCATACGTTCGACGGTAGCGGCGCGGTGGGACGGGGCGGTCGGGCCCGGACCGACGGGCAGCGTCCCGCCCGGCCCCGAGACCGGCGGGTCCGGACAGATTCCGCTTCCGATCGCGCCTCGCGATTTGCACATGGTGGTGTGGACAACGCGCGCGGAGTATTGTCCCTTTTAGACCGTTTCGTGTGGTCGTCCTCGGGCGGAGGCGCATGACCGGTTCAACGGGCGACAGGAGCACGCCGCGTCCGCGGCGGAAGGGACCGAACGTCGGCGGTCCGGGCCAGCCGGGGTTTCGACGCGTCGGGTGCGCACTGTTGGTGTTGCTCACGTCGTGCGGCCAAGCGCACGCGGCCGCTCACCGCGTGTCACACAGCCAGCGCGCGACAACCACGACGACGGTGTCGTCCACTGGTCGATCGTCGGTCGCCGACAGTCCACGGGCAACGCCTGCGACGGCGGGCCGAGACGGGACGCCGCGCGCGGCGATGCTCGCGATGTTCTCCGCGGGGAGCGTCGCTTACCAGCGGTGCATGATCAACCCCGCGGGCTGCGACACCGCGGCGCTCGCAAGGACGTACGCCGGTTCCGCGCTGGCGAATGTCCGCCGCTTCGTCACTCGCCTGCGCGCGGCGCATCTACGCGTCCGCTACCCAAGCCCGGACAGCTACTACGGGGTCGTCGTGACTGCGACCGTGGATAGCGCAGGCGTCGGCTCGGTGACCGAGTGCGGCGTCGACGGCGGCGTGCTGTATCAGCCGCTCGACCCGGCGAACCCGGCGGATGACGTGATCGTCAACGACCAGCTGGTGTCGAGCCGCGACGTCTGGGCGATGCGCCTGATCGACGGCGCATGGCGGCGCGTCTCGTATCGGAACGTGGCCACGTGGACGGGGGTGAATCGATGTCCCGCACGAAGCGCATGATCGCGGTCTCGATCGCGGCGGCGTTGCTGGCAGCGATCGGGCCGACCGGCGCAGGGGGATCGGGTGGTGGTCACGGCGGCGGCGGCGATGGCGGCAGCGCGGGCGACGGCAGCATCACCGTGTGGGTGGTCGGCGGCTCGAACGGCGGCGGCCACCACGGCGGCGGCAATGGCGTGACCTGTCGCTGGATCCAGATCACGACCGCGATCGTGCGGACGGACGGCACGGTTATCCCGGTGTCGACGGTGATCGACGGCCAGTTGTTCCACCTGTTCGTCAAGTTGTGCTCGGACGGCTACACGCACATGTATTGGATCCCGGCGCTCTCCGCGAGCCAGCTCGCGCAGGCCGTCGGTGATCTCGCGACGCGGCAGCTACCGGCGCTGAGGCTGGAGCTCGCGCCGCCGGTCGCGATCGGCGGGTTCGTGAACTTCGCGACCTGGCTCGCAGCCGACGATCCGGGTCCGATCAGCGTGACGGCGGCCATCCCTGGCTTGTCGGCGACGGTGACGGCGCGAGTCCGGTCATCGATCTGGGACACCGGTGACGGCGCGACGGTGCGGTGCAACGGTGTTGGCGTGGCCCGCACGACGGGCGCCGCCGGGTCGCCGCCGTGCGGCCATGCCTACGACGTGTCGTCGGCGCACCAGACCGGCGGCGCGTTCGGCGTGACGTTGACGGTCGTGTGGGCGGTGACGTGGCGAGCGTCGAACGGCGAGAGCGGCACGCTCGCGGACGTCACCACGACGCAGTCGTTCTCGTATCGGGTGCGCGAGATCCAGTCGATCGGTACGGCGGGCTGATGGCGACCGAAGCTCCCGCGGCGCACGCCGTTCCGGCACGGTTGCGGCCGGTGCCGACGACGTCGTCGGCGTGGCGGCCGCGTAACCCGGCCCGGTTCGCGGCCGGCGTATTGACGGTGGGACTGTCGATGTTGATCGTGCTCGTCGCGTTCCGCAGCGCAGGCCAGCGCGTCGCGGTGCTGGTCGTGGCACGTGACGTCCCCGCCGGCGCGCAGCTCACGGACGCGGACGTCACTGTCGCGCGCGTCTCGACCGACGGCGTGCTCGCGCCGGTCGCGGCCGCCGACCGGGCAGGTGCGGTGGGCCGCTACACGAAGGTGCGATTGCTGCGCGGCTCGCTGCTCGTCGCGGGGGCGCTGCAGGCCGGCCCGCTTGTCGATCCGAACGCCGCGGTGGTCGCGGTGCAGGTCGGCGCGGGCGCGCTGCCGACCGGGCTGCGCGAGCAGTCGCACGTGTGGCTGGTGCTGTCGGGCGCGAACCGCACACCGACGGTCGTGGCGGCGACGGTCGTGTCGCTGCCTGCCGACGCAGGCTCGGGGACGGTCTCGCTATCGATGTCGGTGGCCGTCGCGGACGCGGCGCAGGTGGCCACCGCCGACAAGGTCGCGGTGCTGCTCATCGATCCACGCGCGACGACCCCGCCGCCGACCTTCGCGACACCGGCGAGCGGGCCGTGAGCGTGCTGGTGCTGTGCGCGGCGAACGGCGGTGTCGGCACGACGACGACCGCGGCGGCGCTCGGCGCGACGTGGCCGGCCGCCGACGTGCTCGTCGCGGAGCTCGACGCCTCGGGTGGCGATCTGGCGGCGTGGTGCGACGTCCCGGACAGCTCGGGCGCGGCGGCGTTGGCCGCGGCCCGCTGGGACGGCACGCCCGCGACCTTGGATGTCGATTGCATCGCGCGCCTCGGGATGGGCACACCGGTGCTGTGCGCGCCAACTCGGCGGGCGGCGGCGAGCGCGGTGTGCGACCAGCTCGCGGCGCCGCTGCTCGACTGCTTCGCCGCGACGTCGACGGCGCTGCTCGTCGACGCCGGCGCGGTCGCCGTCGGCGGCCCGCACTGGATCGATCAGCGCGTCTGCGTCGTCGTCGTCGCCCGTCAGGACGCCGCGTCGCCGTCGCGTAGCGCGGTGGCGCTGGAACGCGCGGCGGAGCTCGTCGACTCGCTGCTCCCGCGGAGCCGATCGGTCCTCAGTGTGGTCGTCGGCCAACGGCCGTTCTCCGCGCCGGAGGTGGCCGCGTTCCTCGGCGTGGCGTGCTGGACGATCGACGACGATCCGCTCGGCGCGCATGCCCTCGCCTCGCCTCTCAGGCGGCGGGGCTCGTCACGCCACGCGCTGTTGCGTTCGGCCGCGCCGATCGCCGCCGCGCTCGCCGCCGACCTTGCGATGTCGACCGGCACGACGGCGACGGACGCGACGGCACAGGAGGCGTCTGTGGTGGAGGCGATCGCGTGACTCCCGCCGTGACCGCGGCTGTGACGCGCGACGAGTACGTCGCGCGGGTCGCGACCGCGTCGGCGCGCGCCGTCTCGGACGAGCTCGAACGGCGAGCCGCGCGCGGTGAGCCGGTCGCGCCGGACGAGGAACGACTGCTGGCGGTGCAGTACGCGCACCGCGCGCTCGACGTGATCACCCGCGAACGCCTCGACGCCGGCGTCGCGCCACTCGACGAGATCGACGAAGCCGCGATCGTCGCCGCGGTGATCGACCTGCACTACGGATTGGGCGGCCTACAGCGCTACATCGACGACCCGGACGTCGAGAACGTGAACGTCAACGGCGCCGACTGCGTCTGGGTGAGCTACTGCGACGGCGGTCGCGAGCGCGCCGCGCCCGTCGCCGGCTCCGACGAGGCGCTCATCGAAATCATCAAGCGCGCGGCGCGCCGCCTCGGACTCGGCGAGCGCCGCTGGGACACGTCCGAGCCGATCCTCAACCTGCAGCTCGCCGACGGCACTCGTCTACACGCGGTACTGGGCGGGGAGTCGCAGCACGGACTGTCGCCGCGGCCGATCGTGAGCCTGCGTCGACATCGCCACCGCGGCATCGATCTCGACGACCTCGTCCGCCTCGGCACCATCAACCGTCCCGCGGCGACGTTCCTGCGCCAGGTGGTCGCGGCGCACCTCAACGTCATCGTCGCCGGCCCGCCCAACGCCGGCAAGACCACAACCCTGCGGGCACTCTGCAACGCCATCGCGCCGCACGAACGCGTCATCACCGTCGAACAGGATCTGCTCGAGCTCGGTCTGCACCGCGACGAACGGCGCCACCCCGATTGCGTCGCGCTCTACTCGCGACAGGCGAACTTCGAAGGCGAGGGCGAGGTCAGCGTCGCGCAGCTGGTACGGGCGACGCTGCGCATGTCACCGACGCGCGTGATCGTCGGCGAGGTCCTCGGTGACGAGGTCATCCCGATGCTGAACGCCATGTCGTCGGGGACGTTCGGGTCTCTGTCGACGATCCACGCGCACTCCTCGGACTCCGTGTTCTCACGGCTCGCGTCCTACGCGCTGCAGGCACCGGAGCGGCTCGCGCCGGGTGCGACCTATCGACTGATCGCCGAGGCGATCGACTTCGTCGTCTTCGTCACGATCGACGACGACCAGCCGGGCACGCGCCGCCAGGTCGTCAGCATCCGTGAGGTCGTCGGCCTGTCCGACGACGGACACGTCGCATCCTGCGAGAGCTGGGCCCGCGACGCGCATGGTGAGCTCGTGGCGCGGGTGCCGATGTGCGCCCGACACGTCGCCCGTCTCGCGCGTGTCGGCTTCGACCCCGGCGAGGCGCTGCGATGACGGCGATCGTCGCACTCGCGGGCGTTGCTGTCGGCTTCGGTGTGCTGCTTGCCGTGCGCGGCTGGATTGACCCCGCCCCGCCCTCGACGGCCCGGCGAAGGGTCGATCGTCGCCGCCTCGCGGCGAGGGCGGTCGCGGCGGTGTCGGCGGGCGCACTCGGCCTGGCGGTGACCGGCTGGCCGGTCGTCGCGATCGCGGCCGCGACCGCCGCCGCCTGGCTCGTTGCTCGCCCGCGCCGCGCGCAGAACGACCGCGAACGGATCGAAGCACTCGCGGCCTGGTGCGAGCAGCTGCGCGACACGCTGTCGGCCGGCCACGGCATCAGCGAGACGATCGCGGCGACTGCACCCATCGCACCCGAAGCGATCCGTCCCGAAGTCGTGCAGCTCGCCGTGCGTCTGCGTCGCGAAGCGCCCCGGGCCGCGCTGGCTGACTTCGCGGCCGCGCTCGGCGATCCGACCGGTGACCTGATCGTCACGGTCCTGACCATGACGCTGGAGCGATCGGGACGCGCCGCCGGAGAGCTCCTCGGCGAACTCGCGCGCACCGCCCGCGAACGCGCCGAGATGCGTTTGCGCGTCGACGCGGAACGCGCCTCGACGCGTGCCGAGGCGCAGTGGGTGGCCGGTTCGTCGGGCGCGCTGATGCTGGCGGTCGCGGTCTTCGGCCACCACTGGCTGACCGCCTACTCGAGTGCCAGTGGCCAGGTCGCGTTGGCGGTCGTCGCGGGGCTCTTCGCCGGCGGCGTCATCGGGCTGTCGCGCCTGGCCCGCTACCGGGCCGAACCGCGGTTCTTGCACGCGGCGGGCTCATGACCAGCGTCGTGCTGCTCGCCGGCGCGCTGTTCGGTGCGGGGCTGTTGCTGTGCGCGACGGCGGTCGCGCCGGCGCGGCCGCGCCTCGTCGATGTCGTCGGCCGCCTCCACACACCACGTGTGAGCTCCGACGCGCCGGTGCTGCCGTGGCAGGCCGCTCGCGGCTGGCTGGCCCGGGAGTGCGAGGTGCGGCTCGGTCGCGACTTGGCGATCGCCGGCGTCGACGCCGAGCTGCACGCAGGCCGCACGCTCGCCGCGCTCGTGTGCGGCGCGCTGGTCGGCCCGGCCGCGATCGTCGGGTTGGCAGCCGGCGGTATCGCAGTGCCCGTGATCGTGCCGGCGTGGCTCGCGCTCGCCGGCGCCCTCGCCGGCGTCGCGCTGGCGCAGGTCACGCTGCGCCAACGGGCCGCAGGGCGACGCCGCGAGTTCGCGCATGCGCTCGGCGCCTACCTCGATCTGCTCGCGCTGCTGCTCGCGGCCGATGAGGGCACGGAAGGCGCGCTGGCCCAGGCCGCCGACGCCGGCCACGGCTGGGCGTTCGACGAACTGCGCGGCGCGCTGCGCGACGCCCGCACCCACGGCCGGCCGATGTGGGCGGCACTCGACGAACTTGGCGAACGACTCGACGTGCGCGAGCTGCGCGAGATCGCCGCCAGCGCGCAGCTCGGCGGCAGCGAGGGTGCCGCCGTGCGCCGCAGCCTGATCGCCAAGGCGCGGTCGCTGCGCGCGACCGCACTCGCCGACGCCGAGACCCACGCGCGGCAACGTTCGAAACAGATGGCGCTGCCACTCGTCGCCATCGCGGTCGCGTTCTTGGTGTTCCTCTTCTATCCCGCAATCGCACAACTCACCTCCTCCTAGCAGCGAAAGGCACATGCGCATGGCAGAGCTCGAAATCCTGTGGCTGTGGACCACCGCCGCCTGGCAGCACGCCCGCACGCGTCGCGACGATCAGCGCGGCGCGCTCAGCCTCGAACAGGTGATGTGGGCCGCGATCACGCTGGTCGGTGTCGTGACCGTCGCGACCATCGTGTGGGTCAAGATCCGCGACAAGGCCAACAACATCGACACGACGACGCCGAGCTCGCTGCCCTGACCGACATGCGACGACGTGCTCGCGACGAGCGCGGGGCCGTCACGACCCTCGCGCTCGTGTGGTTGTTCCCGCTGCTGTTGGTGCTGATGCTGATGATCGTGCAAGCCGCGCTCTGGCAGCACGCCAACGCGACCGCGATCGCCGCCGCGCAACACGGCGCGGCCGACGTCGCACGCGCGCACCTCGACGTGACCGCCGCGCACGACGCGGTCGTTGCCGCGCTCCAACACGACCACCTCAGCGGCATCGACGTGACCGTCACCGCACATGCGGGCACCGCGACCGTCACCGTCGCGGCCGACGCCCCCGGCGTGCTGGTCGGCACGCACGTCCGGCTACACGCGACCGCGACCGAACCCATCGAGGGTTGGCGCACCCCATGAGCCCGGCCATGCGACGAGAACAGGGGAGCGCGGATGTCCTCGCGCTCGTGTGGCTCGCGCCGGTCCTGTTGGCCGCGGCCTGCCTGATCATCGCCGTGGGCCGCATCGGCAACGCCCACCAACAACTCGAACACGCTGCCGAAGCCGCCGCGCAAGCCGCGGCCCTCGCTCGCACCACGACCGACGCGACTCGCGACGCGACCGCGATCGCCGCGACGACGCTCGCCGACCCGACCTGGTGCCAACACGGCCCGACCGTGATCGTCGACACGACGCAGTTCCATGCCGGCGGCACGGTCACGGTCACCGTCCGCTGCAGCGTCGAACGCGGCGACCTCTACGGGCCGTTCATCCCCGGCCGCCAAGCGCTCAGCGCGCACGCCCGCGCGAAGCTGTCGCTCTGCGCCGGCAAGCCCTTCGCCGACAGGTCGACGCGCGCCTTGTACAGCTGCGACTGCGGCACCATGACGGTCTTGCCGCCGTCGGACAGCTGCCACTTCACGCCCATGCCGTCGAGCGCGCTCGTGATGTCGCCCGCGTCCTTCCCGGACAGGTTGGAGAACAGGGGCGCGTAGGTCGGTGTGCTCGACCACTTCATGAACATCGTCGTCGCGAGCACGACGCCGATGACGCCGAGGACGCTGATCACCTTCTGGCCGGGCGTGAAGCCGCTGGCGAACTTCTGACCCGAGCGCTTGAGGCGCTCGACGTCGATCACGGCCATCAGATCTGCATCCCCATGATCTGGTTGAACGCCTCGACGGCACGGTCACGCAGCGCGACCGTGAACTCGGTCGCGAGGCTCGCTTCCGACGCCGCGATCATGTAGTCGTGGACGTCGTTGAGGTCGCCGGTCGCGGCCTTCACGGCGAGGCCGTCGGCGTTCGACTGCACGCCCTGGAGGCCGTCGAGCGCGTTGGCGATGACGTCGCCGAAGTTGTTGCCCGTCTGGGGAACGCCGTGCGCGGCGGCGGTGCCCGCGGTGCCGGCCGCCGTCGCCGCGGTCGCCGCGCTCTGCGCCGAGGTCACCGCGCCGGCGCCGGCGAGGCCGACGCCGAGGATGGATCCGATCGCGCCCATGTCAGCTCGCCTTGATCTGCAGTGCCTGCTGGTAGGCGTCGCGTGCGCGGTCGATCACCTGCAGGTTCATCTGGTACGAGCGCTGCGCCTGGATCATCATCACGAGCTGGTCGCCGAGGTTGACGTCGGGATAGCGGACGATGCCCTGCTTGTTCGCGAGCGGGTTGCCGGGGTCGTAGCGGAACTGGCCCTGCGCGCTGCCGTACTGGATCGACGCGACCTTCACGCCACTACCGACACCGACGGGGTCGCTCGAGCTGCCGTCGACCGACTGCGCAACGACGTAGCGCGCCTGGAACGCCGGCTGGTCGTACGGCCGGACCGTGTTGATGTTCGCGATGTTGTCGGAGATCGAGTCCATCCAGACGCGGTTCGTGTAGAGCCCTGATGCGCTGGTCTGGAACACGGGGAAGAGGCTCACAGGTCTCTCCTGATGCTCGTGGCGATGACGTGGAACTCGTTGTTCATCGCGTTCGTCATCAGCTGGTAGCGAAGCCCCGTGTCGACCAACGACACGGTCTCCTCGTCGAGGTTCACGTTGTTGCCGTTGGTTCCGGTCGCCTCGAGCGACTTCGACGTGCCGACCGCGAAGCTGCTGAGGTCGCCGCCGCTCGTCGCGGCGCGCAACGAGTCCTCGAAGCTCACGCGTCCGGCGAGATAGCCCGGTGTCTCGGCGTTGGCGATGTTCTCGGCGGCGATGCGCTGGCGCGCGGCGAGCCCGGACAGGGCGGCATGGATCGCGCCGATCGTCAGGTCTGACATGGCGGGAACCCTTCCGGTCCCGTCCGTCCCTGGTGGTGGCCGCCCGCGTCCGAGTCAGGCGGGGCGCGCCGTTGCCTCCCGTTTCCGGGAAACGCCGGCTGAGACGCGCCTCGTGATCCGAGTCCGACCATCGGAGAGCCCGTCACGGAGTTGAGCCGTGCGACCGATCTTGACGATCTCCAGAGGCACGCCCACGCGGGAGTCGCTGACCCGCCCCGCGACGCCGTCGCAGTCCCCTCGGCGGGCGCTCTTGAAACCGAAGCGAGAGCGCCGATGGATGGATGAACGACAGAGGGAGAGGGGGACAGTGGTCGAGGAATCGGGATGCCACGAGTTCGACCGCGCCCGTGAGCTGCTCGGCGAGCAGCGCGAGGACGAAGCGCTCGACTGGTTCGAGATCGCGATCGACGCGACCGCACTCGCGCGCGTGCGCGCCTCCGCGGCCGCGCACGTCGCCGCGCTCCTCCTCGGCTTCGGCCGCCCCTGGGAAGTCGCCGCGTTCTCGACGACGATCCGTGACTGCGGCGGATCGGCCGCGCTCGCCGACATGCTCGAAGCCGCCGCGTCCGTGCAGATGGGCGACGCCGCCGGCGCGCTGCGGCTGCTCGGCGACGCCGGCGCGCCCGTCGCAACGCCGCACGACGAATGGTTCCCGTGCTCGGCAGCCGGCGCGCACGCGACGCGCGTGCGCGCGCTCGCACTCGCGGGTCGCGTCGACGACGCGCGCCGCGATCTGCACGACGCGCTGCGCGACGCCCCGAACGGCCACGAGCTGTGGGAGACCGTCGCGTGGTTGGCAGCCGAGGGCCTCGTCGATGCCGGCGAGTACGTCGGACACCTCGACAGCTCGATCGTCGTCGAGCTGTTCGGCTGGCTCGTCTCCGCGCCGAGCGACGGTCTCGACGCCATCGCCGAAGCGCTGTGGCGCGCTGCTCTTTCCAGCACAGTGGGATCCGAAGCTTGGAATTCACGTGACTTGAAGTCGCGGCCGCACTGACCCTATAGTGAGTCGTATTAATTTAAATCATACCAACATGGTCAAATAAAACGAAAGGCTCAGTCGAAAGACTGGGCCTTTCGT
>JADMIO010930531.1_pt1 | contig 14634 bp, 5 predicted proteins | sample 8958161 | NCBI WGS metagenome assembly JADMIO01 (sample SAMN16585339, study PRJNA669376) | soil metagenome | isolation source: Crop rotation soil | place: USA: Cullars Rotation, Alabama | collected 2011 | reverse complement strand
GCTTCTTTTCCCATCAGCCCGATCTGAATTTCGACAATCCCGCCGTCCACGACGCGCTGACGAAGGCGTTCGACTTCTGGATGGACATGGGCGTCGACGCGTTTCGCCTCGATGCCATTCCGTATCTCTATGAGCGCGAAGGAACGACGTGCGAGAACCTCGACGAGACGCATGTCTATCTGAAATCGCTTCGCGCGCACCTCGACAAGAAATTTCCGGGACGCATGCTGCTCGCCGAAGCGAATCAGTGGCCGGAAGACTCGCTTCCATATTTCGGCGACGGCGATGAATGCCACATGGCGTTTCATTTTCCGGTCATGCCGCGCATGTACATGGCAGTGGCGCAGGAAGACCGCTTTCCGATCATCGACATCATGGCCCAGACGCCCACGATTCCCGACAATTGTCAGTGGGCGTTGTTTCTCCGCAACCACGACGAGCTCACGCTCGAAATGGTCACTGAGGAAGACCGCGACTACATGTGGCGCACTTACGCGCGCGACCGCCAGGCCCGCATCAACCTCGGCATTCGCCGCCGCCTCGCGCCGCTCATGGGCAATCACCGCGGCCGCATTCATTTGATGAACGGCCTGCTGTTCTCGTTTCCGGGCACGCCGATCGTCTATTACGGCGACGAGATCGGGATGGGCGACAACATCTACCTCGGCGACCGCAACGGCGTCCGCACTCCGATGCAGTGGAGCGCCGATCGCAACGCCGGCTTTTCGCGCGCCAATCCGCAGCAGCTCTATCTGCCGGTGATCATCGATCCGCAATATCACTACGAGCAGATCAACGTCGAGGCCCAGCAGAACTCGCCGCATTCGCTCTTGTGGTGGATGAAGCGCCTGATCGGTACGCGGCGGCGCTACAAGGCGTTCGGCCGCGGCTCGATGGAGTTTCTGCATCCGGAGAATCGCAAGATCCTCGCATTCGTGCGCCGCTATGAGGAGGAGACGATTCTCGTCGTGGCGAATCTGTCGCGGCTCGTGCAGACGTTCGAGCTCGATCTGTCGGCGTACAGAGGAATGACGCCGGTGGAGTTGTCGGGCCGCACGCGATTTCCCGAGATCGGCGAGCGTCCCTATTTCCTCAATCTCGGGCCGTTCGCGTTTTATTGGTTCTCGCTCGAGCGCGTGGCGCCGGGGATCGCCGCGTCCGAGGATGTGCCGCTGATCAATGTGCGCACGTGGAGCGACGTCTTCGCGGAACGGCAGCGTGACGCGCTCGATCGCGCCGTCTCCCGCTATTTGCGCAGTCGCCGCTGGTTCGGCGGGAAAGCGAAGACGATCGCCGGCGTGCATGTGCGCGATCACGTCACCGTCGGCCACGACGAAGTGCTCGCGCTGCTCGAAGTCGAGTACACCGACGCCGAGCCGGAGCTCTACATGCTGCCGCTGGCGATGGCGCAGGCGCGGCGCGCGGCGGAAAGCGACAGCCCGACGCTCATCGCCCGGCTGCGCGACGGCTGCCTGTTGTACGAGCCGGTGCCCGAGGGATTGCTCGATGTGATTGCGAGGAAGCGGCAGCTCAAGGGAACGAAGGGCATCGTCGCCGGCGTCCCCGCGCGCGCCATGAAAGAGCTGCGCGGCAGCGGCCCGCTCGACGCGCACGTCGTCAAGGCGGAGCAGAGCAACACCGCGGTCATTTACGGCCAGCGGCTTTTCCTCAAGATCTTCCGCCGCCTCGAGTCGGGCACGAACACCGATCTCGAAGTGAGCCGCTTTCTCAATGAAGAGACGTCGTTCCGCAACACGCCGCAGCTCGCCGGCTGGCTTCAGTACACGCCGCTCGACAATGACGAGCCGATGACGCTCGGCATCGTGCAGAGTTTCACGCCGAATTCCGGCGACGCCTGGACGTTCACGCTCGACGCCATCGGCCGCTATTACGAAAAATTGCTGACCGGCGAGGCGCCCGCTCAGGAAATGATCGGCGGCTATTTCGCCGACGCCGAATTGCTAGGCCGCCGCACCGCGGAAATGCATCGCGCCCTGGCGTCGCGCGACGACGTCCCCGCATTCGCCCCCGAGCCGTTCACGCCGCATTATCAGCGCTCGATTTATCAGTACGTCCGCACACAGGCCGTGCAGGCGCTGCAGCTCGTCCGCCGCCGCGCCAAAGACATCCCGGAAGCGCAGGAGCTCTTATCGCGCGAGCAGGAGCTGCAACAGCGCATCCGCGCCGTCCTCAATGGAAAAATCGGCGGCCAGCGCATCCGCACCCACGGCGACTATCACCTCGGTCAGGTCCTCTATACCGGCAACGACTTCGTCATCATCGACTTCGAAGGCGAGCCCCTCCGCCCATTGAGCGAGCGCCGCATCAAGCGCAGCGCCCTCAGGGACGTGGCCGGCATGCTCCGATCCTTCCATTACGCTCCCTTCGCCGCCATGCTCAGCCAGCGCCCCGAGGACTTAGCGAAACTCGAAGAAGGCGCCCGCTTCTGGTACCGCTGGGTCAGCGCCGCCTTCCTCCGCGCCTACCTCCAACACAGCGACGGCGCCGCCCACCTCCCCCGCACCCCCGACGAAGTCCGCGTCCTCCTCGAAGCGCACCTGCTGGAGAAGGCGCTCTATGAGGTCGTGTACGAGTTGAATAACAGGCCCGATTGGGTGCGGATACCGTTGAGGGGGGTGCTGGAGCTAATGCACAGTTAGCCCGGCGCAGGGATCGCCATCTCCCGCAGGCGGCCTAATCCCGAAATCCATTGCGGGCAAGTATCTGCGCCGCAGCGACTCAGGCGACGAGTACACAACCTCAAACAGCCGCGGTTTTTGGATAGCCCAGAAAGACTAGCGATGGTATCTTCATTTCGTGCATAGCCACGACACTTCAAGTGCCGCGCAGGAGCGACAGCAGGCGCTGGAGGCGTCGCTAGAACCTGAAGACCGAATTCTCCGCTGTTTTGCCGCCAGCCGCTTCGCTCGAGAATTTGCACTAGCCGCTGTTCGGTCGCGGAACCCCACTCTTACAGATGAGGAAGTGAAGGCCCAGCTCATTTTGGAGCTGTATCGAGTGCAGAAACGTGAGCGTTGAACGATTTTTTGAGCGAGTAGTATACGAGCTCGAACGTGCCGCTATTCCGTACATGGTTACTGGTTCCGTCGCGAGTGCGGCTCATGGTCGCGTTCGGGCCACTGAAGACATCGACATCGTTATAGCTCCAACTGCCGAGCAACTGCGTGACTTCGTATCGCGCTTTCCGTCCGATCAATTCTATGCAGACGATCAAGATGCCCTAGAGTCGTACCGGCAGAGGGTTCCCTTCAATATCATCGATTTCGCTACCAGTTGGAAATGTGACCTGATCTTTCGAAAAGACCGGGAATTTAGTCGCGTCGAATTCGAAAGACGGCAGCCCTATACGGTTGGCGGCCTGCGGGTGTTTGTAGCTACTCCTGAAGATGTCCTCATCGCAAAGCTTGAATGGGCGAAGATGGGTGAATCCGAGCGGCAAATCGAAGACGCCGCAGGGATTATTGAGCGGCAAGGTGCGAAGCTCGACCGCGAATACCTAGAACGATGGATTCGTGAACTGTCGTTACAGACGCAATGGGAACGGGCAAGCCGTCGTGCCGCGGGCTAACTGCTGCAAGAGATTGACAAAGCGGCGCTTGTTTGCCCGCCGGCCAGTAGGCCGGCTAGAGCAATCCACGCTCGAAGGGCGGCACGCCGCCCGCAGTTCGGATCTACAAAATCGGCGAGCGGCGTGCCGCGGTCTTCGTCGCCGTGTTTAGCCGCTTCGCAATCTATGCGAACGTCGTTAGCTGGACCGTGGAGACGTTCTTGACGGAAAGAACGAACAAGCAGACGATATCCTGCGGAGGGTCGGTTCATGGTCACAGAGAGTTCTCTCGGATCACGCGTGAATGTTCTCCTCGTCTGCGCCAATCCGCGAGGAACTGATCCGCTTCGAACTGCCGAGGAGGAGCGTGTCCTGAAAGAAGCCGTTCGACTCTCGCCGCACCGAGACCGCATCTCCATTACCGTTTTGAATGCGGCAACGATCGACGATGTGAGGCGGGAGCTCCTCCGACAGCCATTCCAAGTTGTTCATTTCTCAGGCCATGGCACCGACTCCGGCCTCGTCTTTGAAGACACCTCGGGGCGCTTGATGGTGCCGGACTCCGCCGCTCTTGCCGAATTGCTGCATCGGCGCGGTGCGTCCACGGCGCTTCTCAACGCTTGCTATTCCCTTGCAACCGGCTCACTTGCTTCGATAGGTCTTGATTACACCATTGCCATGGAAGGTCCAATCGGTGATGACGCGGCGATCGAGTTTACGAGAGGGTTTTACGATGCTATCGGCGCGGGTCTCGCTATACCGGAAGCCTATGAAGAAGGTCTTTCGTGTGCTCGCCTTAAGCATTTGTCACCTAATGCCGTTCTCCTTCGTAAAGGCGAGACGCATATCGCAGACGAGCGCATGGCCCCAAACATGGTCGAACATGAACGCGGCACTGCAGGCACGGCTCCGGCGTTAATCGGGGTTGCAATAGATACGTCGGGTTCGATGGAAGCCAGCATTAACAATGACCGGAATCGCGAACTCTCACGTCTGGAGGGAGTCCGCGATGCGCTACTCCGGTACGCGAATCACTTTCGAGATATTCTTACAGCAAGTGACCAGCAACCCTCGTTGAGGCTCTTCGCATATGCGTTCGGTCTTCGATCGGGTGAAGTCGCCGATCTCCTCTCACTAATCCGTGCGGCGCGTTCGATCAACGTGTCTCAAGAGGTCGAGAAGCGAAAGTCGCACTACGTGGCGGATGCACGACGCAAAGCTAGCGACTACGCCGGTCTCGCCGGGCTCGCGCGGAGCTATGGCTTCGGCAGTATCGTATCAAGTGTGGAGAATGCCGCGACAGCTGCAGTCGAGCAGGAGATTCGTAGTCGGATCGCATCAGAGATAGCTGCTTTGCTGTTGCAGCACGCAGCAAAACTAGGCGACACGACCACAACGCCCAATGAACTTGCAGAGCTCTTTGATGACACCACCGCAGCGAAGTTCGCCGATCTCGAGCCGATTATCTACGGTAATACGCCGATGGTTGCCGTGGCGTCTGCTGTTCATAATCGATTCGAACGCGAACCGAAACGCCCGGGCGAACACAGGATGTTCCTCCTTGTTTCCGACGGTGAGCCGACCGATGGCGATCCACTGCCTAAGTTCAAAGAACTTCGTGATCACGGCGTCACTGTGGTCACGTGTTACGTTACGAATCACGACGTTGTGTCGCCGCGCCTTCTCCGTAGATCCCCGGAGCCTACGTGGCCCAAGGAAGCGAAACTCATGTTCGATGGTGCGTCGCCTCTTGAGGAACATGATGTGTTCAGCCGTCAGCTTCTCCGAAGCGGCTGGGTGATCGAGCCACAAGCGCGGCTGTTTCTGCAAGTAAATCACTCGGAGTTGCTGGCAGATTTCGTACAAACTGTGGCGTCGACATTTGCGCCTACCGTTGACGTCTTGCCAAAAGGCCGCTAACCGGTCGGGCCACCTAGGTTCAAGTTCGAATGCGATACTGACGCTTGAATCATATATCTTTGATGCGTTGTTTAAGCTTCTCTATTGGCGTAAGAAAGCCATAGCGTTTTCTCGGCCGGTTGTTGAGAGTGTTGGCGATCTCATTGCAGCGTCGTTGGGTGATGTGCTTCATAGAGCTTCGTTTGGGGGCTAACTGCTGCAAGAGATTGACAAGGCGGCGCTTGTTTGCCTGCCGGCCAGTAGGCCGGCTAGAGCAATCCACGCTCGGAGGGCGGCGCGGTTCCCGCACGGCCATCTCTATTCGGCGCGAGAACCGTGCCGCGGTCTCCGTCGCCGTGTTTAGCCGCTTTGCAATCTATGCGACAGTCGTTAGCCCGACAAGGTCTATCGCGTGACGACGCACCAGTCCCCCTTGGAACGACGGCTGCGATCAAATGTTGAGCCGTTCATCCGCCCTCGCTAACTGACGCGATAAAGGATCACTCAGCCGGCGCAAGCGCCCCGTCACAATGTGATGACCTCGCGATGCTGCAATTACGATTACCGCAAGGGATCGAATGAACGAACTACACTCGCGAACCAGAGCTCGATATCCGATGAACGGAGTTTCACATCAATCATTTGCATCTTAGATCATGCAATGACCATTTCACATCAATTTGCTTGCATTTCAGATCGTGGCATCTGCAAGTCAGATCGGCGGATCTGCAAGTCACATCAGCGGATCTGCAACTCAGATCGGCGGATCTGCAAGTCACATCAGCGGATCTGCAAGCCAGATCGACGGATCTGCAAGTCAGATCGACGGGTCTGCATGTCAGATCGACGGGTCTGCAAGACAGATCGGCGGGGCTGTATGTTAGATCGACGAGTCTGGATGTCAGATCAACACATCTGCATATGACATCGTCGGATCTTCAGGTTTCATCGACCCACGTGCAGGTTTCATCCCTGGAACTGAGGGTTCATCGCCAGACTAGAGGTCTCATCGCGTATCTGCAAATCATCATCAATCATAAATCGATGAGGTTTTAGCGTGCTCCGTACTGCCTCCGTATACCGCTGTTTCGCGAAAGAAACACGGTTATGAATTGCGGGCCAACCGCTGCGAGAAGTGACAACGCGGCGTTTGTGGGGGCGCGGCCGGCTAGCGCCAGCCTAGGGCAATCCGCGCTCGTGGGCGGCGCGCTTCATGCGTAACGAATCTCTCCTTGGAGCAGCAATGGAGGCGCGCAGCTGCGATGGCCGTTTAAGAAAGAGCTCACGTCGCAGGCCTCGGATGAAGCGCCGGGAACCCGGTCTTAGCGCTCAGCTCTTTCGCTCTAGAGCCGAGGCTATGCGCTCCGCGGCTCGGACGAAGCGTACGGCAAGTGACAGCGCAAAGAGCGCGACGCCTACGCATAAGACGACATAGAGGAGTACGAACACTTCCGGAAATCCAATCCCGAACATCTGTTGACCTCCAGTCTCTCAGTTACGCCCGCCTCGCATGTTCGCCGGCGGGCCCGCGGAATGGGGCGGATATCATTCATTATAGAGTGAATGGTTGAGATCGCCTCGTCCGCGGGTATGCTCGCCCCGATGCACAAAGACGCAGCCCTCCTCTTCCTCCTCGCTCTCCGTTTCGCACGCGTGATCGATGGCCATGGCGCGGTCATCAAAGACGCCGTCGTCGTCGTTGACGGTGAGCGGATCCAGAGTGTCGGGCATGACGTGCCGACGGGGGCCACCGTCGTCGACCTCACGAAGTACACGGCGCTGCCGGGGCTCATCGACGTCCACACGCACATGACGTACTACTGGGACCGGACGCCGGGGACGCGGCCTTGGGCGCAGTTGGGGACGTTGCATGACGCGGTCACGGTCTATCTCGCGCAGGAGAATGCGCGGCGAGCGCTCGAGTCGGGCGTCACCACCGTCCGCGACCTCGGCTCTTACAACTATCTCGACATCGCCATGCGCGATCTCATCAATCGCGGCGCGATGGTCGGGCCGCGGATGTTCGTCGCCGGATATGGGCTGCATGTGAGCAACTCGCCCTCGAAATCGAGCAACGCGGGCGACTTCGGGCGCGCTGACGGCGTCGCCGAAGTGCAGCGCGTGGCGCGCGAGCAGATCGCCGCCGGCGCGGACTGGATCAAGATGTACGGCTCGACCGGCAGCGATCAGGACCTCAGCGGATTCGAGACCTACTCGTTCGAAGAGATGAAAGCGGCGGCCGACGTCGCCCATCGCGCCGGAAAGAAAATCGCCATTCATTCGTACGGTCCCGACGGCGCGCGCGACGCCATCCGCGCCGGCGCCGACTCCGTCGAGCACGCGACCGACATGGACGACGCCACGATCGCGGAGCTGGCGAAGAGCAACACCGTCTACGTCCCGACCGTCGATCACAATCGCTACTACGCCGCGCACAAGGACGAATTCGGATATGGCGACGCCGTCGTCAAGAACCTCGACGACTACATCGCGCGCAACCTCGAGACGCTGCGCAAGGCGGTGCGCGCGAAAGTGAAGATCGCCATGGGATCGGACGCCGTCTTCACCGGCTTCGGCGAAAACGCGCGCGAGCTCGACTGGTTCGTGAAGGCCGGCATGACGCCGTCCGAAGCGATTGCGGCCGCGACCACGAACGGCGCGGCGCTGCTCGGAAAAGAGAAAGAGCTCGGCGCGATCGCGCCCGGCTACTACGCCGACATCATCGCCGTCGACGGCGATCCGCTCGCCGACATCACCGTGCTCACGCGCGGAAATGTGGCGTGGGTAATGAAAGGCGGGAAGATCGTCGTCGAGCGAAAGTAAACCGGATGGCCACGCGTATCAGAAAAACAACGAAGCGAACCACCCGCGCGAAGAAGATCGCCGAAGAAGCGCAGAACGTCGGCGCCGACGTCGTGCCGAAGGGAACGATCGAAGTGGAAGTCGCGGCTCCCGCCGGCGAGGCCGCCGCAGTTCCCGCTCCGCTGCACTCGCTGCTCACCGACTGGGATCTGCATCTCTTCAACGAAGGGACGCACCTCCAGCTCTGGCAGAAGCTCGGCGCGCACATCCGGCCGGACGGCGTAATCTTCGGCGTCTGGGCGCCGAACGCGGAGCAGGTGAGCGTCATCGGCGACTTCAACGGCTGGGACGCCAATCGCCACAAGCTCGAGCCGCGCGGCGCGTCGGGATTGTGGGAAGGATTCGTCCCCGGCATCGGCCGCGGCACCGTCTACAAATTCCACATCGTCTCCCGCTTCGACAACTATCGCGTCGACAAGGCGGATCCGTTCGGCGTGCATCACGAGACGCCGCCGCAGACCGCATCGATCGTCTGGGATCTCGACTACGAATGGCGCGACGAGGCGTGGATGGCGTCGCGCAAGGAGCGCAACGCGTTCAAGGCGCCGATGTCGATCTACGAAGTGCACCTCGGCTCCTGGCGCCGCATCGACGACCGCTTCATGAGCTATCGCGAGATCGCCGAGCCGCTCGCCGACTACGTCAGCAGGATGAACTTCACGCACATCGAGCTCTTGCCGGTGATGGAGCATCCGTTTTACGGTTCGTGGGGATATCAGGGCACCGGCTACTTCGCGCCGACCTCGCGCTACGGAACACCGCAGGACTTCAAGTACCTCGTCGATGTGCTGCATCAGAACGGCATCGGCGTGATCCTCGACTGGGTGCCGTCGCATTTTCCGACCGACGAGCACGGCCTCGCGTATTTCGACGGCACGCATCTCTTCGAGCACGCCGACCCGCGCAAAGGCTTTCATCCCGACTGGAGCTCGTTCATCTTCAACCTCGGGCGCAACGAGGTCCGCGCCTTTCTGCTGTCGAGCGCGATGTACTGGCTCGACGAGTACCACGCCGACGGACTGCGCGTCGACGCCGTCGCTTCGATGCTCTATCTCGACTACTCGCGCAAGCACGGCGAGTGGGTGCCGAACGAGCACGGCGGACGCGAGAACCTCGAGTCGATCGCGTTCCTGCGCCGGCTGAATGAAGACGTCTACGGCAATCATCCGGACGTGCAGGTCATTGCCGAGGAGTCGACGGCGTGGCCGATGGTCTCGAGGCCGGTGTACGTGGGCGGACTCGGATTCGGCATGAAGTGGGACATGGGTTGGATGCACGACACGCTGCGCTACTTCTCGAAAGATCCGGTGCACCGCCGCTTCCATCACAACGACCTGACGTTCCGGATGATGTACGCGTTCACGGAGAACTTCGTGCTGCCGCTGTCGCATGACGAAGTGGTGCACGGCAAGGGCTCGCTGATCGGCAAGATGCCCGGCGACGAATGGCGGCGCTTCGCGAACCTGCGGCTGCTATACGCGCACATGTACTCGCAGCCGGGGAAGAAGATGATCTTCATGGGCGGCGACATCGCGCAGTATCGCGAGTGGAATCACGACACGGAGCTCGACTGGAACCTTCTCGACTTCGCGTCGCACGCGTCGCTGCAGCGGTGGCTCGAGGACCTGAACAAGGCGTATCGCGACATCCCCGCGTTCCACGAGCTCGACATGGACAACAGCGGCTTCGAGTGGATCGACTGCTGCGACACCGAGAACAGCATCGTCAGCCTGGTGCGCCGTTCGGAGTCGAAGCCGGACGAAGTGCTCGTGGCGGCGCTGAACTTCACGCCCCAGCCGCGCCACAACTATCAGATCGGATTGCCGCGCGGCGGCCACTGGCGCGAAGTGCTCAACAGCGACGCCACCATTTACGGCGGCAGCGGGCAGGGAAACATGGGCGGCGTCGACGCCGCTCCTGTTCCGCTGCATGGGCGAAAGTGGTCCGCGCCCGTGACGCTTCCGCCGCTCGGCGCGGTGTTTCTGCTCTCCGAAGACGAATCCGAAGACGAATGAAACCCTCGCTCGGCGCAACCGTGATCGATGCGCGCAGGACGGAGTTCCGCGTCTGGGCTCCGTATCGCGAGCGCGTGGAGCTGCACATCGTCGCGCCGCGCGAAGAGCGCATCGCCATGACGCGCGGCGCCTGCGGCTATCACGAGGCGGTCGTCGACTGCGGCGAGGGGACGCGCTACGTCTTCACCGTCGACGGCGCCGATCGTCCCGATCCGGCGTCGCGCATGCAGCCGGAAGGGGTGCATGGTCCGAGCGAAGTGGTGGGACGCGACTTCGACTGGCACGACGACGGCTGGCGCGGCGTGGCGCTCGATGACTACGTCGTGTACGAGCTGCACGTCGGCACGTTCACGCCCGAGGGGACGTTCGACGCGGTCATTCCGCACCTCGACGAGCTGAAGGATCTCGGCATCACCGTCGTGGAGCTGCTGCCGGTCGGACAATTTCCCGGCGAGCGCAATTGGGGATACGACGGCGTCTACGTGAACGCGCCGCAACTGTCGTACGGCGGCGTGCGCGGACTGAAGCGGCTCGTCGATGCCTGTCACGCGCGCGGACTCGCCCTCGCCCTCGACGTCGTCTACAACCACCTCGGGCCGGAAGGAAACTACGTCTCGCAATTCGGCCCGTACTTCACCGACCGCTACCACACGCCGTGGGGTAACGCGCTCAATTTCGACGGGCCGGAAAGCGATCACGTGCGCTGGCTCTTCATACACAACGCGCTGCAGTGGATCGACGAGTTTCACATCGATGCGCTGCGCGTCGATGCCGTGCACGCCATCGTCGATCACTCCGCGCAGCCGTTCCTGCAGGACCTCACCAACGCCGTGCGCGAGCGCGCCGAAGCGCTCGGACGCCGCGTCTATACGATCGCGGAGAGTGACCTCAACGATCCGCGCGTGATCACGCCGTCGGACGATTTGGGACTCGGATTCGATACGCAGTGGAGCGACGACTTTCATCACTCGCTGCACGCCATCCTCACCGGCGAGAGCGACGGCTACTACGAAGGCTTCGGCCGCGTCAGCGATTTCGCGCGCGTGTTCGAGCGCGGATACTTTTTCATCGGTCAGCACTCGACGTACCGGCGCCGCAAATACGGCGAACGGCCGAGAACGCGCGACGGCCGCAAGTTCGTCGTCTGCGCGCAGAACCACGACCAGGTCGGCAATCGGATGATGGGAGACCGCCTGTCGACGATCGTCGCCTACGACAAGCTGAAGCTCGCCGCCGCGGCGATCGTGCTCGCGCCGTTCATCCCGATGATCTTCATGGGAGAGGAGTACGGCGAGAAGGCGCCGTTTCAATATTTCACGTCGCACTCCGACGCCGATCTGATCGAAGCGGTGCGCAAGGGACGGCTCGAAGAATTCGACGATTTCAGCTGGGAAGGGGAGCCGCCCGATCCCCACGACGAAGCGACGTTTCAGCGCTCCAAGCTGCGATGGGAGAGCCTCGAGCACGACGAGCATCGCATGCTGCGGCGCCTCTATCGCGAGCTGCTGAGCATCCGCAGAGCGACACCGGCGTTGCGCACGCTCGATCTCGACGCCGTCGAGACGCAGGCCGATGACGATCAGGCCACACTGCTGATCAGGCGCGGCGATGCGCTCGTGGCGTTCAATTTCTCCGACCGCACCGCGGTCGTGACGATGCGCTTCAAACGTGCGCGGTGGACGCCGCTTCTCGACACCGGCGCGAAGCTCGACGGCGACGTGCTGACGCTGCCGCCGCTGTCGTTCGCGCTGTTTGTCCGCGCGGAATGACAACTGCACTGCTCAATTCGCCATGCTGCGTGTACCGGGCGCGACCTATCGCCTTCAATTCAACGCCAACTTCACCTTCAACGACGCGCGCGAGATCGCCGCATACCTAGCCGCCCTCGGCATCACCGACATCTACGCCTCGCCGATCCTCCGCGCCCGCAAAGGCTCGCCGCACGGCTACGACGTCGTCGATCCGACGTCCCTCAATCCCGAGCTCGGCACCGATGACGATTTCAACGCGCTCCATGAGGAACTGCAGCGCAACGGCCTCGGCTTTCTGCTCGACATCGTCCCGAATCACATGGCGGCGTCGCCGGAGAACGCATGGTGGATGAGCGTTCTCGAAAACGGACCGCATTCGCGCTTTCTCCACTACTTCGACATCGACTCCAGTCCGAAAGTCCTGCTGCCAATCTTGGGCCGTCCGTACGGCGAAGCGGTGGAGTCGCAGGAGATCAAGCTCGGCTTCGACCGCGACGGATTCTTCTTCACCTACTACGAGCATCGCCTGCCGCTCGCGCCGGAGTCGTATTGCGTCGTGCTGCGCGACTGCGCCGACGTCTCGGACGAGATTCGCGAGCTCGTCGACGCCGACGCGGTGGCGAACAGCAAGTTCCTCAAGGAGACGATCTGGCGCATTCACGAGCAGAGCGCGGAGTTTCGGGACGCGCTGGAGCGGGCCGTGACGCGCATCAACGCCGACTCCGACGCGCTCGATGCGCTGCTCGACGCGCAGTGGTACCGCCTCGCGTACTGGCGCATTGCCAGCGAGAAGATCAACTACCGCCGATTCTTCGACGTGACCGATCTCGTCGGCGTGCGCGTCGAGAATCCGGAAGTCTTCGAAGCGCGCAACCGCCGCACGTTCGAGCTGATCGCCGAGGGCAAAGTGACGGGGCTGCGCATCGACCACATCGACGGTCTGTACGATCCGATCGCGCACTTGAAGAAGCTGCAGGAGCGGACGCAGAGAGAGGGAGGGGTGTACATCGTCGTCGAAAAGATTCTCACCGACGGCGAAGTGCTTCCGCAGTCGTTTGCGACCGCCGGCACATCCGGCTACGACTTTCTCGCGACCGTCAACAACGTCTTCATCGACGGCCCCGGCCTGGCGAAGCTCGACGCGTTCTATCGCTCGTTCACCGGCGAGACGCGCTCCTTCGACGAGATCGCGTACGAGAAAAAGAAGCAGGTCATCGCCGAGCTGTTCTCCGGCGAGATGCGCGCGCTCGGGAAGCATCTGTCATCGCTGGCGATGCTCGATCGCAACGCCCGCGACTTCGCGCCGGTCGAGCTGGCCGCGGCGCTCACCGAGATCACCGCGTGCATGCACGTCTATCGGACGTACATCCGCGACTTCGACGTGAGCGACGCCGACCGCTGCACGATCACGCGCGCGGTCAAATGCGCGCGTCAGCACGCCGGCGCGTCGCTCGACGAGCGGCTCTTCACGTTCCTGGAACGGATGCTCCTCGTCGATCCGCCGCACTACGCGCTCGCGCAGCGCGATCAGTGGCTCGCCTTCGTGCAGCGCTGGCAGCAGTTCACCGGCCGGGTGATGGCGAAGGGCGTCGAGGACACGGCGTTCTACAACTACAACCGCCTCGTGTCGCTGAACGAAGTCGGCAGCGAGCCGGGACGGGGCAGCGACCGCGACGGACTGGCGGAGTTTCATCGCCGCAACGAGCGCGTCGCGCGCGACTGGCCCGACACGATGAACGCGACGTCGACGCACGACACGAAGCGCAGCGAGGACGTCCGCGCGCGCATCAACGTGCTGAGCGAGATCCCCGACGCGTGGGCGAGCGCCGTGCGGCGCTGGTCGAAGATGGTCCCGTTCCCCGATCCGAACGTTGCCCTCATGGTCTATCAAAACCTTCTCGGTGCCTGGCCGATCGAACGCGAGCGCCTGCACCAGTTTCTGGAGAAGGCGCTGCGCGAAGCGAAGACGCACACGAGCTGGATCGCGCCGAATGCCGCGTACGAGCAGTCGGTGCTCGCGTTCGCCGATGCGCTGCTCGACAGTGACGCGTTCATGGCGTCATTCACGCGGCTGCAGCGCCGCGTCGCGCAGTCCGGCTCCATCAACAGCCTCGCGCAGCTCGTCCTGAAGATCACGTCGCCCGGCGTTCCCGATTTTTATCAGGGAACGGAGCTGTGGGACTTCAGCCTCGTCGATCCCGACAATCGCCGGCCCGTCGACTATCAGCAGCGCATGTCGATGCTCGAGACCCTCACGCCCGCGAATCAGAAGATGTTCACGATGAAGACCGCGCTCGACGTGCGGCACCGATACATCGAGACATTCCGCCGCGGTTCCTATCGCGCGATCGATGCTGGCGAACACGTCGTCGCGTTCATGCGCGGCGACGAAGTGATGGTTGCGGTTCCGCGCTTGACCGCGGGACGAACTCAAGCCCGTCTCACGTTCCCACGGCCGCCCGGCGAGTGGAGGAACGTGTTTCCGGACGACTTCCCGGTCGCGATCCTCACGCGCGTCCCGTGATCTCCGCCAGCCGCC
>JADMIO010792852.1_pt1 | contig 14635 bp, 12 predicted proteins | sample 8958161 | NCBI WGS metagenome assembly JADMIO01 (sample SAMN16585339, study PRJNA669376) | soil metagenome | isolation source: Crop rotation soil | place: USA: Cullars Rotation, Alabama | collected 2011 | reverse complement strand
CTTTCCCGCGATGAAATCGGGATGAAGATGGCGCGGGCAGGAACCGCCGGGTCGCACCCGAAGCTGATCGGCATGATCCGCGACCTGGTGTTGAACGCCGAGACCTCAGCGGTGCTGGCCCACTGCGAGCCGGGTTGCTGTCCTGCGCCGCGGCGATAAATGTGGCACAGACATTCTTGTCTGTGCCTGCATCCTTCACAATTTCAGCAGCACAGGCAGGAGTGCCTGTGCTACATAATTCCTATCATGAGCTCTTCGCCGCTGAGAGCTGCTCCGCCTTGCTGAAGCTATCGGCCAGGGCCTCCTCGCAGGTGTGCTCGATGATCGAGCGGTAGTGTTCGCCGAGGAAGACGCGCAGCCGCGCAGTATCCATGGTGCTGGAGCCGAGCAGGTAGGGCAGAGCTTCGGGCGGGATGTCGGATACGCCGAGGTCCCACAGGACGCGCAATGCCTGCTTGCAGATGGTCCTGCCGGGAACGCGCTGCACCTCGATGCCTGCAATGTCGATGCAGCGGCGCAGCTCCACGGCCTCGCCGCGCCCGGCCACGTTGAGGATGGTCAGCTTGGGATCGGACTGCTTGCGGCGCAGGATGTGGGCGATCAGCCGGGCCACGTCGTCGACGTGCACGAACTGGAATTTATGCTCCAGGTAGCTGCCGCGCGAAGGCAGCCACAGCGGCAGCCGTTTTCCCTGGCGGCGCAGCCGTTCCGCCAGCCGTCCCTTGCCGCCGGGAATGCCGCGCAGCACGCCGAGCTGATAGTTCTGCACGGTGGAGCCGGCGTACACGTGCGGACGCAGAATGTACGTCTTGCAGCGCATGCTGCGGGCGCGCGCCTGCACCGTACGGTCGGCCTCCTGCTGATGCAGCGCGTAAGGCAGGCTCTGGGCGTTGAGCGGCGCTTCTTCCGTGACGGGCTTGCTCAGCTCCGGGCCGTAGACCAGGGCGCTGGAAGGGAAGATGAATTTATCGATTCCGCCCAGCATGCGGTTGTGCTCGGCGATGGCCTCCGTGGCGCGGCTGGTGCCGGCCACGTTGATGAGCCACATGTGTTTCTTGTCGACTACGCCGGTGCGCAGCGGGTCCAGCACGAAGGCCAGGTGCACCACGGTCTCCGGACGGTGCGCGCGCATGAGCTCCAGAAGCTGGTCGCAGGAGCGCTCTTCGGCCAGGTCGATCTTTTCAAAGCGGGCGAGCGTGGAGCCGGATTCGGGCTCGCGAACGTCGGCGCCCACCACGCTGAAGTCCGGCAGCTGCTGGAGCAGACGGAGGCCCAGGTTGCCTGAGATTCCCGTGATCAGCACTGTCGGTCTTTGGCCCATGTTATTTCGGCGACGCCGGCGGCGCGCCCTCGATCCTGGGCCGCCATGCCGGCAGCCGGGAAAATAAAATCGCGAGAGTTCGCTTCATCCTGGTGGACACCTTCCCAAAGACCGAACAATATGAATGGGGGAATGAGGCAATCGTAACATAAAAAAATTCCCTTCCGGAGTCACCTTCGTCCATCTCCCCTCGAACCGCCGGGCGGTGGAGACGTAGCATGCTACGGCTCTACACTTAGATTTTCCCGGGGCCCTGGGATTATCGCGTGGGGGTCGGCACCGGGCGTGGAGCGGCCGGCGGAGGCGGCGGGCCGAAGTAGCTTTCGTTGAAGTCGGCGTGCACCGGCGATGTCAGCTCTTTGATCTTGTTCTGCATCTTCTGGCTGGAAATCTCGCGCACAATCTGCTCCTTGACGCTCCCCAGCGGCACCGGCTTGCGGTCTTCCACGCGGTAGATCATGTAACCGTTGGCATCATCTTGACGGAAGACCTCGCCGGCTTTACGCGAAAAGATCTCCTGCTCCAGCTTGGGAGGAAACATGCCGCGCCGCGCCAGGTTGAGGTCGGTGGTGGGCGGCGGCGCCGGGATGCCGAGCGCGGTGTAACCCTCTTTTTCCAGCTTTTCCATCTCCTCGCCCTTGGCGGCGCGGGCCTGCGTGTCATCGGCCACCTGCTGCGCTTTTTTCTGGTAACTCTCTTTCTGCTCCGCCGTGGCCTGCGGATCAGGATTGTTTTTCGGCAGATAGATGCGGCTCAGTTTGGCCGCCTCGAATTTTGCCTCGTTGTTCCTGTAATAATCCTCGATTTCCTGCTCGGAAGGATGGCGGTATTGCTGGTCCATCTGGCTGCGGTAGAAGTCGGCCATGGCCCTGAGCCGGAGCACGCGCATCACCTCGATAAAAGCAGGGTTGCTTTCCACCCCGGCGGCTTTGGCGGCCTCGGAAAACGTGAGCAGCTCGACATAGAACTGTCCCATCTGCCTGAGCTGTGTCTGCGTGACGGGCTGGCTGCTGGTATTGAAGGAGTTGATCAGCTTGTCGAACTCCGCCTTGGTGACCGCGATCTGGCACTCGCTGGTGGCTGGGACCGCAGGCTTATTGGCCGCGGTGGTTTGCGCCAGGCATAATCCACGCACCGTGAGCACAGGCTGGTCCGGGGCCAGCGCCGCCGCCGGCTGGCCTTGCTGCGCGGCAGGCGGGGTAGACGGCTGCTTTTGCGCGTTCTTCGCCGGCGCCTGTGCCATCGCCGTGGCCGCTGCCAGAAGACAGGTGACGACTCTCCGCATCATGGTAGTAATTCCTTTCGCCAATAAAAAGGTAGGAAGTGGAATCATCCTAGCATTAAGTTGTTTTGCCGGGTAGTGGGTCAACCCGGGATGAAAGCACAAAAGGATGGACCGCAGCCACCCTCGGCTGCGTGTCCTGTCCGCAGGCGAGGGCGCCTGCGGTCCACAAGTATTGTCCCTTCCACTAACGGGTGTATGTTCGGGGCAAAACTTGAGACAATGAAACGCGTGGCAGCAGAGGCGAACCCGGTGCTCGAAAGGATGCAGGCAGAGAAGCGCAAGGTCGCGCTTAACTCGCTGCTGGCCGCTCTTGCCATCACCACGCTGAAGCTGATCGTCGGGGTCACCACACGGAGCCTGGGAATTCTCTCCGAGGCCGCGCACTCCGGCCTGGACCTGGTGGCGGCCCTGGTGACGCTGCTCTCCGTGCGCGTCTCAGACAAGCCGGCCGACGCCGAGCACCAGTACGGCCACGGCAAGGTCGAGAACTTTTCCGCCTTCATCGAGACCGGACTGCTGCTGCTCACCTGCGTGTGGATCGTCTGGGAAGCGGTGCGCCGGCTTTCCGGACATCACAGCGTACACATCGAGCCCAGCGCCGCCGCTTTTGCCGTGATGTTCCTCTCCATGGCGGTGGACTGGTGGCGTTCGCGCAGGCTGCAGAAGATCGCCGACCGCTACGATAGCCAGGCCCTGGAAGCCGACGCGCTCCACTTCAGCACCGATGTTTTTTCGAGCGGCGTTGTCGCCCTGGGACTGGCCCTGGTGTGGGTCGGCGCGCGCTGGCAGGTTCCGTGGCTGGTAAAGGCCGATCCGGTGGCCGCTCTGCTGGTTTCCGGCGTGATCGTCTACGTAAGCTCGCGGCTGGCGCGGCGCACCATTGACGCGCTGCTCGACGCCGCTCCCGCCGGCTCGCGCAGCCGCATTATCGACGCGGCACTGCAGGTGAACGGCGTGGTGGAAGTGGAGCGCGCGCGCACCCGCCGCGCCGGCAACCGCTACTTCGCCGATCTCACCGTGGGGCTGGCCCGCAACGTTACTTTCCAGCGCTCCGGCCAGGTAGTGGCCGAGATCACCCGCGCCGTCCGCAACATCCTGCCCGACGCCGACGTGGTGATCCACTCCGTGCCGCGCGAGACCGCGGGAGAAAATATCTTTGACCGCATACGCGCCGTGGCGTCGCGCAACAATTTCAGCGTCCATGACGTGAGCGTGCAGAACCTGGGCGGACGCCTGCACGTGGAGCAGCACCTGGAGCTCGACGAAAACCTGAGCCTCAAGGACGCGCACGACGTGGTCACCGTGCTCGAAACCGAGATCCGCGCGGAGGTCCCGGAGATCTCCACCATCCTGACCCACATCGAAAGCGAGCCCTCCACCATCGAGTCCGGCCGGACGATCCTGCGGGACGCCGTGCTGGAGCAGAAGCTCAGGCCCATTGTGCATGAATTCCCCGAGGTGGTGGACATGCACGATGTGGAGATCAAGCGCGTCCGCGGCCGGGTCTACATGTCGTGCCACTGCACCATGTCAGACGATCTGCCGCTCTCGCGCGTCCATGACGTCTCCACCGAACTGGAAATCCGCTTCAAACAGGCCGCGCCCGAGCTGTTCAAGGTGCTGATCCATCCCGAACCGCAGACCGATAATAGGCGGTAGGAATCGCGCGTGATCGCCGTAATCGCCGAGATCGGAAAGTAACCAATGAATCGTGGAGCGCAGGCGCCTTCGCCTGCGAATCGTTACTCTTTCGGTGGAACATCCGGGACATGGACATGTGCGGCACAGGCACTCTTGCCTGTGCCTCCGCTCGGGTGACTGCATTTTTGTGGCAAGCACTCCGCCTTTGCTTCGATGAACAGCTCTATTCAGTTTTCAAAGATCTTCCGGCTTGCAATCGCCAATTTGGCGATTGCCCCCACCCGGCCTTTTTCCGCTTTTGTTGCAAATGAAGCATTTGTTCCAATCAACCCTTGGGTCACGCTTGGGAGACCCTTGGGTCACCCAGGCGTCACCCTTGGGTCACCCTTGGGTCACCCAATCCCAACATCGGCAGAGGGTCGCAAATCCCGTAAAAATACAAAATGCAACGGGAATCCCGTTGCGCCGCGGGTGCCCCATCCTTTCCGCGTTCTTTGCGGAAAGGGGTGGGACAGCAGACTACCCAATTTCTTCTCCACCGTCACTTGCGAATTAGGTCACTAGCGCCGGCCATGTCTTTTGCGGCCCTCTGCTTGCGCTTGGTGCATGTACCAGACAAAAAATACCAGACAAAATTCAATGATCGTGGAGCGCAGGCGCCTTCGCCTGCGAATCGTTACTCTTTCGGTGGAACATCCGGACATAAACATGTGTGGCACAGGCACTCTTGCCTGTGCCTATGTCAATAGCCCATGCCGCTTCAGGAAATTTTCTTCCATGCATTTTCCTCACGATCTCTTTGGGCAAACGCACCCACTCTGTCTGTGCCCAATGGTTGCGCCGCGGGTGCCCCATCCTTTCCGCGTTCTTTGCGGAAAGGGTGGGACAGCAGACTACCCAATTTCTTCTCCACCGTCACTTGCGAATTAGGTCACTAGCGCCGGCCATGTCTTTTGCGGCCCTCTGCTTGCGCTTGGTGCATGTACCAGACAAAAAATACCAGACAAAATTCAATGATCGTGGAGCGCAGGCGCCTTCGCCTGCGAATCGTTACTCTTTCGGTGGAACATCCGGACATAAACATGTGTGGCACAGGCACTCTTGCCTGTGCCTATGTCAATAGCCCATGCCGCTTCAGGAAATTTTCTTCCATGCATTTTCCTCACGATCTCTTTGGGCAAACGCACCCACTCTGTCTGTGCCCAATGGTTTGCAAAGAGGATGCAGGTACAGGCAAGAGTGCCTGTGCCACAGTGAACCAAGGTTTTGCTTTCCGATGATGGCGTCACGCGCGACTGCGGTTTAGTGCTAAAAAGGCCGGGCTTTAGCCCGGCCTCCACCAACCAAAGGGATGAGAGAAGAGGTTATTCCTTCGGTTGACCCGGTTCGCGTCTCAGCTCGATCACCGTGTCGCCCTTCTCGCTCTTGATCCTGGCCCCTGGGGGCGGCTGGAACAGCGAGGCATCCGGTTCGCCGCGCTTGATGTCGGTAAGCCGGAAGACGGTCTCGCCGAAGCGCGGGTCGGTGTGCTTGCGCAGCACCACGGCGTGCAGCTCGGGCGAGTTCCAGATCTCGGTGACCATCTCGATGGGGCGCTCGTTGCCGATCTTGCCTGCCGGAATCGTTACGGTCTCGCGCCGGCCCTGGGCGCTGACGCCTTCAATCGTCTGCGTGCCCAGGTCTTCATGCTTCACCTGGTTGGACGGCTCCTCGGTTTTCTCCGCGTAGCCTCTCCTGGTGGTGGTAATGATCTTTTCCCGCTGCCCTTTCTCCTCGGCCGCGCGTCTCATGTCGATGATCATCGGGCCCGAGCCCGGCTCTTTCCTCACGATCCTGTTCCCCTCGCCGCCTTCGCTCAGCACGTACTGCGTGTGCGTGGTGGGATCGTTGATGATGTAGGTCTTTGGGCTCTCCATCTGCAGCGGGCCGATGCGGTGCAGCGTGAGCTCCCGCCGTGTGCGGCCCTGGCCGTCGCGCGCGATGAAGGACGAGGTCTTGTCCACGATGCGGTTTCCGTCCGCCAGCGTCTGCGTGCTCTCGGTGATGGCGGTGGCGGTGTAAGGAGCGCCCGTCACTACCTCTCCGCCCGCGGCCAGCTCGGCGGAGAAGAACTCAATCTGCTCCGGCATGCGTTGCATCATCATGGCGCCGGGCGGCATCCCGTTGAACGGCTCATCCATGGTAAAGACGCGGACCTTCTCGCGCGGCGCGGATTCCTGGGCGGCAATGCCCGCTCCCAGCAAAAGTGCTCCGGCCAGCAGAATGGCAATTCGTTTCATAAATGCTCTCCTTTGCATGTGATTACGATTGGGCTATTGGCTATTGGCTTTTGGCTCTTGGTTTTTGACTATTCGCTATTGGCAAAGACCAACTATTACAGCAAAGGCGGCAAGAGAGACCGATTTTACTAAGAGCCAAGAGCCAAAAGCCAAAAGCCGCTCTACTGCGCTAATCTCACGGCGTACGGCGTGCCGTCCTGGTTCATGACGAAATCGGCGGTCAGCGGACGTTCCCCGGCGTCGGCCCCAACCGGCGCTCCGATCTTCCACAGCGCGCTGGCCGGCAGCTTTACCCGCACCACCTGCAGCTCTTCCATCGGGACCGCAGGGTCATATCCCGGAAGCGCCAGGAAGGCTTTGCCGGACGCCGTGGTCGCGGTCGCGGTCTTTGCGGAATTCCTGCGCGGCGATCTTGCCGCCGTCTGCTTCCCCTCGACCGGCTTCAGCTCAGCCGGGGACGCCGCGGGCACAGCCGGCTTCGCGCTTACGGCCGACTCAACCCGTCGGGCCGCGCCGTTCTGCTTGCGCGGCAGTGACAGCCATGCCGCGGCCAGCGCAATGCAGGCGGCCAGGGCCAGCATTCCCGCCCGGCGGAGCTGCCGTCGCCGCGCGTGGCGGCGGCGGAACTCTCCCAGCAGACCGGCCCCCAGCTCTGCAGGCGCGCTTCGGGGCGACGAGGCGGCCAGCCGCCGTAAAGCTTCTTTCAGCCTGTCCTCGGATTGTGGATCTATTTCATGCATCTCTGCCAGCTCAACTTGGTCTTCAACATCGTCCGCGCGCGGTGCAGGCGCGAGGCCACCGTGCCCGGCGAACATTCCAGCGCCGCTCCGGCCTCGGCATAGCTCATCTCTTCCAGGTCGCACAGCGCCACCACTTCGCGGTACGGCTCGGGCAGCGCCAGCACGGCCTTGCGCAGCCCTTCCAGCAGTTCGGCGTTGCTCAGCTCGGCGAGCAGGTCGAGATCGCTGGCCAGCGCGGGCGCATGATCGGCTTCCGCATCATCGTCCTCAATCGGCTGGTCCAGCCGCGAACGCTCCAGGATGCGCCGCGTCAGGTTGCGCGCGATGCCGAACAGGTATCCCGCCAGGGAGCCCTTTTCCGGCTCGTACCCCTTCGGCTTTCCCATCAGGAGCAGGAATACCTCCTGCGTGACCTCTTCCGCGGTGGCCGCGTTTCCGCTCATGTGCAGCACAAAACGGTAGAGCGGTCCCTGATAGCGCTCATACAGGCTGACGAAGGCCGCTTCACTCCCCTTGGCCAGCTGCCGGAGCAGCTCCTGGTCTGTTGATGGCTCTGCCATGGCTCTGCTCGCGGCGGCCTTTTCGGCTCCTGTATTCCATTGCGCGATAGAGAAAAATCGTTCCATTATTTTTGTCGCTGCGCTCCAAACCGCTTACGAGCTTCGCGTTAGTTGGCCGTGCGTATGCTCCCGATGCGGCGGGCTCGCCGCGTGGTCGGGCTCGCCTTTTTATACATTTTGAATGGAACCCACTCGCATTTGTGCTGAACATGAGACGTGGGTGAGGGGGGTCGGTTATCGGAGATCCGCGGAAATCCGCGTTCATCTGCGGTAAGTTCTTATCTATATAATTCTTTTCCGGGAGGTCTTCATGGTTGAAGCCCAGGTCACGTGGATCGACGGCGAGCGCTTTGCCGGCAGCGCCTCAAGCGGACATGCTCTGGTGATCGATTCCGACCGCCGGCGCAACACCGCTACAGGTCCCATGGAGCTGGTGCTGATCGGCCTGTGCGCATGCACGGCCACCGACGTAGTCAGCATCCTGCGGAAGAAGCGCGAGCCGTTCTCGGGCGTCCACGTGCGGGCCGAGGCCGAGCGCGCTGCCGAGCCTCCGACGGTTTACAAATCCATTAAACTCGTCTATACCATTTCCGGCCGGGTTTCACGCAAGGCGGCGGAAGATGCCGTGCGGCTTTCCGAAGAAAAATACTGCTCGGTATCCGCCATGCTGAAAGGCACGGCGAAGATCGCCACGGAGATAAAATTCGTCGAAGCCGCTCCGGCGGGCATCTCATGAAATATGGGGGAATCTGAATGAACCAGAAAAAAGTCGTGGTTTACAGCCAGCCCGGTTGACCGCCCTGTTCATGGGCTGAGGCCTACCTTTCGGAGAAAGGGATCCAATTCGAAGTGAAAGATGTAAGCTCCGACCAGACCGCCGTCTTTGAGCTGGTCCGCACCTATAACAGCCGTTCCACGCCTACGATCGTCGTCGGGGAAAAAGTAATGATCGGCTTTGACCCACAGCAACTGGACCGGATGCTTGCAGAGTAGGCCCGCCGGCGCCGCCGGCGCGCGCCCTGGTACGGAGCGGGAGCATCCGTGGCGGGGCTATTTTTTTATTGCCGCGGCCACGTTCTGCTGGGGCGTCGCCGTGAACCTGGGCAAGGCGATCTTCAACGGCAGCCTCTTTCCCGGGCAGACCCTCATCTCGCCCATGGTGCTCACCCAGACCCGCACCAGCTTTACCGTGCTGTTGCTGGTGCCGCTGCTGCTGCTCCGCTACGGTCCGGGCATCTTCCGGATCGGCCGAAGCGACCTGGCGCTATGCGCGCTGGTGGGGACGCTGGGCGTGGCCTGCTCCAATTATTTCTATTATCTGGCGGTGCTGAAATCGACGGTGCCGCTGGCCATCACCGTGCAATACACCGCGCCGGTCTGGGTGCTGATCTACATGCTGCTGCGGGGCAGGGAACGGGCGACCGTGCAGAAGGCCGCGGCCGTTCTGGGCGCGATGCTGGGCACCGCGCTGGTCATCGACGTCTTCCACTCCAATAGCAAGCTGAACGCCGTGGCTGTGGGCGCGGCGCTGCTGGCCTCCTTCGGATACGCCTTCTACAACGTGGCCGGACAAGGGCTGGTGACACGCAACCATCAGCTCACCATCATGTTCTACGTGCTCGCAAGCTCCGCTCTGCTCTGGCTGGCGATGAATCCGCCATGGCGGCTCATGAAACAGCATTACACCGCCGGACAGTGGGAGTTCATGGCGGCCTTCGCCTGCTTCTCCATGGTGCTGCCGTACATCCTTTACTTCAGCGGATTGAAATACCTGGACCCAACGCGCGCGGTGGTCACCAGCTGCCTGGAGCCGGTCTTCGCCATCCTGGTTTCCATCACCTTCCTGCATGAACGGCTGAACGCCTGGCAAGCCGCCGGCATCGTGGCAGTCCTGGCGGCAACCGTGATGGTGCAGGTGGGCCCGAAAAAGACGGCCGCTCTTAGCTCTTAGCTTTTGGCTTTTAGCTCTAACTTCTCCGTGCTCTGGGATTTCTGCCGCGCCTTCGGCGCTCGGGCCCGAAAACGCGCGCTCGCTTTACGGCCGTCGGGATGACGAGACTTGAGAGGTAGCCAACAGCCAAGAGCCCAAACCAAAGGCGGCCTTATCGAGGCCGCCTCATAGAAGCTACAGCCGGCTCCTCAGAAATAATTATTCTTATTCAGCCACTGCAGCCGTGTGATCACGGGTGTATTCAGCGTGGCCTTGTTGTTGCCTTTCAGGATGCCGGTGGAAGGGAACCACGGTGGAGCAAGTCCGTTGGCGAAGCGTTTGTCGAAGAGCACGTTGCGCTGCACGGTGTTGATGTTTTTAATGGTGTTCTGGATGCGGCCGCCCACGATCGTCAGGGTCTGTATGGAGCTGCCGATATTGGTCAGGCCGCCCGTGCCGCCCGAGGAGATCGTCGCCAGCGAAGCATCGATTTCCATGGTGGGCAGTGTCTGCTTGTTATTGAGCTGAATATCGCCGGTGGCGGTGAAGATCCCCAGCGCCTGCCCCTTGTCATTGCCGGGGATCATCTGGTCGATGGTCGAGCTGGGCGTGGAAGGCGTTCCCGTGACCGGCTCCTGCTTGTACAGGACGTCGCCGGTGATGGTCACGTTGCTGGCGGCGGTGATGGTGAGCGCGGTGCCGTCCTGGATCGCCGGCTTGCCCTGTCCCGGACCGCTCAAGCTGCTGATGGCGCCATCGACGTAGAGCATGGTGTTGTAGCCCATGTCAGTTCCCGCGGTGGGATCGAACTGGTGCGGCACGCCGCTGATCGTGATCGAGCTGCTGCCGTTGTTCATGATGGTGGTATTCGCCACCGGGTCGATCGTGATCGTAGTGGTGGTTGAGCCCTGCGTGATGGTGTAAATCTGGCCTGCGCCGGAGTTCGTGGGCGACAAGACGATGTTCGTCGTGGTGCTGGGGCCGCTCGCCACCAGAATGCCTCCGCCGGTGAAAACCGCCTTGCCGCTGCCGTCGAACGTGTACGGCAGATACACTCCGCTGGTTGCGCCGGTAAGCGGATAGGCCGTCTTATTGACGTTCTTCAGCACCACGTTCATCTCCGCGTTGGTGGGCTTGGTTACCGGAATGCTCGGATCGGGGTTGGCGCCTTTGCCGTCCAGCACCGCGCGCTCCTGGTTAAAGCTGTTGGAAGGCAGCGTCACCTTGCTCTGGCTCAGGCTGAAGCCCTGCTGGAAGTTGGGCGCGATGCCGTTTCCCGAAGCTCCCGCAACGGCCTTGCAAGCCGGCGCCGAGGTTCCGGCTCCATAGCCGGCCGTGGGACCGGCCTGGCCTACAGGATCGGTAAAGTTGTACTGGCCGGTGCCGAAATTCCACGATCCATTGGTAAACGTGGGGCCCGTGATGGTGCCGGGGACCAGCGTTGTGCCGTCGCAGACGCTGTATTGGTCGATGAACATGCCGTAGCCGGCGAAGGTGAGCGTAGCCGGCGTGGGAATGATCGCCGTAATCGCAAGCACGCCGGTATCGGAAAGCGAGGTGGTTCCCGTCCCCAGGGAAGTTCCGACCGTGGAGATAGCGTAGGTGTAGACGTAATTCACCGTCTTGGCCTTCGCGGGAAACGGCGAGCACGTAGGGCTCAGGTCGGTGGAGCAGCTCTTGAGCTTCAGCACCAGATTGCCGGTGTATTCGCCGGGCCATGAATGCTGGGCCGTGCCGGTGCCGGAGCCGGTAATCGACTTGGCGCCGTAACTCCCGTTGACGTAGTCCATCACCGCTTTCTCGGTCTGCGGCGAAGGAAGCGGGTTGGTCCCGCTGGCAAAGTTATTGGGATAGACCAGCCCGCCGGGCTGGAACTGGGGAATGATCGCCTGCCGCATGATCGCGATGCCGGAGTCGGCGGCGTAGAACGAGCCGCGGAAGTTCCGGTAATAGCCGTTAATCAGCATGTCTGACTTGGATGACCACGCCATGGCCAGGGTCAGCCCGGTCAACAGCATCAGCAGCAGCAGCGTGGTAATCAACGCCACCCCGCGCTCATCGCGCCTGGCTTTGCCCAGCTTGGATTTCACGGGGAGATGGATTTTGCCGTGCATAAGCTCCTCCTCAGTTCGTGTTCAGGTTCCGTGGATTGATCACCACAGACATGCCTTGCACCTGATAAGGGCCCTGGTCATAGCTGTTTTGAAAGCTGCTCGCGTTGTCTGAATTGGGGGTGGCGCGCGCCACCAGCTGGATCTGCAGCGACCGCAAGGAAGCCCAGTCGCTCTTGTAGTCCGCGGGATTATTGCTGTAAGCGTTGGTATTGCTGCTCCAGCCGGACACGTTGAAGCCGACAATCTGCTCGGCGATCACGTCCACCGTTCCGTCAGGAGCGGTCCGGACCAGCTTGGGGTTGGTAGCGTCGGTCACGGTGTCTATGGAATAGGTCGTGGCCCTGAGCTTGATTCCATAGTCCAATCCGGGGTTGAACGCGCCGGTAAAGCGCAGGCACTCGCCGATATCGTAAATCTTCATGGGGTCCTGCGCCGGGGGAATGCCGGTGATGTCCACCGTCGCGCCGGGACAGAGTTTGGAGGCCGCGGTGATGGTCTGCGTGAGGCCGGTCGTCCGGATCTGCACGGCGTTTCCGTTGCGCACCGCATTCTGCGCCAGCACCACCACGGTGATCGCAGGCTGGCCTGCCACCATGTCCGTGCCGCCCTGGATCAGCATGATCTCGTCGTTCTGCTTCAGGCTGGCGGCCCAGGAGTCGTACTGGTTCGTGGTTGCGCCGGCCGGATTTCCCGGCCAGGAAAGAAATATGTCCTGGGTCTTGGTCGTATCGACGGGGTTGCCGCCGGCGTCGCTGGGCGCGAGCGCCGGGACGTTGGTATCGGCGTCGATCAGCACCAGCGTGTCATAGCAGGCTGACGTGTAGATGCGCGTGCCTTTGCAGGTATTGTCCGTGGCCGGCGTAATGGTCATGCCTACGGGCCAGAAAGGCACAGGACTGGATGCGGAATAGCCGGTCCCGGCGTTCACAACCTCCATCTGCAGCTGCGCGACCGCGTTGCGCAGCGTGATGTTCAGTCCGGCCTGGTTCTGCGCGGAGTTGAACAGCGGAGCATGCCTGCGGACCAGCGCCACCGCCGCTCCGCCTACGACCAGAAATACTGACATGGCAACCAGCAGCTCCAGCAGCGAAAAGCCCCATGCCGGCTTTCGCCGCCGTCTGCCTGAAGGCCCGCGATTCGCAAGCGAATCGCTAGACGCTGATACTGGTAATGGTGCAGCTTTTTCAAACTGCACCACTACCGAAACTTGCGTCGAATTTGCGCGCATATTGCTCATCTTCGTGTCCTCATGTCTGCTTGCGAAGCTCAGCAGCCGTTGACCGGATCGCAGGCCCGCACCATGGTGGTCTGGAAGGTTGCCGCCCGTTCCACGGAGTTGCCGGTCTGCGGAATCACCAGCACGGTAATGCGGCGCACGCGGGGAGACGGCGTATCGGGCTCGATGACCCAGCGCCGTTTAAAGACCAGCATATCGGGGGTCGCCGCCGGCGGCGCTCCGCTGATGGCCTGGTCCTTGACGATGCCGTTGGTGCTGGAGACCTGGACGAAGTCGAAATAACCCGCGCTGTCGGCGTTCAGGCTGCCTCCGCCCGTCAGCAGCGGGCTGGTGGTGCTGAGCTGGTTCAGGTCTTCCAGCTTTTCTGAGGCCAGCATCACCTCGGTGCCGAGATAGCGCGACTGCGTGGTGGTGCCGGTGAGCTGCGCCAGAAGCGCCGCCAGGCCCAGCAATCCGACCGCGAGAATGGTGATCGCGATCACCACTTCAATCAGGGCAAAGCCCTGCATGCGTTTTTTACGGTTTGACATTGATGCTTCCATAACTCGATACCGAGATTGTTTCCGGCGGCTTGCCGCCGTAGCTGACCACCATCGTGATCCCTCCCGCGGGGAACTGAGGAGAGGTGACCCGGCCGCCCGGGCTGAAGGTCAGGGTAACGTTCGCATTCAACGTGATGGGAGTTCCGGTACCGGACAGCGGGACGGGGCAGCTCGCTCCTCCCCCGACCGGAACACAGTAGTTCGCGAAGGCCCCGCCCGCGGGGCACTGCCGCTGCAACTGATACGTATTGGCCGCGGAGTCAAAGGCAAGCTGATACGGACAGCCCTGAAAAATCGCCTGGTAGCGGGCGGACTGTATGGCCCCGGTAATGGAGCTGACCGCGCCGCGCAGCCGGAAATATCCCGTGACGTTGTTTACCAGCGGGAAGGCCATGGCCGCCATGAGCATGAAAATCACGGCCACAATGACCATCTCCATCATTGTGAATCCCCGTTCCGGGCCGCGCCGTTCAGCTCCCGGCTGCTTCCGGGGAAAAACTCCTGAACCGTTCATCCGAAACTCTCCGTTTCCTGCCGCACCAAAGTCACTTCGATGTAGGTGTTCTATTGCACCCGCATCAGGGCAGCAACTTACCAAAGTCCGTTTTTGAGAGGCTTACCGGGCTCAGTCCTTGCGTACGCTGGCCGGCCGTAACTTGTTGCTGAACAATAAATTTGTCTTCGTTTGGGGCTTTTGCGGTTTCTTCAGGAAGGGCACTCTTCCCGGAAACCGTGCTTGCTAGGACTGCTAAACATGAGGGAGTTCTAATGTTTGGTAGCCATAGTTTCCCAAAATGGGAATTTCAAGGGGAGAGTACAAAAGTAACCATGAGCGGGAGCTGTGTCAACAGGAAGGGGGCCATCGGCGTGCTCGAAAGGAGCGTGACTTTGGTAATCGGGAGAGCGGGAAAGAAACTTACCGCGGATGAACGCGGATTTTCACGGATTTTTGCAGAGGCTTTAGTTTTTTAATTGTTTTGGGAAAG
>JADMIO011096066.1_pt1 | contig 14639 bp, 8 predicted proteins | sample 8958161 | NCBI WGS metagenome assembly JADMIO01 (sample SAMN16585339, study PRJNA669376) | soil metagenome | isolation source: Crop rotation soil | place: USA: Cullars Rotation, Alabama | collected 2011 | reverse complement strand
CGCGACAACTTGTCCACGTGGAATTCTAAGCTTAGGATCCCAATGTGCTGGAAAGCTTTTATTTTCAACAGCCAGACTTATAGAAAGTCCGGCAGTTTGATTGGTTATCCTGATTTCTTTTATTCCATAACCAACGAACGTGAACTGCAACACGTCATTCGGATTTGCATTGATTGAAAAACTTCCATCGGCGCGGGTAGTTGTTATTTTTTTTGTTCCTTTAACTGTAACAGTCACACCTTCCAATGGTTCCCCTTTTTCATTCAGTACTCTGCCCGTAACATCGGGGGGCGGGGGCGGAATAAATGAGCGTAGCACATCGCTCGTTTCACTTTCTAATCTTTCTGGTCTCCTTACTATCGTGATCGTTCGATTTACAGTTTGCCAGGTGAAAGGCTGATCTGTAAATACTTCTTTCAAGGCGTTTTCCAGTAATACGTTTTGCAGGTTTAGGGTAACAGGCTTAGAACGCCGCAAGAGGCTGGCGTCATAGAAAAACACGTAGCCTGTTTGTTTCTCGATCGCATTAAAAACATTACGGAGCGGCACATTCCTGCCCGAGAAGGTTACAGTTTGTGATACTCCCCGTGCAGAAACCTGCAGTAAAGCGGCTGTCAGTAAAATGAAAGTCAATTTCATGGCCTTCACGATTTGGCGGTTTAGCGAGGTGCGCATACCGCGTAAGGGTAAAATCATACTTTTGCAGTGTCCCGATAATCCTCGGGACAGGTTTGGTTAAACGAATGAATACATGACAATTTATTTCTTTAGTAACCCAAACTTTCCGTTCCGGCTCGCACCCGGGACGGTTTTGTTTTACGGGGTTACCACTATTTTTCTTCCTTCTATTTTAAAATGGACATTGTTCTTTTCCAAAATTTTCAGCACCTCAGACAGATTCAGATCTCTTTGCATTTTACCTTCAAACTGTCTTTTCGGTATGGAACCTTCATAAGCAACCTTCACATCATACCAGCGTGTCAGCTGGCGGAGAACAGTTTGAAGATCTGCATCATTAAAGTTAAATAATCCGTTCTTCCAGGCGACTGCTGCATCCACATCCGTCTTTATAACTTCGATATCAGCTTCAGAACCGGGTGTACCTGTTGAAGACAGAATTGCCTGTTCTCCTGGTTTTATCAAAGCGAACTTCAGGGTATTTGCACTTAACACTTTTACACTCCCTTCCAGTAAAGTTGTTTTCATTTCTTCTTCGTCAGCGTATGCGTTCACATTAAAATGCGTTCCCAAAACTTCTACCGTCATGTCATGTACTGTTACGCGGAACGGCAAAGAAGGATTTTTCGCGACTTCAAAATAGGCTTCACCCGTTAATACAACACTCCTTTCTTTACCGTTAAACGACATCGGGAAATGCAATGATGATTCAGCATTCAGCCATACTTTACTTCCATCTGCCAATACAATCTGGTATTGTCCCCCGCGCGGAGTAGTTATTGTATTATACTGGACTTCTTCCTGCGTGTTGCCTGGTGGATCCTGGCTGTTGTAAGCTATCTCACCGTTAGTAAGCTTCATTACTTTCACATTCCCTTGCTGGGACACGACGCCATTCTGTGCACTATCCAAAATTATTGTACCACCATTTGCCAAAGTAAGAATAGCCTTATTTCCACCCGGCTCAACATCATTGTTTATTTTTTTTAAATCAGTCCCGGCGACGACCGCTTGCCGTTCCGAAGACCTGTTGAAATAGAAATAAGCTGCTGTTCCAAGCACAATGATTATAACAGCTGCGGCGATGCGTCTAAGACTAAACATCTTTCTCACCGGCGTAATTTCCCTTCTGTCCTCTTTGGCGTTCGTCATTATATGTCTGAAAATTTCATCAGCGCGTGAAGCCGGCATCGCCCGGTCGATATCACCATTCTCAATATCTTTGTGTATCAAAGAATTCAATTCATGCACGTTTTCGTCCCTGCTGACAAGCGCCATGAACTCTGCTCTTTCTTCATGGGTACAATTGCCGTCGGCATATTGTTTATATAAATATGCCAGTCGTGATAAATATTCATTCATATGGGAAAATTTCCTGGTTTTTCTAAAAAGGATTTTTGTTGGGAAGTAACGCCCGCTAGATCGTTCTTTGGGTTTACTGTATACCTATTTGACGCACGGCAGTAAAAAAAGGGGGTGTTTGTCTTAAAGATTTTTCACCCTAAAGCACGAACCTCACTCTTACTTGATATCAGTTATTGAATGTTGGAGTGTTGAATATTTGAGCAATTATGTTACACCGGGTGAATAACCAGAATTGTGGGGGTCTTATTTGAATATTGATTATTGCATATTGAGTGTTGAATATTTGAGCAATTAAACAAAGATTAATATCAATAATTCATTTTCAACAATTAATATTCAAGTTGAATAAAAGAAGTGAATAACGACAATTGCGAAAGTGAGTAACCCTTCATTTCGAAGCAGCTGTCTTTTGATAGAAGCGGTAGCTTTCGTCATATGGTCTTTAACCGTTTCTTTTGAGATATTGAGCATCGCTGCGATCTCATCATACTTTTTTCCTTCAAGCTTGCCAAGCTGGTAAACTTTTTTCTGTTGCGGAGGCAAATTCGCAATGGCATTGGTGAGCATTTTCTTCAATTCCCCGTACGCTATCTCGTCAGAAGAAAATCTCTCAGCGTTAGCAGTAGTTATCAATTCGGTTAGGTAAGCCTCCTCGGTTGCAATCCTGCGAAGCTGGCTGAAAATATGATTCCGGGTAACAGTATTCAGGTATGCAGCGAAATTATCAAGATGCGGGAGTTTTTCTTTATTGAGCCAAAGTTTTATAAACACTTCCTGCACCACGTCTTCTGCAGAAGAATCTTCTTTAGTGATCTTGTGTGCAATGGAAAATATCTTGTCGCGGTACTGATCAAATAAAGTCCTGAAGGCATTTTCATTGCCTTCAGACACCTGCGATATTATTGAGGTTTCATCATATGATGAAGATTGAGACAAAGAGGAGGTTTATATAAAATTACGAAAACCTGCTCATCGGCAGATGGAATCGGAGAACTGTGATTGATTTTGAGCAGTGAAAAAGTAAAAAGAGTGGCTACCGCTCAATCAGCTAATCAGCAGTTTTTTCAATTCAACATTTTCTCAACGAACTTATTGAGCTCTTCACCGCGCAGATCTTTTACCACTATCTTGCCGCTTGCGTCGATAAGAAAAGTTCGCGGAATGGCAGTTACCCCGTAATCTTTGTTTGCCACACCTTTAGTATCCCAAACCTGTACCCAGGTAATGCCGTCCTCCTTAATTGCAGCAAGCCATTTTTCTTTATCCGCCTCTTTATCAATCGATACACTTACTATCTCCAGACCTTTATCCTTCCACTTCTTATATAACGCAATTAAATTCGGATTTTCTGCGCGGCAGGGTTTGCACCAGGAAGCCCAGAAATCAACGATCGTTAATTTCTTTTTTATAGCTGAAAGTGAAACCATCTCTCCTTTATCGCTTACAAGCGTAAAGGCCGGTGGAACGATCCCAACATCCGTTTTCAATTCCGCCTCATATCTTCTTACTACACTTTTGTATGCATTTTTATCTGCAAACTGTTTATAGTTCTCCATGATCTTTTTCAATTCATCCGTACTGAAACGCGTCATCAGCTTGTTCACATAATTCAATCCGGCAAGGTTGCTGTTGCTGGTTGCAAATTCCGTTTGCTTGCCCCACCATACTTTTGAAATTTCCAGGATTTCTTTTTCCAGGGCATCTGCTTTTTCAATTTCCCCCGCCTGCTTAAGCTTCGACCATTCGCGGCCTTTGATCTTCATCTGCATTCGCAGCGGTTCTATTTGTTCATCAAGAACAAACAATGCATCGTTATTAGGGGTGCCGCTAAAAAATATGAATGAGTCTTTGGTGGCAGTGATGGTGATCGTTCCCTTTTCCAGTATCATGTAATGAACCATGTTCCTGTCAACATCCGTAACATACAGCCAGCCTATCTCACCATCATATTTGTTTTGGTTGTAAACAGCAACGCCGTTTTTAAAATAAACCGAGTCGAAAGTGTTAGGGCCCGGAATGCGGACCAGGATTTTTGCCATACCGGTATACGGTAACACCCCATACTTCTTCACTATTCTTTCATTCTGCCCAAATGCATTTCCTGTCATAAAAAAACAGAGAGTGAGTACCAATACCGGTATGGGCGTTTGATTTTTCATTTAAATATTTTTAATGAAGTTGTTTGATGAATACATTGTAGATGCCTAGTTGGATTTAAATAACTCGGCGAGCTTCTGTTCAAGTTTCTCTGCCCTGATATTATGACCTATCACTTTCCCGTCCCGCCCTACAAGCAGCGTATAGGGAACTCCGGACATACCATATGCAACACCCAGACTATTCGCAACCGGACAATCCCATCCTGTGAGGCTTGATACATGCCACCAGGTTAATTTATCGTGATTGATGGCATCTATCCATTTTTCTTTTTTATCATCAATAGAAACGCTGATCACAGTGAAGCCTACCGGGTTGTATTTTTTATAAAGTTTGAGAACGTTTTGATTTTCCTCCCTGCACGGCCCACACCATGATGCCCAAAAGTCAACGAGTACAATATTCCCGCGAAGAGAACTAAATGTAACCGGCTTACCTGATGTATCAGGCAAAGTAAAGTTTGGCAGCACCTGCCCGATATCTGTTTGCCTGAGTATCTCGGTGCGTTTTTTCAACCTGTTTGTATACCAGTTCTCAGGAGTGTTAGGATCCAAAGATGCAAGCAATGCTTTCATATCGGAGTAAGTAAGTTCACCGGTACCCGCGGAAAGAAATTCTGCAGCAAGAATTGTGTTGTTGTACTTTTTTGCAAATGCTTTCCTCATGGGATAAAATACACTTTCGTATTGATAGCCTAACTCGGCCTGTAATTTATCCTTTGCATCCTTACCTGTTTCAGTCCGCATCTGCGTTCTCAGGTCAACGATCTTTTTCTCTACAGGAGCTACAGCCTTCTGGTACTCAGCCTGCGCGTCATTGGAAGGAGTGCCTGAAATTGTTATCGGCATTGACGTACCATCCACCTTTATATTTCCAGGCTCAATATAAAATTCCACCCTGCTTTTGATAGATGGATGAACAAGTAAAACTTTATCACCGATGAACGGGCCATCATTCTTAAACGTAAACTTTCCATCTTTCACAGTGGACTCATACAGGATCTTACCATCATAAACTTTTTTCAGCTGAATAGTCCCGTCTGCTAACGTGGGGATATTTCCTTCAACGGTAAAGCCTTTTTGGGCATGCAACGCCAATGCAGTTAAAATAAAAACGACTGCTATAAAAGATTTTTTCATTTTGATTATAGGGTTAAACGCTTAGTAAATAACTTCAATTAAGTCGGGCTGTTTATTGGTGAATCCATGATCAATTCGGTACCAGTGACCATTGCCCGTTTTGTATAATAATCATCTTGGGTTCTGTTCGAGCTCAGGATTCAATTGAATGTATGGGGTAAAGATCGGCCACACTAATTTCGGATCGTCAGCCGGCACATCCACACGGCGGGTTCCGATATAATGCGTTACCGGCAGATGCAATCTCTTTACATCAAACAGGCGAAGTTCTTTTCCATACAATTCTCTCCTTCTTTCCAGCAATACTTCGTTTAAAATGTTTGCCTGGTTGTTGCCAAAATCCGCAACCGTCTTCGGAGTGTATGTTCCTGTTTTGAATCTTTTGGTCCTGATAAGATTCACATCGTCTAATGCTTTTTGCAAATTATTGAGGCGCGCATTGCACTCTGCTCTTGTCAAATACATCTCAGGTGTACTGATATGAATATTATCAGCTGCAGAGGAATTGGCGCCATCAGCTTTGTACCAGGTAGTGGAACCAACTGTATATGTAAGCAACTTACCTGTGATAGTACCTGCGGAATTGAAACCACTAAATTTCAAAGTTCTTCTCAGGTCCAGATTATTGGTAACAGCTCCCACCTTTGTGAATCCCGGGTATAACATATTGAAGTAAGCTGAATCAAGGATCATGTAGTTGTTCAACAAAAATCCTTTTGAAGTAGTCTTGTGAAGCAGCACTTCCCTGTCGGTATTTCTTTTCATACCTATCAGATTTGTTATGAAATCTGTGCCTGTATAAAGTGTATTATAATCGTGCAGGAAACCATTTATAGCAAGACTTTTTTCCGCGTTGCTTAATGCATCTGTATACTTTCCCATGTACAGGTAAGCCCTTGCCATGATAGCATATACCGCTGCTTTGCTTGGCCTGTGCGTGTATATTACTACATCATCAGGAAGATCAGGAAGAGCAGCTTCCAGCTCACTTAATACATAGTCGTAAACCTTCTGAACCGACTGCCTGTTCAATGGCGGCAACAAGGCCGCATTTTCTATTATCGGTACTCCAAGATCGGTAGCGGCAGTTGTAGCGTTATAATGTTTCGCATATATATTGACCAACGTTAAGTATGCATATGCACGGTGAACCTTCGCTTCCGCCACCAATTGTTTTTGCAGCTGCGGGTTATCTGTAGCTTTCTCAAGCTCGATAAGCATAGTGCCAACCAACGAAACAATGTAATACTGGTTCTTCCAGTTTACATCATCGGCCAGTGCATCGTAAAGCCATACCTGCGAATCGAAATTATAAAGCGCATTCACGTGTTGCCGCGTGGTGGTCCAGCTTAACCATTTTGCTGAATCGGCATAAACGTCATCCGACAGTACGTCAACATAGCTACTAACCTGCGACAAAGAAAACGGATAGCGCTGGTTATCTACGTCATCGAGAAGTTTACGAAAATCAGTGGTAGTTTTTGCTACGATTATTCCTCTGGGTAATTCTTCAGTAAATTTTTTGCAACCGGCTGAAAAGATCAACAGCAGGCTGAAAAATATGATGTGAATGTATTTTTTCATTATAATGAGTTTATAAATTTTAGAATCCAAACCGTAAGCTTGCTGAATATTGTGCACGATTCCTGATCACGTATTGTAATGCTCCGTAAACAGAAGAACTGTATGGCGGGAAGTCAGGATCTATACCTTCTTTATTGGCTACCCACAATGGGCCGATGTTCCTTGCCTCCAGCTGTACCCTTGCACTTTTAAATGGTCCTGAAATTTTTGCCGGTATAAGGTATGACAGGCTTATGCTTTGTACTCTTACACTTCCGGCGTCTAAAACATTCCTTGTATTATATCTCGAGATCACATCAAGAGCGCTTACGGCCTGTGTGTTGGTGAGTTTACTGTTCAATGAATACATCGACGCATTGTCGCCATCAGCAGGAGACTTCCACCTGTTTACCATCAACTCCGGTAAGAAGGTAAACAATCTCGTAGGAGTAAAATATGTATTCGACATGCCGGTGGCCGGGTAATCCTTTATGAACACATGTCCGAATTTGTACAAGAGGCTTACATTTAATTCAAGCGCTTTGTAGGAAAAAGTATTTGCCCATTGGCCGTAATGTTTTGGGCTGCGCTGGCCAACAACTTTGAAGATATCCGACTGCTTCATCGCGGCGAAATTGGTAACGTCTCTTACAGATAAAATGTTTTTCTGATATTCGAACTTGTCGTAACCGAGACTGTCGTATCCCATCCAGGTAGCGGCGGCCACAAAATCTACAGGCTGGTTTGGAAGGTGATAGTAGAATGCAAGAGTAGTATAAGCGATAGTGCCTGTGTTAACTTGGGTGATGTGGGTAGCGCGGTTCCTGTTGGTACCGTAATTCAGCCTCGTCTGCCATTTGAAGTTTCTTTTGTCGATCACCCTAACATTTAAATTGGCTTCAAAGCCATTGTTATTGATATGACCAGTATTTAATGTAGCCCTGTTATTTTGATATCCGTACGTCCCGTTAACTGCGATTTGAGCAAGCACATCTTTTGCCTTCTTCGAATACAGCTCAAACGTTCCGTTTATCCTGCCGTTCATCACAGAAAAATCGAGGCCGATATTATAGGTTCCTGTTTTCTCCCATGTGAGACCTGGATTGGGAGCCTGCTGAACTGCGCCGTAAGGAATTCCCAATAAAGGATCGATCCATGGAGTGGCGGTAATGAACGGACTTGCAGTTTTATCGATATTGCCGTTGAAGCCATACGAAGCTCTGAACTTCAAAAGATCGATGAACTTGATATTAAAAAACTTTTCACTGCTGATTCTCCAACCTGCACCAACAGACCATTGTGGCAGATTTGTATAGGTAGATGACTGTCCAAAAAGATTGGTAACGTCCTGGCGGATACTGCCGGTAATATCGTACCTGCTTTTGTATGTGTAGCCTGCATTTGCAAATTTTGAAACAAAGCGATCGTCGTTTCCAAAGATGAAAGATCCGAAACGCTGTGTAGGCGCAAATGGAATTGTTGTATTACCAAACCCTGCAGCATCACCGTTCATCTTCGGTGTTATTGTATTCAGGAAATCGAGGTTGGTAATGTTTGTGAGCGATTGCGGATCATACCCATAGAAGCCGTAAGGAACCTGGTCGTACACATTTTGGCGGATTTCCAAACCGGCCAGTGCTCTTAAGGCATGATTGCCAAAGGTGCGGGTGTAGCTTACCTGGAGCCTTCCATTGTGTGAGTATCCATCGCTTTGATTTTGATAAAGCATTCCACCGGGTGGAACAGGATAAGTTCCGTTGGGTCGGGCATTATTATTTACCAGGTTTCTTACATACCACGATTGTTCATTATAATATTCTTTAAAAAGTTTGTAGTCTTCCTGGTATTGATAATAAAGATCTACATCCAGGCCCTTGAACGGTGTAATTCTTATATTAGTGTACAACCGCATGTTCTTGGTCTTCGTGGATTTATCGTAATTGTCTACATCCTGTGCAAGGTTCCAATCCCAGTTGTAAGGGAGTTTGTATTTTGCCGCTGTGTCGCGTCTTCTCCAGGTAGGCACATCGAAATAAGTATCTTCGGCGGAGTTCATTATCATCGGAAGATAGTTGCCATTTGCATCCCTGATCCTTGACATTTGAGGAATGTTTACAAGTTCGTTTACCACTACACCATTTCTTTTCATGTCTGATAAAAATATGTTCGCCCCGAAAGAGAACTTCAGCCACTTTTTAGGATTGTATTCATCAACAAAACTGGCGTTAACCTGGAACTCAGAATTTCCCTTTGAATATTGATCATTGAATGTGCCGGTAAAAGATGTTCTTACGCGGTTGAATTCATTTCCATTCTGGAAAGACAGGTTTATCTTTTTATTGGATTCCATTTTTCTGAAGAACAAATCCCTGAATTCGTCGCGTACATCGATCTGCGCAAGTTCCGCTAATCGCTGGTTGCCTACGTCTGCAGTTATCGTTCCCTTTTTCATTTTGATCAACACGTCCATTACCTCCGGCAACTCATACTTGTCTTTAAACGTAGGATCAAGGAACTGGTCGAACCAGGTTTGATTCTGTATCATGAACTTGTAGATCTCCACTGCATCCTGACTTGAAGCCCAGGGTATCTTTGATAAATTTGGCACAGGCTGAACGAGGTAATCCACTGATACGTTAAGTATAGGTTGTCCTTTTACCAGCGTCCCTTTTTTTGTTGTGATAACGATAACACCGTTGGCTGCCTGCGAACCCCAGATAGAGGCGGCTGCTGCATCCTTCAATACCGTAATGCTTTCCACATCACTCGGATTGATGAGAGTCCACGGATCAATCACATCAGTGTAAAAAGGTGCGCCATCCACAACGATCAATGGGTTGTTATTTCCAAACGTACCTACGCCGCGAATCACGATGCTGCGGCTTCTTTCAGCGGTGGGAGCCTGGTCCTCATCAAACTGCGGTTCGAAATACATTCCCGGCACCATGCCTTCAATACGGTCCTTCAGGTTAAAACTGTTGGTTTTTTCCAGATCCGCCGCAGTGATATTTGTAAATGATCCGGTAACTCTTTCCCTTGGGATTTGCTGGTAACCCGTGTTAACCACCACACCTTCTAATGCCGAAACTTTTACCGTAAGAAGTATATTACCCAGTTCTTGCTTCCCATTCACCTTTACTTCCCGGATTTCTGTATTCACGCTTGTAAAAACCAGCGTTGCTGTTTCATTCACTGAAGGAAAATTGAACTCACCGTTCAGGTTAGTGGAGGTAGTGAGCCGGGTACCTTTTACAGTAACGTTCACTCCTTCGATCGGATCTCCTTTTTCATTCACAACACGGCCGTGGACGTTGACAGGCGGAGCGAAAAACGGTGTGGCGCCCGAACTTACCCTCATAGCTTTCCGGGTGATCACGATTGTATTATTGTCAAAAGTATAATCGAGGGATTTGCCTTCGAAGCATTGGTTCAACACTTCGTTCACCGATGCATTTTTCACTTCGATCGTGACCTTCGGTGCGTCATTCAACATTTTTTTCGTGTACAGGAAACCGTATCCTGTTTGCCTTTCAATTTCCCTAAATACTTTTTCCAGCGGTGCTTCCTTTAAAGAAAGTGTAACCTGCGAAAAACTTTTTGCGTGCACCTGGAGAAAAGCAGCAGTTAAAAAGAAGATTGTGAGTTTCATAACCTTCATGATTTGGGGCGGCAATCCGCTCCGCAGCGAACTACCGCTAATTGATAAAATCATACTTTTGTATTTTGGTTGTTAAGAATGAATGACTGTCAGAATTTATTTATTCCAGCACCCAAAATTTTGCCGTCCTGATCGCCATCGGGGCGGTTTTTGTTTTGGTAATTATTTCCAGATCCGGCAATTCAGGGATCGGATACAGGGATACATGGTGCCGTTGAGTCCTTGAATGCTTATTTCCGTGTATCCCGGTATCATTGTATCCTGCTTCCCGGTATCAGCATATAGTGATTTTAAAACAATCTCATTTTCTATATGGTTTCACCCGGATCTTGTTTCCATTAATATCAAAACTGACCGTCCGGGTCCTCTCCATCATTTCCAATATCTGCGAAATGTTTTCATAACGTGAACGGTTGATCACTCCCACGAATTCTTCATTAGTTATACCCTCCTCATAAGTCACTTCGGCGTTATACCACCTTGCCAATTGCCGCATTACCGATTGTATACTGTTGCCCTGGAAAATGAAGCGACCGTTCTTCCACGCAATAGCTTCGTCCAAATCAGCGGCGACCACTTTCGTTAGATTTCCATTTCTATTTGTTACTGCCTGCTGACCGGGATTGAGTAAAGTGCCCGTACCGCCATTTGTTACTTGCACAACACCTTCCAACAACGTGGTCTTTTGCACCTCCTCATCATAATACGCGTTTATATTAAAATGAGTTCCCAGGACATGCACCTCCATCCCCGCTCCTTCCCCGGAAGGAGGAGGTACTGACACGACAAAAGGGATTTTTGCCTGACGGCTTTTAGAAGACATCGATGTTATCTCAAAATACCCTTCGCCCTTGAGCTCAACATTTCTTTCGTTGCCGCTGAATGATGTCGGAAACCGCAATGACGATTCAGCATTCAGCCACACCTTACTTCCATCTGATAATACAATTTGATATTGTCCTCCCCGCGGTGTGGTTAAAGTATTGTATTGAATTGCCTTTTGCTGAGTGCCGGCTGTTTCCCCATTATACGCAATCTGGCCATCATCTAACTTTATAACCTTCGTGTTTCCCTGTTGTGTAAGAGTTCCGTTGTTTGCGCTATCTAATATGATCGTGGACCCATCAGCCAAAGTCAGTACGGCTTTGTCTCCCCCCGGGGCAATATCATTTTTAGGTTGTTCAGTTGTCCCGGTCTGCGCAACTTGCTTTTCCTGCGTATTGTTGAAATAGAAATAAGCACCTGCACCAAGAAGAAGAACAATAGCTGCAGCGATACGGCTCCAGTGAAAAATTTTCAATGGTCGCTTTTCCGAAGAAATAGAATCGGCTATTTTATTCCATCCTTTTTCCTGGTCGTAGGTATAAAGCGTTTGCAATTCATCAGAGAGCCACTGTTTGTTTGCAAGTTTTTCAAACAGTTCCCTGTTGGCCGAAGCTTCGTTTATCCAGTTTTTAAGAACAGCTTCTTCACCGGCAGACAGGGTACCATGCAAAAACCCCACGATAAGTTCATCAACATTGTTTAATCCAGGCATTAGCGATCGTTTTTAAATTTTTCAGGATAGTATGATTTTGGTAAAGAGGAGGGACTTCAACTATAACACGAACGGGGTTGGATTTTAACCATGAGATGTGCAAGGTTTTTTTTAAAAATGGTTTTCGGGGTGAACGATTAAGCTAATGGAACGCGGATTGGGCGGGTTGGGGCGGATTGAGTCGGTTTGCAGCTGGCATGTAGATAAAACTAATGGAACGCGGATGACGCGGATTAGGCGGGTTTGGGCGGATTGGAAGTTCATCCGTTGGCAGCTAGGATTGAGATAAAACTAATGGAACACGGATGACACGGATTGAGCGGATAATCACGGATCCGTGCAAATCCGCCCGATCCGCGTTATCCGCGTTCTATTCATTGCGACGACGGGAACCATCCGGTTTGACGGAGAACAATTAAGACCTATAGATTTCGGTGGAGTATTAAAAGTTGCAGACAATAGACGATCGTTGCTGTTGAATACAAACCTTCATCATAAATTTTTAGTCGCAGCGTTCGTAATGCTTTTGTCTTTTGATTTAGCACCGTCTGCGTGCTTATGCCCAGTTCGGAAGCTATTACAGCAGTATTCTTACCTTCTATAAAAATAGACTTAAACACAAGCCTGCACTGCCCGGGAAGCCTTTCTACCTCAGCATAGATCTTCTGCAACACTTTTGCCTTGATCATTTCGTCGTCGCCAAATAACTCATCCGGTTGAGCGAGGTACTCGAGTTCTTTCTTGCTTTTATCTGTCCGTTTTGTTTTGCGTAAAATATCAAAGCACGCGTTCCTTGCTGCCGTAAACAAAAATGATTTTATATTCGTCAGGTTATCGAAATCCTGCTTCTTTTTTACCAGCTTAAGGAAAGTCTCTGCCGCAACATCTTCAGCCTCCTCTTTATTATTCAACAATTTTTCAGCGAAGTAGCAGAGCGGCCGATAATGGAGTTCATAGAGCGCACGGATAGCCGTTTCGTTCGCCGCACGGAGGCCGTCAATTATTTCTCTTTCGCTGCTGGTAATGTTCATAATCCTGTAATGTATCTCCTTACAACCGCATCCAATGAGGACAAATCCAACTATGAATTTAAAGAAATTCCTGTTCGTTCAGGAGAGGTACTTTGTATCTGGTAAGGGATTCGTATCCGAAAGTCCGCCTCCGCCAGCGGATCTTTCCCCCAAATCTCTCCTGGTTTTTAACCTGTTATTTTTTTGCAACACTTTTTTTTTCCTGTTCGTACTTTATACGGGACATTGCAACGGCAGATTTCCACATGTGTAAAGAATTGTTCTATATGAATCAAAAGTTATAATTTCAAACAGTTGTGAACAGGCGAGGTGTCGTATTTTTGTAATTGCCTGTAGATAAATTGACAACAAGCTAATCTGTTCCTAAAATATTGATCACAAAGATGCAACCTGTAGAAATAAATACATTACCCGGAAAACAAGTCGTCAGTACAGCGATCCCTCACGTCATTTGCAGCCGTTGCATATATGATGAACGTACCCCTGCGATCACTTTTGACGAAAATGGTGTTTGCAATTACTGTCACATGATGGATTCCCTGATTGCCAAATATCAAACCGGCAAGCCAGGCGGTGAACAAAAGATCGACCATATCATTGCAGAGATTAAGAGGAAGGGAAAAGGGAAGCCTTATGACTGCGTCCTGGGTGTGAGTGGCGGCACTGACTCTTCATATTTACTTTATTGGGCGATCCAGAAAGGCCTCCGTCCACTGGCTGTGCATTATGATAACACCTGGAACACAGCCATTGCAACGGAAAATATACGGAAAGTGCTTTCAAAACTCAAAATTGATCTTTATACCCACGTGCTGGATAATAAGGAATCGGAGGATATAATTCGTGCATTTTTCACGGCCGGCGTCCCGGAACTTGAAGCAGCTACTGATCTTGCTATCGCGGAAACACTGTACCGCGCCGCGGCAAAATTCAAGATCAAATATATCCTGGAAGGTCATTCCTTTATAGCCGAGGGGATCACCCCATTGGGCAAAAACTATTTTGACGGTAAATACATTTCATCAATACATAAAAAATTCGGGAAGCGTCCCCTCAAGACATATCCCCTTATGACCTTTTGGAATTTCATGAAGTGGACACTACTATACCGTATAAAGAAGATCCGCCCAAAGTGGTACATCCGGTACAGCAAGGAAGAAGCAAGAAAATTGTTGGAAAAAGAATTCGATTGGAAGTATTACGGCGGTCATCACCTGGAAAACAGGATCGCGGCTTTTTTTCATAGCTATTATTGTCCTCAGAAATTTAGTATCGACTACCGCAATAACAGCTTATCCGCATCTGTTCGAAATGGAAAAATGTCAAGGGGTGAAGCTATCTCTGAATTTTACTTCCAGGAACCTTATCTTGAAACCGACCTGCTGGAGTACTTCAAAAAAAGAATTGAGATCTCGGATGCGGAGTTTAATAGAATCATGAGCCAGCCCCCAAACTACTGGTACCAGTTTCCGACTTATAAAAAAATTTTCGAGTTCTTAAGACCGATGTTT
>JADMIO011678518.1_pt1 | contig 14640 bp, 12 predicted proteins | sample 8958161 | NCBI WGS metagenome assembly JADMIO01 (sample SAMN16585339, study PRJNA669376) | soil metagenome | isolation source: Crop rotation soil | place: USA: Cullars Rotation, Alabama | collected 2011 | reverse complement strand
CACCCGAAGGTGAGCCAGTGTGATTACATTTGCGGCCTAACTGTGGCCAGTCCAGTTACGCTGGAGTCACTAGTATTTAGGTGACACTATAGAAGCGGCCGCGACAACTTGTCCACGTGGAATTCTAAGCTTAGGATCCCAATGTGCTGGAAAGCGCTGGGAACGTCGGGGACGACCTTGATCGAACTGACATCGGCCTATGCGGCGGTGGCGAGCGGGCGTTACCCGGTCAAGGCGAGTGGTCTTGCGACAGGGGCGAGCACGCCGACACAGGCGATGGACCCGCGCGTGCGTGAAGCGATGCTCGACCTGTTGTGGACCGCGACCAATCAGGGCACAGGGCGCGGCGCGGCGCTCGGCATTCCGACCTTCGGCAAGACGGGCACGACGCAGAACCATCGCGACGCGCTGTTCGTCGGCTTCGCGGGCGGGCTGATCACCGGGGTGTGGGTCGGCAATGACGACGATACGCCGATGCGCGGCGTGACCGGCGGGAGCCTGCCGGCGGCGATCTGGGCTCGCTTCATGGGCGCGGCGAACCTGCGCGCGTCGGATCTGGACGTGCCGCCGACGCTGATGGCCTCGATTGAGGCGCGGCAGGAGGCGATGCGGATCGCCGCCGAGGAGCGCGAGCTGGGCCAGCTGGAGGCGGAGGACGCGGCCGACCCCGAGGCGGAGAGCGGATCGCCGTTCGAGCGATTTTTCGACCGGATCATTCCGGGGTTCCTGCGTGGCGATGGCGACGAGGGGCCGCGCTATGAGGATCGGCCGCGCGGTGAGGATCGCGAGTGGCAGGACCGCGAATGGCGCGGGGACGAGGCGCTCTCGCCCGAGGAGGAAGCGCGCGAACGGCGACGCGCGCGGCTGGAGGAGCTTCGCCGGCGGCGCGACGAACGCGAGGAGCGGGTGTTGTTTCCCGAGGAATAGGCTTCCTGATCCTCCCCAAGACAAGCTCAGGGAGGATTTAAGGCGCCCAAAAAATTTTGCGCATCATGTCACATATCCGCTCGCTGCCTCGTCAGGTTCACGAGACTTTGATGAAAGGACTGCGATCATGACCGGCCGTACCAATCCCTATGCTGCCGCACCCGAGCTGCTGAAGGCGTGGCTGAACTTTTCTAATCAGGTTGCCGCGGGCATCCTCGAGAAGCCGCTGCTCGAGCTGGTGAAAATCCGGGCGTCGCAGATCAATGGCTGCGCCAACTGCCTGAACATGCACAGCTATGAAGCGCGGCAGGCGGGCGAGACCGAACAGCGGATCGCGGTCCTCGCCGCATGGCATGAGGCACCGCTCTACACCGACCGCGAGCGCGCGGCGCTGGCCTGGACCGAGCATCTGACGCTGGTTGCCGACAAGCGCGCGCCGCAGCATGTCTATGACGCGCTGGTGGCGCAGTTCAGCCCGGAGGAGCAGGTGACGCTGACGATGATGATCAACATCATAAATGGCTGGAACCGGCTGGCGGTGGGGTTCGACCTGTTCGCGCCCGAGCTCGGCTGGAAATGACGAGCGAGGCCGCCACCTTCGACGCGCTGAGGCCCCGACTGGTGCGTGTCGCCTATCGCATGCTCGGATCGATGGCGGATGCCGAGGACGTGGTGCAGGATGCGTGGCTGCGCTGGGCCGATGTCGATCGGGACGCTGTCCGCGTGCCCGAAGCCTTTCTGCGCCGCGTCGTCACCCGCTTGTGCCTCGATCAGCTCAAGTCCGCGCGGGTGCGGCACGAGGACTATGTCGGGCCGTGGCTGCCCGACCCGGTGGTCGAGCCTGACGCCGTCGAGGACGTCACCCTGCCGTTGATGCTGGCGCTCGAGCGGCTCTCGCCCCTCGAGCGCGCGGCGTTCCTGCTCCATGACGTATTTGGCGAGAGCTTCGACGATATCGCCGAGAGCCTGGGGCGCGATGCCGCCGCCTGCCGCCAACTGGCCAGCCGCGCCCGCGACCATGTCCACAGCGGGAAGCCGCGCTTCCCGGTCGAGCGGGCGCATGGACTGGAGATCGCGCAAGCCTTCTTCGCCGCGTCACGCGGTGGCGATATCGGGCGGCTGGGCCAGATGCTGGCCGATGACGTCAGTCTCTATTCCGATGGCGGCGGCAAGCGGCCCGCCGCATCAAGAGTCATGCTGGGTTCGGACGAAGTCATGCGGACTTTCGCCGCGATCGCCCGGCTGTCGCGCGGGCACGCGGCGGAGCTGATCCGCTTTGCCTATGTCAACGGCCTCCCCGGCTTCGTCACGCGGGAACCCGACGGGATGCTCCAGACCACCGCGCTGCTGATGGAGGGGGATCGGGTCAGGGCGATCTATGTGATGCGCAACCCCGACAAGCTGGGCCATCTGGAAGAGCGGCTAAATTAGCCGTTCGCTCAGGCGCATCGCTCCACCCCGCAAACAAAGAGGGCGGCCCCGAAGGACCGCCCTCTTTTTCGCTGACCCGGAAGCCGGCGCTTACTTATTATGGATCGCAGCCGCCTTGCGGAGAATGTCGAGGATCTTCTCCTGCGCAGTCGGCTCGTCGACCTGTTCCATCGCAGCCAGTTCGCGGGCGAGGCGGCTGGTGGCCGCTTCGAAGATCTGGCGCTCCGAATAGCTCTGCTCGGGCTGATCGTCGGCACGGAACAGATCGCGCACCACTTCGGAGATCGACACGAGGTCGCCCGAGTTGATCTTGGCTTCGTATTCCTGCGCGCGGCGCGACCACATGGTGCGCTTGACCTTGGGCTTGCCCTTGAGCGTGGTCAGCGCCTCGCTCATCGTCACGCTCGACGACAGCTTGCGCATGCCGACAGCTTCGGCCTTGTTGGTGGGGACGCGGAGCGTCATGCGCTCTTTTTCGAAGCGCAGGACATAGAGTTCCAGCGACGTGCCCGCGATTTCCTGGCTTTGCAATTCAACTACGCGGCCGACCCCATGCTTGGGATAAACGACATAATCGCCGACAACGAAGCTCAGCGCCTTTGCAGCCATTACTTAGACCTTCCATTGAGATGACCGTCCGAAGCGAGCTGGTCCGCGCCTCTTCGGGCGGCCAACGGGCCATTCAGACGATGCTGATCACAGGTTCCTTCTTACGGGCGGCGAAGAATCACTGCCCGAACGCGAGTCTTATAACATAGATGGATGCCAAAAGCCAGCATCGCGGCCATTTTGCCCGCGACCAAGCGCCAGAAACAAGGAACGCGCGCGCAGGCGGCACGGCTCTTCTAAGGGTTTAGTCGCCCTGGCCGGGCTCCGGCGAGAAATATTTATCATATTTCCCTTCGACGTTCTTGAATTCGTCCGCGTCGGCGGGCGCTTCGCGCTTGCGCGTGATGTTCGGCCATTGATTGGAGAAGGTGTTGTTGAGTTCGAGCCATGGCTCGAGCCCCGATTCCGTGTCGGGCAGAATCGCCTCGGCCGGACATTCGGGTTCGCACACGCCGCAATCGATGCATTCGCTGGGATTGATGACGAGCATATTGTCGCCCTCGTAGAAGCAATCCACGGGGCACACCTCGACACAATCCATATACTTGCAGCGGATGCAGGCATCGGTGACGACGTAGGTCATTCTTACTCCCCGGGCGCTTCCTGGCGCGAATAGCGCTCCGTTAGGTCGCGGGGCCATCCCCGTCAACCATGGCGTCAAAGGTGGGGTCATCCATGGGGTCAATCAACGCCTGGGCGGGGGGCGGCGACAGGTCCGTATAGCAGGCCTGCGCCTCGGGGGCGGGGCCGCGGCGCGCGGGGATCGCCTCGATCCGGATCACGCGCACCCGATCGTGCAGGGGGAAGCTCAGGATATTGCCGATACGCACGCTGGCGTGGGCGCGATCAACGGGGCGACCATCGATCCGCAGATGGCCATGCCCGGCAATCGCCTGCGCGGCCGATCGCGTCTTCGTCAGGCGTACGAACCAGAGGAACTTATCGAGTCGCATCGGCTATCGGGCAACGCCCTTGGGTCGGAGTTCGGCGAGTGCGCCAAAGGCATTGCCGGGGCGAGGCCCTGCTTCCTTGCGGGCGGGGCGCTTGCCTTTCCACACCCAGCCTTCAACGGCGGGGTCGCTATCCTCGTCCCGCGCCTCGACCCGCGCCGAGCGGAAGCCGAGCGCGAGCATCAGCTGCGAGAAGCTGGGTCCGCGAAGACCCAATGAGGTCGCGAGGCCGGGATCTGGCGCGAAGGGGGCCCGGCCGCTGCGGGCGTCATGCGCGAGCCGGGCGAGCCGCTCGACGAGATCGACGCGCAGCATCTGAGCGCCCAGCACGCGATAGCCGGCGCGCGCCATCGCCTCGATCGCGGCGGCATCGCCCGGCGTCAGCATCGAAACCGCGCCGGCGACGGGCAGTTCTGGCATGACCTGATCCTCCGCCGCGGCGAAGAGGGCCAGCCGCCACCGCGTCGGTTCGGGCTTCAGCAGCGTCGGCGAGTAAACATCAAGCGTGCCGATCTTGACGTCCAGCCGCTCAGCGCGGGAACGCCCCTCGCGATCGAGATGCTCGATCGCCGACGTGATCGCGCCGCGCGCGATAATGCCGCCCGCCTCGGCCAGCGGCGACAGCAGCGCGCGAAGATTGGGCGCGCAGGCGGGATCGCGGGCCGCATCCATATAGCGGGTGAGCGGCTTGAGCTCGCGCTGGATGCGGCCATCGAGCCAGGCGGCAAGCCGGCTCTCGACCCCGGCGCGATCAGCGGCGCTGAGGCTGTCGAGCGCGCGGTGGAGGCGGATGCGCGGGGCCAGCAGGCTGCGGCCCTTGCCCAGCCGCGCCACCACGTCGCCGCGCCAGAAGATCGCGACCGGCCGGCCGGGATCGGTGGCGAGGGTGAAACAGATGTCCTCGTCCGCCGCCAGCGCCTTCGCGCGGATCGACAATTCGGTGCCCAGCCGCCGTTCGGCCGCCGCCATCAGGCGCTTCATGTCGCCATGCCGTGCGAGATGATCGGCCTTGAACCTGAAGCCGATCAGCTGGCCGATCGGTTCGCCATCGACCGTGACGATACCGTCGTCATCGACCTTGACTGGAAGCGCCAGCTCGCCCCCCTTTGCCCCGAGATCGCGCATCAGGACCGAGGTGCGGCGATCGACGAAGCGCTGGGTGAGGCGCTGGTGGAGCGCGTCGCTCAGTTTCTCTTCGAGTACACGGGTGCGTTCGGCCCACATCTCGGCATCGGCCAGCCAATCGGGGCGGTGCGCGATATAGGCCCAGGTGCGAACGCCGGCGATGCGATCGGCGAGGGTTTCGACATCGCCCTGCACGCTGTCGAGCCGCGCCAGTTCGTCGGCGAACCATGGCACCGGGAGAAAACCGTCGCCCTCGGTGAGGTGGCGGAAGATGCGGGCGACGAGGCGGCCATGCGGCTCGGCGCCGGTCTTGCGGAAATCGGGCAGGCCGCACGCCGTCCACAGGCGGCCGATCATGCGCTTGTCGCGGGCGCGTTCGCGGACCCAATCCTCTTCGGCGAGCCGCTTGAGCACGGCGAGGTCGATCGCCTGCGGCGCGGCGCGCAGGACCTGCTTGTCAGGGCGCCGCTCCAGATCCGCGATCAGGGCGTCGATGCTGGCGAGCGACGGTTCGCCGCAGCGCCAATAGAGATGGTCGATTGTGGGAAAGACGTGCGCTTCGATCGCGTCGACCTCTTCGTCTTCGAACCGCGCGCCATAGGATCCCTCATAAGCGAGCGTGCCGAAGGTGCCGTCGCGCTGATGGCGGCCGGCGCGTCCCGCGATCTGCGCCATTTCCGAAATGGTCAGCCGGCGTGCGCGTCGGCCGTCGAACTTGCGCAGCGATGCGAAGGCGACATGGGTGACATCCATGTTCAGCCCCATGCCGATCGCGTCGGTCGCGACGAGATAATCGACCTCGCCCGCCTGGAACATGGCGACTTGTGAATTGCGGGTGCGTGGCGACAATGCGCCCATCACCACCGCCGCGCCGCCGCGCATCCGCCGAAGCATTTCGGCGACCGCGTAAACCTCCTCGGCGGAAAAGGCGACGATGGCGGATCGGGGCGGCAGGCGGGAGAGCTTGGTCGCACCGGCATAGGTCAGGGTGGAGAAGCGTGGCCGGCCGATGATCTCTGCATCGGGGATGAGTGCTCGGATCATCGGCCGCAGCGCTTCCGAGCCGAGGATCATCGTCTCGTCGCGGCCCCGCGCGCGCAACAGCCGATCGGTGAAGACATGGCCGCGCTCGGGATCAGCGCCAAGCTGCGCCTCGTCGAGTGCGACGAAGGAGAATTCCCGCGCCTTCTTGCCATCGTCGCCTGGCAGGAGGCCATCGCCGATCGGCATCGATTCCGCCGTGCACAGATAATATTGCGCATCGGGCGGCAGGATCTTTTCCTCGCCGGTGATGAGGGCGACGCGCTCCTTGCCCTTGATCGCGACGACCCGGTCGTAAACCTCGCGCGCCAGCAGGCGGAGAGGGAAGCCGATCATCCCGCTCGAATGGCCGCACATTCGCTCGATCGCGAGATGCGTCTTGCCGGTGTTGGTCGGCCCAAGCACGGCGACGACCGGCTGGCTCGCGAAGCGTGACATCAAATCAAGATCGGGCGCTATGCGGCCGAACGCAAGAGGCAATCCCCGGGATTCGACTCAGGCCGATAAGGACTCGGTTCGTCGCAACTTTGCACGGTTCATCGCGGCATTAGTTTGACATTAACCACGCCGGGGCAGAGTGAATCGGGCTTAACGGGAAAAAATGTCTCGTCAGGGCAACCAGATAGACGGCATTTGAGAAGGGGGCGGGGGCTTTGTACCAAAGCAACGGCCAGGGTTATGGGAACGATGGCCAGGGGCAAGGCGGTGGCGCTGCCGCCCTGACGCTCGGCCGCGCCCATCGCTTTAGCCCGTTCGGGCGCCTTGCCGACAGCCAGTTTGTCGAAGCGGTTGGCGATCGGCTGGCGGGAGCCGACCTCGTCGTCGATCTCGGCGCGCGGATCGGTTCGCGCGAATGGTATCGCGGTCTCGCGACCTGTACGGCGTTGTGCGCGGCGGCGGTCCTGCTTGCACCCAGTTTTGATCCGCTGGCGATCGCGCCCGAAGCGCCGATGGCGGCGGCGCAATGGAGTCAGGCGCGCGCGCTGGCGATCGCACCGATTGGTCTCGGCGCCGATACCGGCCGCAGCCTTCCCGCGACGAGCGCCGTCGAACTGCTGGCGGACACGCCGGAGCGCCCGCGCATCGATCTGACAGCGACGATCGGCCAGGGTGACGGCTTCGCCCGCGTGCTGGAGCGCGCCGGGGTTTCGCGCGACGAGGCGGGGGACGTGGCGTCGATGATCTCGTCGGCGGTGCCCCTCGACGATCTCCGCGCGGGCACCAAAATGGATCTCGTGCTCGGCCGTCGTGCGGTGAAAAGCGACCCGCGTCCGTTGGAGAGCCTCGATTTCCGCGCCAAGTTCGATCTCAAGCTCGCTGTGCAGCGGATCGACGGCAATTTGCGGCTGAAGCGGATTCCGATCGCGGTCGATAGCACGCCGCTACGCATTCAGGGCCGGGTCGGATCGAGCCTTTATCAGTCCGCGCGTAGCGCCGGGGTGCCCGGCGACGCGCTGGAGGCTTTCATCAAGGCGATTTCGCAGAAGCTCGCGATGCGGCAGATCGGCTCGGATGCGCGTTTCGACGCGATCATCGGCCACCGCCGCGCCGAAACCGGCGAGGTCGAGATGGGCCAGCTGATGTATGCGGGGATCACCGAGGGCAAGCGCAAGGTCCAGATGCTCAAATGGACCGATGGTGGCCGCGACAAATGGTATGAGGCGTCGGGCGTCGGCGAAACCAAGGGCGTCATGCGCCAGCCGGTGCTCGGCCATCTGACGTCGAGCTTCGGCCTGCGCCGTCACCCGATCCTCGGCTTCTCGCGCATGCATCAGGGCATGGACTTCGGCGCGCCGATGGGCGCCCCGATCGTCGCGGCGACCGATGGCGTCGTCAGCTTTGCCGGCCGTCATGGCGGCCACGGCAATTATGTGCGGCTCAACCATAGCGGCGGTATCTCGACCGGCTATGCGCATATGAGCCGGATCATCGCGCGGCCCGGCGAACGGGTGCGTCAGGGGCAGTTGATCGGCTATGTCGGCTCGACCGGCCTGTCGACCGGCCCGCACCTTCACTATGAAGTCTTCCGCAATGGGCAGGCGATCAATCCCGCTTCGATGAAGTTCACGGTGGTGCAGCAGCTGTCAGGCCGCGATCTCGCCAATTTCAGGGCGAAGCTCAACAATCTCCTGTCGGTGCGGGTCGCCAATGGCGGCGGCGCGAAGAAGGAAGAGAAGAGCGCGAAGGCTGATGAGAAGGCTGCAGCCAAGCGCGGGTGAGGTTGCGCTAGAATGCGATAAGTGGACGGCTGCTAGTGGTGGAAAGCGGCCAAGCTGCTTTCGGCCCGTGCAGGCGTTTAGCTGACGTTCCGTACACACCCTCTGCAAATGGCAGCTCAGAGCCATAAGCGACATTAGGCATCCATAACGCGCCAGCCGTTCCCGTCGATAACGAGCCAAGTCGTCCGTTTAACCCAGCTTTCTTTGATGCGTTGTTGCCATTTGCACTGGAACTCTGTCGGCTCCTCCTCCGGGGCAATGCACTGCACTGCCCGAACGTCGCTCGCAGACATTTTCCCTATTCGATAAGGCACAAGCAGGGCGTCCGCCTTGTTGATCGCGGTGGCAAGCTCCTGCGGTGTTACCCTCTCGCGCACGATGGCCCCGCCGGGCGTGGCTGCGAACAGCATGATCGCAAGAATGGTGATCGTTTTCATTGCCCAATGCTTATCCGCTCGAGGGCGAGCGTCAATAACTGAAAGCGTCCGCTATGGGGCTCCACGTTACGCAGTGAATGGAGTGACTTTGGGTCGTTTGCTGACGCTGCGTTCTGCGGTCTTGTGACACGATCAGTGACCTGTCGGGTGGACGATCCCCATCATTGTACGACGTCGGTGGCCGACTTATGCATCCTCCCCCGCCAGGGGGAGGTGTCGGCATAGCCGACGGAGGGGGAGGGCGCGGCGCAACTGAGTGGATCGAAAAGCGCCGAACGCACTGCAAAGCGCTTGCGCCGGGAGATGACCTCGCCTGAAATCGCATTGTGGCTGGCGCCCTGACGCACCGCTCGCTGTCCGCCCCTCCGTCGCCTTCGGCGCCACCTCCCCCTAGCGGGGGAGGATCATCGGACCGATAGCTTGAAACTAAACATCGCGAGCGTTGCCGACCCGCACTTTCGTCATCATCGGAACGGGTCTAGACCATCGCTCCAGTCGTGAAGGAGCGTGGCGATGGCCGATGAAGCCGGAATTTTCCTGGGACTTGGCGGCGATGGTCAGCCGCAATATTTGAACCTCCGCCGTGCCAATCGCCACGGCCTGATCGCCGGCGCGACGGGAACGGGCAAGACCGTCACGCTACAGGGCATCGCGGAGAAGTTCTCCGCTGCGGGCGTGCCGGTTTTCCTTGCCGACGTTAAGGGCGATCTGGCGGGCATTGCCATGGCGGGATCGCCGACCGCCAAGAACGCTGACAGGCTGGTCGCCCGTGCCAGGGAAGTCGGGCTCGAAAACTATGCCTATGCCGATAATCCGGCAATCTTCTGGGATCTCTACGGCGAGCAGGGCCATCCCATCCGCACGACCGTCAGCGAGATGGGACCGCTGCTGCTCAGCCGCTTGATGAATCTCAACGATGTGCAGGAAGGCGTGCTCAACGTCGCGTTCCGCTATGCCGACGATGAAGGGCTGCTGCTGCTCGACCTCGCCGATCTCCAGTCGATGCTGATGCACTGTGCGGAGAATGCCGATGCGCTTTCGGCGCGCTATGGCAATGTCGCCAAAGCCAGCATCGGTTCGATCCAGCGGCAGTTGCTCCAGCTCGATTCGCAGGGCGGGGCGCATTTCTTCGGCGAGCCGGCGCTCGACATCCATGACTTCCTGGGCTTCGATGATCAGGGCCGCGGCTACGTCAACATTCTCGCCGCCGACAAGCTGATGCAAAGCCCCAAGCTCTATGCGACCTTCCTGCTGTGGCTGCTCAGCGAGCTGTTCGAGACGCTGCCCGAGGTGGGGGATCCCGACAAGCCGAAGCTCGTCTTCTTCTTCGACGAAGCGCATCTGCTGTTCGATGACGCCCCGAAGGCGCTGACCGAGAAGATCGAGCAGGTCGTCCGCCTGATCCGTTCGAAGGGCGTTGGTGTCTATTTCGTCACGCAGAACCCGATCGACGTGCCCGAGGATGTCGCGGCGCAACTGGGCAACAGGGTTCAGCATGCGCTGCGGGCGTTCACGCCGCGCGACCAGAAGGCGATCGAGGCGGCGGCGGATACGTTCCGGATCAACCCCGCGCTCGATGTCGCCAGCGCGATCACCGAGCTCAAGGTGGGCGAGGCGCTGGTGTCGGTTCTGCAGGACGACGGTTCGCCCAGCATCGTCCAGCGCACGCTGATCGCGCCGCCGCGATCGCGGGTGGCGCCGCTCGAGGCGAAGGAGCGCGCGATCATCCAGTCGATCTCGCCGGTCGCCGGCAAATATGATGACGCGATCAACCGTGAGTCCGCCCAGGAAATCCTCGCGGCCCGGGGCAATGCCGCCGCGGCGGCGGCGCAGGCTTCGCAGGCGAAAGCCGTCGCCGACAAGGCCGCTGCCGAGCAGGCGAAGGTCGAGGCGAAGCAGCAGGCGGCGCAGCTCAAGGAACAGGCGCGGCTGGATGCGATCGCGGCGCGCGAGGCGGCCAAGCCGACCGGGATCGATCGCGCGATCCAATCGGCCACGCGGGCGGCGGCCTCTTCGGTGGGGCGTCAGGTGGCGAATGAGGTGGGGCGCGCTATATTCGGGGGAGGCCGACGATCCTCCTCGGGCGGCGTGGCCGGACAGCTGGTACGTGGAATATTGGGTGGATTGTTTAAATGACGGTGTCCGGCTGACGAGCCAGTGCGTCAGGATTCAGGACCGAGATTCAGAGTGCGCATTGGTGGAGCGGTAGATGGACAGCTATGACACCGGGCGAAGGGCGTTGCTCACCGCCGCCGCCGGCCTTGTCGTCGGTCCGGGGAGCAGCGCGATATCCGCGCCGCCTCCATCTCAGCCCACAGCGTCGAATATCGTACCTGCCACGCGGAGCGAGTTCGCTGCGTTGAACAGAAATTCCGGCGTGGTGTGGCTTGGCGAGCCGGGCCGCGAGGGATTTTTCCTGTGGCAGGCAGGCGATCAACGGGCGCTGGTTCGCGAAGATCGTCTGCAAGGCCTTTATGTGCCTGCGAACAGCGACCCCGCAGGGGCCACGGGCTGCTGGGTACGGCTGTGGGATGGAATCGTCGGCCGGCCCGAATGGTTTGGTGCGGTCGTCGATAATCCCGAACAGGATTGCCGCGAAGCCCTGGAGGCGTGCGTCGTGCTTTGCCAGACCGTTCGCCTGGGGCCGCACGATTATTATATCCACGACAGCTGGAAAATGATGCGGAGCGGACGAGCCATCATAGGGTCGGCCGGATCGGGATCGACGGTGGGCTACGGCGTCGATCTGCGTCAGCCGATGGGCACCGCGGATGGAACCCGTATCATATTGTGCGGCCCGAAAGCTGCTTCCGAGCCGGTGTTCGTCTTCGGCGGCGGTATCGGCGCGGTGGATGACGAGCATATCATGCGGAACTCGCATCTGCGGGACATCAAATTCGCACGGGATTGTTCGCGCTATCGGGTACGTCCCAGCCCTTCTAACGATCCTGTCGATTGCGTGAAGGGCGTGGTCCTGAACTTTTTCTCCGACTGTACCGTCACGGGCGTGAAATCCTACGACAGTCCGGTAGGATTTCACTGTCATGGAATTGTGTATTCGCTCATCCACAATTGCGGCACACGGCGGGTGACGCCGGCATCGAGCAAAAGAGGGGACTATTGGACGGGCTGGCTTATCGGCGGCTACGGAAAGGCTAATTACGGGTATATAGGCGCGAACGCGTCTGTATATTTCGAGCATTGTTCGGCGGCCGACAGTAATCAAGCATTTGATACGTCTATTGGCCTGAAGTTATATGGCAGGATCGCCGACACGTTCATTTCCAGTTTCGAAATGGCGCGTCTGGATTATGGGATCGTCATCGACGGTAGCGATGAGCATGGCGTCAAGATGAGCAATGGAGATTATACCTCCGCTCACCAGGATGTCACGATAATCAACCCGGTTCTCGATGGTTATACGCGCGGCGGATTTCTCATCCGCAACCTCAACGACTATAACTGCCTCGATATCGTCACGCCCTATTCCGCCGGCGGCGGGTGGGCCGTCGACATCGTCGATGTAGCTGGCAATGTGACGATCACCGGCGGCAAGCTACTGTCGGGCGGAGTTCGGGCGACGAACGTCAACGGTTTCCGCCTGATGGGAACGTTGATCCGCGATGCACCGGTGCCGCTGGAACTGATCAACGCCGGTATGTTCAAGGCCGAACCCAATATCTTCAATCTGGTAACGCGGGCGCAGGCCGGTTGCGTCTTGCGCCGGGCGTTCCGGGGAACGCTGGCGCCACAAGTCAGGGGCGCGCCGGGGAAGATCGGCTATGGCGTGACGATCGACGCGGCTTCGGACCATGTGACCATCGATGACAGCGCCATTGATCCGGGAAGTTTCTCCCAGCCCGATGCCGGAAACAAGGTGCGGTTTGTGAACAAGGATGCCCGCCTCGGTGCGGGATCCAATCGTCTGATCGGTACGGCGGGCTGATCCTCCTCGATTCGGGGTGGTCGCTCGTTATCGTCCCTGGTTGCGCCAGCGGCCGATGACCAGCTCGACCAGCTCGTCCTCGCCGCCGGTTCGGGCCCAGAGTTCGGAGAAGACCGGGTCGTTGGAAGCCGGCCGTAGCGACGGTTCCAGATCATCGAACGCCACCCTGATCGGGATCGAAACGCCTTCGCCGCAGATGATTGCTTCCCGATTGCGCAGCGCCGGGATCGAATCGAGGAAGCCGCGCGATCCTTCGGGCATGGCGGCACGGACGAAGGCCTGATCGCGTTCGTTGTTGAGGCGCATCGAGATGATCGTGCCGCATTGCGATAGCACGCCCTCCGCCAGATCGGATGGGCGCTGGGTGATCAGACCAAGCGAAACGCCATATTTGCGGCCCTCCTTGGCGATCCGCTCGAGGATTCGCCGAACCGGGCCATTATTGGTGGAGCGATCAGACGGAACGTAGCGATGCGCTTCCTCGCAGACCAGCAGCACGGGGTGCTCGGCCCCGCCGCGCGCCCAGATCGCATAATCGAAAACGCAGCGCGCCAATACGGCAACCACGACCGAGGTGATTTCCGATGGCACCCCTGACACATCGATCACCGAGATCGGCTTGCCGTCGCAGGGCAAGCGGAAGATGCGCTTGATGAACGCCTTCATGCTGTCGCCGACGAGCAGGCCCGAGAACATGAAGTGGTAGCGCGGATCGGCGCGAAGTTCGTCGATCTTGCCCTTGAGGCGAAGGTAGGGCGCGCTGTTCGATGCCTTGTCGAGCTTGCCCATTTCGGTCTGGAGGATGTTGGTCAGATCCGACAGCACATAGGGTATCGGGCTGTCGACGGTAACGCGCGTCATCGTTTCGGCGGCCCGGTTTCGCTGGCGCGCGGCCAGCAGGCATTTGGCGAGGATATCGGCATCCTGCTGGCGCTCGGCGCCGCTGGTGGTGAGCAGCACCTCGCAATGCTCCTCGAAATTCATCAGCCAATAGGGCATCGCCAGATTCGAGACGTCGTAAGACGCTCCGACCTCGCTGAACGCCGCGTCATATTCGCCGTGCGGATCGATCATCACGATATGGCCTGCCGGGGCCAGCTGGCAGATGCGATGGAGGATCAGGGCGGTCGCGGTCGATTTGCCGGTGCCAGTCGATCCGAGAAGAGCGAAATGCTTGCCGAGCATTGCGTCGATATGCAGCGCGGCGCGGGTTCCGGCGGTGGGATGGATCGTACCGATTTCGATATGAGCCATTTCGCCCGGATTGAAGATCGCGCCCGTATCTGCGGTTGAAACCGGATAGACCGCTAGGCCCGGCAACGGGAAGCGGGTGACGCCACGGCGAAACTCGCCCATCGTACCGTCAGGCATCGCTTTGCCCTCACCGAGGAAATCGACATGTGCGGCGATGGCATCGCCCCGAAGCGCGAGGGTCTGGATCGATCCGACGATCCAGCGGCCCTGCAACGGCATCTTCACCATCGCGCCGATCTGCCCGGCCATTGCCAGGACGGGATCGTCAGCGGCCGAGAAGCTCTGGATCAGCGCGGGATCTAACAGGACATCAGCGCCGCCCGAAATGGCCTCGATCCGCCCGATAGCGACGGTACCGCTGCCCGATATATCGGGCACGAACCCGCTGCCGATGTCCATGTTCAAGCGACGCACTCCAGCCAATATTCAGCCTGGTTTAGGACGCTGCGGTTAAGGAAAGGTGTGGGATCGGGAGCCGAATTGGCTAGCGGTTGAGCCGGCTGAAGGCGGCGCTTTCCAGCACAGTGGGATCCGAAGCTTGGAATTCACGTGACTTGAAGTCGCGGCCGCACTGACCCTATAGTGAGTCGTATTAATTTAAATCATACCAACATGGTCAAATAAAACGAAAGGCTCAGTCGAAAGACTGGGCCTTTCGTTTTAATCTGATCGGCACGTAAGAGGTTCCAACTTTCACCATA
>JADMIO011618482.1_pt1 | contig 14640 bp, 16 predicted proteins | sample 8958161 | NCBI WGS metagenome assembly JADMIO01 (sample SAMN16585339, study PRJNA669376) | soil metagenome | isolation source: Crop rotation soil | place: USA: Cullars Rotation, Alabama | collected 2011 | reverse complement strand
ATTTTGCGCATTTGGGAATGCCAAAGGGGGCGCACGCCGATGGGTTTGAGTACCGCACCCCGAATTTGATGTTGCTACCGCACGTCGTTCCTGTGACGGAACCGCCGATGGAGGACACTGACATCGAAGCGGTGATGACGCTCAAAGAAGAGATCGATAAGTGGCGGCGCGACAATGCGGGATGAAAACAGAATCCTCCCGTTTCCAAACGCCGCCCGAACAAACGGACTCGGGCGGCGTTTGATTCCGGGCCGCCTTCGGGAAGCCCGCAAGCTTCTGCGGCTCTCGCAAGTCGATCTTGCCAATGCAATTGGCGTGTCGCGACAAGCGGTCTCTGCCTATGAGCGCGGCGACAAGAATCCAGAGCCCGAAACGTTTGAGAAAATCGCACGCACCCTAAATCAGCCTGTTCTCTTTTTTACGAAGGAGCCGCCAGAGACGTTCGGCGAGTACAGCGTTCGCTTTTACCGAAAGTTCGGGCCTGACACCTTACGGCGGAATGAGGCGTGCAACGTCCTAGGAGAATGGTTTGTCCAGATAACCAGGTACCTAGACGATTTGGTAAACTATCCCGCCGTTAGCGTCCCTGAAGTCGCACCTGCCGGAGATCGCTACACATCCGAAGAAATCGAAGACGCCGCAGAGGCGTGCCGTTCCGCTTGGGGGCTAGGGCTGGGGCCAATCTCCAATGTGCTGGCGCTCTTGGAAAGTAAGGGAATTGCCGTTTGCCGTTACGAAATGACCGGGGAGCGCGTCGAAGCGTTTTCCTTTTGGAACGGTGCCCGTCCCTTCGTCTTTATGGCATCTGAAAAAGAATCAGCAGTGCGGGCAAGATACGACCTAGCCCATGAATTAGGGCACTTGATTCTTCACCGCTGGATTGACGAGCAGGAACTGGAGGATTCGAAGACACTGAAACAGATCGAGGCTGAGGCTGATCTGTTTGCTGGTGCCTTCCTTCTGCCCCGCGCGTCCTTTCCCAATGAGGTTTATACGTTGCGTCTGGATGCGTTCTTGCCGCTGAAGCGCCGCTGGCGCACATCCATTCAAGCTATGGTCCATAGGTGCGGCGATCTCGGAATTGCCACCCCAGACCAAGCCCTAAATCTGTACAAGCAAATTTCATATCGAAAGTGGCGGACGCGGGAGCCGCTGGACGATCCTTCCATCCTGCCCATCGAGCAGCCACGCCTCCTGCGAAAGGCCGTGGAGATGGTCTTAGAAGCAGGAAAGAAGCATCCCGATGAATTAGTTTTGGACCTAGGTTTGAGCCGCGAAACTATGGAGGCGCTTTGCAATCTTGCCCCTAACGCATTGCAAGCAAACGATAATTTCGCACCGCTTTGACACTAGATTAAAATGAAAACTGATGCTTGACCGCTCTAGGAAAGCTCACTATATCAGTGGGCATGAACAGGTTGTCCTTGGCAGATCGCACAAAGGTTCTGACGCTCTTAGTGGAAGGCATGAGCCTTCGCGCCACGGCCCGCGCTGCGGACGTTTCCTACAACACGGTTTGTAAGCTGGCCGCAGAAGCCGGACGGGTTTGCGCGGAATATCAGGACAAGGCGCTTCGTGACCTGCCATGCAAGCGCCTACAGCTCGATGAAATCTGGAGCTTCGTTTACGCGAAGAAGAAGAACGTGGCGGCTGCCAAGGCGGCTCCGGACAACGCGGGCGACGTTTGGACTTGGGTTGCCATTGATGCCGATACGAAGCTTGTTCCTTCGTGGCACGTTGGCGACCGTTCCTCTCAAACGGCCTTCGCGTTTGTTTCCGATCTCGCGAGCCGCCTTCGCAATCGCGTCCAGATCACAACGGACGGGCACAAGGCATATCTGGAAGCAATGGAAGGCGTGTTCGGCTGCGACGTAGATTACGCCATGCTGATCAAGGTGTTCGGCGAGGTTCCAGAAAAGGGCCCGCGCAAGTATAGTCCCGCCGAATGCACGGGCTGTTTTGGCCGCCGGATCGAAGGCAACCCCGATATGCGCCACGTCAGCACGTCCTTTGTGGAACGCCAGAACCTGACAATGCGAATGAGCATGCGGCGCTTTACCCGCCTGACAAACGCTTTCAGCAAGCGGATTGAGAACCACGCGCTTTCCGTGGCCCTTCACTACATGCACTATAATTTCTGCCGCATTCACAAGAGCCTTCGGGTGACGCCAGCAATGGCAGCGGGAGTGACGGACAGGGTTTGGGATATGTCTGACGTAGCGGCTCTTATCGCTGCTCAGGAAGCGCCTGTAATGAAACGCGGGCCATATAAGAAAAAGGCGGCGTGAGTGGCGAGATTAGTGCCCTGGCTCTAATGCTAAATCCGGGAATATCCGAACATGCGCTCGACACCGCGCTGAGTTCTCTTGGTCAGGATTTTCCGAAAGATTACCAGGAATTTCTCCGCTCCTCTAATGGCGGGCATGGCTTCATCGGGCAATTCTTTGTCTCCCTCTGGAAGGCGGACGATCTTGAGCGACTGAACGCGGCGTACGAGGTCACGTGCGTCGCGCCGCACCTATTCTTGTTCGGCAGCGACGGTGGCGGCGAGGCGTTCGCTTTTGATACGCGAGAAGACCCTTGGGCTGTCGTTCAAGTTCCATTTATCGGAATGGGTGACCCGGAAAACGCGATACCGACTGGGGGCAGTTTTACCGAGTTCTTGGAGAACTTGGTCGCCGGTCATCATCCATGGACCGAAAATTCAAAATGAGCCACTACCAACCTATTTGCAACCATCATATGATGTGGTCCGTTTCAGTCACGGGACGAATCTGGTAGTCGTCCCTTTCACTCACAGGGGATTTCTCCATGAAGACTCTGATTGCTGCGAGCCTTGCCGTCATGCTTGGCGCAGGTTCCATAGCTGCCATCACCGCCGTCCCGGCTTCAGCAGCCGCCGTGGTCGTGAAAGTAGGTCCCGGCCATCCCCATTGGCGGGGCCATCATGCACGCTGGTATTGGCACGGCCGTCACTGGAACCACAGGGCATGGCACTGCCGCATGTGGCATCATCGCCGCATGTGCACCTGGCGCTACTGGTAGGGACAGATGGGAGCGGGATCGAAACCCCCGCTCCCTTTTCCTTAATGGGGCCGGCGAATCGCCCGGTCGGCTGTTGGAGTTGTTTGCAACTGCCTATGCGGGCTCCCGCTTGTCGTGGTCGCCTGCCGGCTAACCGGCGCGCCCTTCGCTTTGGCCTGGGCCATCACCGCTCCGCAATTCACGTCCTTCGCCAATCCTGGATCGATCGTCGCGACCAGCGAGGCAATCGGGTTGATCAACGCGCCGAGGGCGACGGCGATTCCGCCCTGCCCCAACGCCTTGCTCGCCTGCACACCCACCTTTGGATGACTCAGCGAGCCGGTAACGGTAATCGGTGCGTTCATGCGCAGAAGACGGAAATTCTTGGCGTCGCCCGCAAGGCTTACGCCCACTGTTTCGTTTTTGAGATTGATCCAGCCGCGCCCGGACGCGCGCTCGACATCGGTATCGAGGGTGATGTTCTGCGAGTTGAAGACCCCGCCATGGCCTTTGAAAGCGGCGATGGCGCAGCGGATATTCGTCTGCGCCTGATCACCCGTAAGGAGCGCGATCCCGCCGTTCAACAGATTGATGCCGAGCAACTCCGCAAATGCCTGACGCATCTGCCCATGCGGAATCGCCACGGTTACCGAGCCATTCGCGTTCGAAGCCGCGCGATGCACGCTATTGCCGGCCGCGCTCAGGATAGCGCGCGCTTCAAGATTGCCGGCGATGGTCGTTTGCCCCTTCACCGGATGGACGAGGCTTTCGAGCTTGATGTCGCGGACGCGGACATCGAGGTCGGTGACCGGCACCTTCCGGCTTGCGTCAAGCTTCGCATGACCGGACACCGTACCCTGCGCCAATGCAGCTTCCATCGGTTCAAGCCGCAGCACGCCTTCATTCAGACGCAGATGCACCTTCAGGCTGCGAAGCGGAAGATCTCGGGAAACAATGGCAGTTGCACGGTAGCGGATGTCGGCATTCATCTGCCGCACGCGCTCGACATCGAGCGGCGCATCCGGCAGCAGCAAGGTGCTTTGCGCCACCGGAGCGGTATCGCCGGCTAGCGCGATGCCCGGCGTGGAGGCAGCCGCCGCGCGCGTCGTAGCGGGGGCGCGGGCTTTGATCCGGCCGCCAAACAGGAATCCGAGATCATCAAAATAAACGCGGCGCGAGTGCAAATCTCCACTCATCAGCGGCTTGTCGCCGGTCGCATCCACGGTGAGCACCCCCGACACGTCCGTGCTTCCCATGCGCCCTGAGAAATCAGTGATCCGATACATTTGACCGTCGCGGTCGAGGTGCGCGTTCGCTTCGTAATGTGGCGTGTTCGGCAACACCAACCCGGTTAGATAATACAGGTCAGCAGCGTCGCGCCCCGAGAAGCTGACGGAAGCCCCAAGGCCGCCGAGATCGAAAGGATGTGTAATCTGGCCCCGCGCGGCGACGTGCGTGTAGCCCGCATGCACATCCATGGTGAACGGATAAGGCTTGCTCTGATCGACATTGAGCAAAGGTGCGCCGCGCACGTCGGCGGTGAACTTCTGACCGTTCAATGTACCGTCCCCAGTGAGCACGAAACCTCTGCCGCGACCCGTCGTGCTCTCATTCGATGAAACGGTCCCGGTGAACCGCATCTTCTTGCGCGCGTCGAAAATCTTCACGTGCCCATCGTTGATGATGAAGTGATTGATGGCAGGGAGCTTGAGCGGCTTATTGGATGCCGTCTTGTCGAACTGCCAGTTGCTGCGGCCCGACATGTCTCGCACGTACAGGAATGAAGACTTTTCCAGGTCGACCAGCGGAAGGCGGAGATGTCCGCCCAACAGCGGCAGCAGCTTCACGCTGACCGCCAGATGGCCGACATCCGCCATGTCGCCGCCGCCGGCCCATTTGGTGTTGGCGATATGGATGCCGCCTACGTCGACGCGCGGCGTCCACGACCACAGGTGCACATGCAGATTGCCTTCGATGCGCACTTGGCGATGCAGGCGATGCGATGCATAGCGCGCGATCGGGCCGCGCAGCATATTCCAGTCGAAGAAAATCAGGATAAGCGCGACAGCAATGGCAAGAACGCCCGCGCCCCATTTCAGCGCGGTAATTGCTGGTCTCGTCGGACCATGACGACCTAGCCTGTTCGCCTCCGGCGCATCGGCGGCTTGAGTTTCCTCAGTGCCAATTTCGTTCTCTTCATCCAGCATGTTCTTGTAACGCCCTGAAGTTGCGGCGTGTTCCGGCGTGTGTTGCGCTGCGGGATGCAATTCGTGATCGCACCGCGGATTGACGGTTAAGCCTCGGAGTCGCAGACTTTTCCTGCCCAGCCGAAGAGGCATCAGGGGCGAAAGACGGGCCCGCCCGCCGGGCCGGTCGGTCTCAAGCCAAGTGCTGAGGCCGCAAAGACGAAGGGCGCTGCCGAGGCAGCGCCCTTCGTCTTTCAACGCTGCCGCTAACTACGGCGCAGGTGACGCGATCTTATTTAGAGTGATCCGCTGGGCTGCAGCGCTCAACGCCTCGCTGGCGGCGGATTCGTGCTCCATCGCAGTCTGCATGTCGAGATGGATGCTGAGGTCCACATCCGCCGATGGCGACAACAGCGGCGATTGTTGCGCCGGCCCGCCATTTGACTGCCATGTCATCACCGGGCGCACGCGGCCTTTTTGCGAGAGCACAGTCTGCGTTTCGGGACTGAGCTGCGATATCGTTGGCGCACGGCTGCGCGCGATGTTGCTCAATTCATCCTGCTCTGCCCAGGCGTCGCGCTGACGATCCATCGTGCCCTGAAGATCGGCGTCGGCATCGCGCGCCGCCTGCATGAGAATGAGGAAGCTCATGACGTTCACGTCCGCATGGGCGGCGATGCGCGCCCCTTGCGCCACCGAGCGAGCCCGGTCCTCCGAAATGCGCCCGGAGGAGACCGTCGTACGGGCCTGTTCCTTGACCCAGCTCTGCCAGTAGGGATCGAGGGTGGCGAGGGATTGCCGCTCGAAAGCCTCGGCGCCGGCGGGGAAATCGGGCGCCGCCTGCGCCACGGCTGTTCCCAGTGCAACACAACCAAACAAACAGGCGAACACGCGCATGCACCGCATTCTCCGGAGTACTACCTATTCCGAATCTAACATACTGCGGCAAGTGACACGCAATGAATTTCGGAAGGTCGAGAACCCTTTGCGCTCGAGTCAGTAGCAGGCTTGCCCCGCGACGGGCAGACCGGTAGGCAACGTGGCGGTGCAATACTGCCCTACGCCGATTCCAAAATTGGGTAGCGGGCCTATTTTTCCCGCCGGCGTACAGCAGTAACTGGGGAGCTGCTGTGGCGTGTAAGCCATGCCGCCGCCGACCATTCCTGGTACTGGTCCCATCGCGCTAAAGCACGCACAAGAACCCCCAGGTATGCCAGCTTGGATCGGACAGCTGCCAACTGTCGTCATGCAAATCTGTTGAGCAAATGCTTGTGGCGAGAAAACAAGCGAGGCGAAGAAGAGAAGCACAAAAGATCGGATCATTGCTGGCTCCCAATCTCAAAGACGTCTGAATCTGGAGTTGCGCCCGTATCGGCGAGGCGCGCGACCGAGGCCGGTTTGGAAGCGACTACTACCGACCCACTGTCCGAATCGTCCCGCACAAGGGCGGGGCGACCTTTTTCTATTGCAACATGAAAACTCTCACTACTCTTGCCCCTGTACTCTATGGATAAATGGATGGGGACAGTCCCTTTCCCAAGAAGGGACGGACTAGTTTGAGTTTGAACGTAATAATCGAATAGAAACTTTTGGTTTGCCTTAAACGGTCCCGGTTGATCGATTAGAAAATACTTGTCGCGGGCCATGCTGCCGGCCAGCGTTTGCCGGAAGCTATCTCGATAGAAGTACCGGGAATCCAAATTGACGTTCTGCGGAATATCGAGAATAGCCACCTGATAGGTGTGATCGCGGGCCATGTTGAGTAGCCACCAAGCCAGCAATGAGAGTGAAAACACAACGGCGCTGGCTGCGACGCTTCCAAGAAAATAAAAACGATAGGTTTGTTTTTCTTCCTCAGTTGCAGGCGGATTCTGCCGGACCACCGCATCATTGTACCACGCACGCGCTTTCGTAAGGATCACTAGCGGCAGAAACAGAGCGAGAAAAAACGGGCCGAGGCGAAAGAACAAATCTGCCAATACATTTAAAACGCCGTTGCTTACCCCCTCCATCTTGTCCCCACTTAACGAGCACCTGTCTACTTTAGGTCTCCCGTCTGTTTCACTCAATGGGGTATTGATGCTTGAAATATTATTACGCAACGGGTTGCGCAGCTGGGACTTGCCGTATAGTAGGTGGTCGACTATAAGCCCGCGCTTCACCACGGTTTCGCGGTCGTAAGACCCGCTTTTCCAGCGGGAATGCCGGATGGTCCGGCGTCCTCACGATCCATAGGCGGTAGCGGGCAGCCCTGCCCCATCCGGCTCCGCGATCCAGCGAAAGGGACCTCCATGGCTCTTTACGAGCATCTTTTGATTGCGCGCCAGGATATCAGCGCGCAGCAGGTGGACGCGCTCGCGACCCACCTCAAAACCATCATCGAAGGCGAAGGCGGCAAGGTCGAGAAGCACGAATATTGGGGCCTTCGCGGGCTCGCCTACCGCATCAAGAAGAACCGTAAGGGGCACTACGTGCTCCTGAACATCAACGCGCCGGCAAACGCCATTCACGAGCTCGAGCGCCAGCTCAAGATCAACGAAGACGTGCTGCGCTACATGAGCGTGAAGGTGGAAAAGTTCGAGCAGTCCTCGAACAAGAACAAGCGTGAGCGCGAGGAAGGCAAGACCGAAGGCGCGCCGGCACAGGAGACGGTGCAATGAGCTATGGTGGTGAACGCGGCGAGCGGGGTGATCGTGGAGATCGCGGCGAACGCGGCGGCGGTGCGCGCCGTCCCTTCTTCCGCCGCAAGAAGACGTGCCCGTTCTCCGGCGCCAATGCGCCGAAGATCGACTACAAGGACGTGAAGCTGCTGCAGCGCTTCATCTCCGAGCGTGGCAAGATCGTGCCGTCGCGCATTACGGCGGTTTCGACCAGCAAGCAGCGGCTGCTTGCCAATGCCATCAAGCGCGCGCGTTTCATGGCGCTGCTGCCTTACGTCGTGAAGTAGGAGAACGCCATGCAAGTGATCCTGCTCGAACGTGTCGAAAAGCTCGGCCAGATGGGCGACGAGGTGAAGGTGAAGGACGGCTTCGCCCGTAACTTCCTTCTGCCCAAGAAGAAGGCGCTGCGCGCCACCAAAGCGAACCGCGACTACTTCCAGACGCAGAAAGCGCAGCTGGAAGCGCGCAACCTGGAGCGCAAGAGCGAAGCGCAGAAGGTCGCCGAGAAGCTGGAAGGCAAGACCTTCATGCTGCTTCGCCAGGCTGGCGATCGCGGCCAGCTCTATGGCTCGGTGTCGCCCCGCGACATCTCGGACGCCATTTCGACCGGCGGATTTTCGATCAGCCGCACGCAGGTGCCGCTGGATCACGCCATCAAGTCGATCGGCCTGCATCCGGTTTCCGTCGTGCTGCATCCGGAAGTGCGCGTGAAGGTGACGATGAACATCGCCCGCACCGAGGACGAAGCCGAACGTCAGGCACGCGGCGAAGACGTGCTCGCCGACCGCACCGCGCAGGAAGAGGCGGCTGCAGAAGCCGCGGCAAATGCCGCAGCCCTCTTTGAAGACGGCGCTGCTCCCATCCCGGAAGCCGAAGGGGCCTGATCACTCCCCCGGTTTGAAGCCGACACGGTTGCGCATCCGCTGTGCCCTGGCGCAGCGGATGGTTTCTTCCGTATACGGACCAATTACCAGCACGAGCAGTGCCGCGGCCGTCAGCAGAATCTGCCAAAGCCGCGGCGGCGATTTCAGCGCGATCGAAAAATCTGCGTGCTCCGGCCCGAGGCCGAGCAGCGCCAGCACCTGCCCGAAATGCGGCAGGATCACCAACAGCGCAGCCGTCAGCGGCAACACCTCCAAGACGCTGTGCACCTGCTGTTCGGTCGGGCTCACCTCCCGGCCGTGATCTTCCGCATACCGGATATCGATGTTTGTGGTGATCTCGTGCGCGATGAGACAAGCAATGAAGATCAGGATCAGCGCGGCGTCGATGCGGAAGAATGCGGCCATGACCAGCGGCAGTCCCACCTCCGCCATCATCACGTGGTGGATGAGCGATTCCCGCACGCCGCTGCTCTCCTCGATGTGCGTCCGGCGATGGAAGATATAGTCGGCAAATCCCGCCGCTAGCCACAGCGGCAGGATGAACCAGCAGATCAAGGTGTGAATGGACTGTTCGATCATCGATCAGATTCTAGGAAACGCTGCAGCGGAGACAGAAACAAACAGGCGCTTTCCAGGTTCCAGTCTCTTTCGCCGCGCCACGCATTGCACGCGGTATGCCCTGATGACTCGGCGCCCTCACTGCCCTGGACCTGCTGCCACCTCCCAAGCATAGCAGCAGCCGAGATAGTCCGAGATGTCCCGAAGCGGCGGCGTTGCGTCATGCGAGCTACGGCTTCAACTCGAAAACCGTACCGAAATATAGTCCCCCGTTGGCACCACCGCTCTGCGTGACTCCCAAAAGACTTCCCGATGGGCCTACAACAAGATTGGCCGAGGGGTATTCTCCATCCTTACAATCCGTCTTCGCGCAAAAGCTGAGCACTGTCTTTGGAGAAGCTCCGAGCTGAACGATGGCGCCTCCGCCGATGCCACTGTCGTCGATGTCATTACCGCCGCCGAACCTTGTGACCGCAAACAAATGGCCCGAGTTCCCCATGACGATGCCCTGCGGGTCGCGACCATCGGTGCAGTTTTCCTGTGAACAAAAATAGTTGATGACCTTGAACTGCGATTGTGCTCCATCTGGAACGATCTTGAATGCTGTCCCACAACCATAACTGTTGGGACAAGAAGTACCCCCAAGATATGCGACCCCGTACAAGGCTCCCGAGGAATCCAATGTCAGAGGGCCGGGTTCCTGACCATCGGTGCAGTTTTCCTGCGCGCAAAGATCGTAGAGCACCGTCTCGGTCCACTGCTTGCCGGACAGGTTGAGCTGGAAGACATTCCCGGCACCCGGACCGAAGAAGCCAAAATTGCCGCCGCCGTCATCGGTGGTTCCAAACAGGATGCCACTATTGTCCATTACGAGATTGGATGACGGATGGGCCCCATCGCCGCAAACATCATTTGTGCAGAAATCATGAATGACCTTCTCGCGCCACCGTACCGCGTTCTGCACCGGTATGATTACGTACGCCGTACCAGCACCGTATACCCCGCCCTCCCGCGTCGTTCCGTATAGCGGTGAGATGCCATCGTACAGCGCGCCTGACGATTGTCCCCGATAGGCGAGGCCCGCTTGGGGCAGCCCGCCGTCTTCGGCGCAAAAACAAAAGCTGTGAAGAAGTTTGTACTGCCAGCGGCCGCTGCGGGGAACCAGTTCGAAAACAGTCCCCGCGTTCGAGACACCTCCTTGTCGCGTTACGCCATAGAGATCGCCGGCCACATCCATAATCAATCCGCCGCGGGGTTCGAGGCCATCCTTGCACAACACTTTTTTTCCACTCGTGCAGAAAGTGTGGATGACTTTGTAGACCCACCCCCCCGTATCGTCCTGGGTAAGTTTGAACGCGACACCATAATGGTGTCTGCCACCGTCAGAAGTCACTCCGAACAGGTGGCCAGCTTCATCAAGCAGCAAGCTCGCTTCGGGCGTTACGCCGTCCGCGCAATCGGGTTTCCCGCAAAATGAATAGAGTACCTTGAAATCGTGGCCCGCAGCGGATCCCCCCGACAAAGCGATCGCAACCCCCGTGCAAATTGCAAAGAGAATTTGGCGGAAATTTCCAGCTGCACGACCGTTCACAAGGCAACTTCCTTCTGTGCTTTGTCCCGCGGACGGCTAATGGCAGGCGACGCAAGCGTCAAGCGGCGCAGTTGGACTGGAAAGATATGCTTTCGGAATCGAAGTATTCCCGGTAGTCTCTGTCGGTTCTGCCAGCGGAGAAAGCGATGTCCGCCGTCGTTCAAGTAAAGCGAGTCACCGTTCCCGAAATCCGCGCGCACAAGAACGCGAAGCCCGTCGTCTGCCTCACCTGCTACCACGCGCACACCGCGCGGCTGCTGGATGAGCACGTCGATCTCATGCTGGTGGGCGACAGCCTCGGCATGGTGATGCACGGGCTGGAGAACACGCTCGGCGTCACGCTCGACATGATGATCCTGCACGGCAAGGCCGTGGTGCGCGGATCGAAGCGCGCGCTGATCGTCGTCGACATGCCGTTCGGCAGTTACGAAGAGAGCCCGCAGATTGCCTTCCGCAATGCTGCGCGCGTCATTCAGGAAACTGGTTGCACGGCGGTGAAGCTGGAAGGGGGGCTGCGCATGGCGGAGACCATTGCGTATCTCGCCAGCCGCGGCATCCCGGTGATGGGTCACATCGGTCTTACGCCGCAGATGACGCAGGTGATGGGCGGCTTCAAAACGCAAGGCCGCACTGAGGCCGAATGGCCGGCGATCGAAGCCGATGCGAAAGCGGTGGCCGAGGCCGGCGCGTTTTCTGTGGTGCTCGAAGGCATGGCCGAACCCCTGGCGGCGAAGATCACGCACGACATTTCCATTCCCACCATCGGCATAGGCGCGAGCGCGGAGTGCGACGGGCAGATCCTGGTGCTGGAAGACATGCTCGGCCTGAACCCCAACCCACCGCGCTTCGTGCGCGAATACGCGAGGATGGGGCCGGACATCGAAGCCGCGGTGAAGGGATACGCCTCGGATGTGCGCGCGCGGACATTCCCCGGCGCGGAGAATGTGTACACGATGAAAAAGGCGGGCTGACGTCTCTCTCCCTTTCGCCACCTGCGAAAGTTCCCATTCGAACCTCCGGAAACCGTATCCCCCTCCCCTGGCGGTGGGCAGCGGAGTTGTTTTGCAAAAACGGGGGGGGTGGGGTCCCACCCGTTTCCGCGCGTCTGCATTCTCCACCGCACAACATGTTATGGTTTGCGGAAATGCGAGCAGTCGAAGTGAAGAATCTCGATGAATTGCACGCGCGCTTTTTTCCTTTCTCGTCGTGGCCGGCCGCCCGGTCCGCCCTAGGCGCGGCCGGAGTGCAAGCTTGCCGGCCATCCATGAACACGATCGGCAACGCGGATATGGGTGGCCGGAACAAGTCCGGCCATGACGAATTGCGATAGGCGCCACGCGCTGTACGCGCGCATGCTCGATGTGGACAGCACACTCATGCCCCAAGTGTAAGGCCGGAATCGCAATGGGGAATGATTTATTTTCGCCGTTGATTTGAAACGGCTTTCAGCGATTCCGTGGTGAATGGAGGCGTCAATGCATCGGCTTGCACTCACCTCCCCCATCGTGGGGAGGTCGGCGAACCGAAGGTGAGCCGGGTGGGGGGCAGTGTGCAATGCAAATCCCCCACCCGACACACTTTGCTTCGCTCATGTGTCGACCTCCCCACGTAGGGGGAGGTGAATGGTGGAGTTACTTCGGCGGATTGGCGAGCAGATACGGATAGCCGTTGTTGATGTTGGGATCACTGCCCCAGATTTTCGGATCGAACCCTGCTGGCAATCCGGATTTCAGCTGCTGGTCGGTAAGTCCAGTGATGCCCGGATCGTTCTCGATATTGGCAGCACCTTGACTTGGATCGCTGATGCCCATGTCCAAATCCCAATAGCTGGAAGCGATATTTCCGGCGGGCGCAAAGTCGAAGCCAACCAGACCACCTGCCGAAGGGGTATTGGGCACATGCTCATCATAACTTTTGACACGTCTGGCGCCGGAAAGGCGTTGACAGGTTAATGCTCATGCATAGCATAACGGGGCCGGCCTTGAAGGCCGGCAGTTTCGGACCATATATATACTCAATTCGAGTATAAAGGGGCACTGAGATGGAACTCACAACGGCATCCGCCGCCGTTCTTCCCTTCACGCCGGAAATCGCGCGCAGCACGCGCGCGCTTTACGAGCGCGTCTCCACTGTGGTGCCGGAAATCGAATGGGCCGTGCATGCGCCCTATGTGGACGCCATCAACCGGCTGAAGCGGCAGAAGAACGCCGTGATCCTCGGCCACAATTACATGACCCCGGAGATCTTCCACTGCGTCGCCGATTTCGTCGGCGACTCGCTGCAGCTGGCGCGCGAGGCCGCGCGCACCGACGCGAAGGTCATCGTGCAGGCCGGCGTGCACTTCATGGCGGAGACTTCGAAGATTCTCTCGCCGGAGAAGACGGTGCTGATTCCGGATTTGCGCGCCGGCTGCTCGCTGGCCGCCTCCATCACCGGCGCCGATGTGCGGCTGCTCAAAGAGAAATATCCCGGCCTGCCGGTTGTCACCTATGTGAACACGTCGGCCGAGGTGAAGGCGGAGAGCGATGTGTGCTGCACGTCCTCCAACGCGGTGGCGGTGGTGGAACACATCGCGCGGGAACGCGGCGTCGATACCGTGATCATGACGCCGGACGAGTATCTGGCGGCCAATGTGGCGAAGCGGACGCCCGTGAAAATCATCGCCTGGAAGGGCCGCTGCGAAGTGCATGAGCGGTTTTCCGCCGAAGACATTCGCGGCTATCGCGAAGCCAATCCGGGCGTGGTGGTGCTGGCGCATCCGGAATGCCCGCCGGAGGTTGTGGCGGAAGCAGACTTCGCCGGCTCCACATCGGCGATGATCAGCTACGTCGGCAAACGCCACCCCGCGCGCGTGGTGATGGTCACCGAATGCTCCATGAGCGACAATGTGGCGGTGGAATTCCCCGATGTGGATTTCGTGCGGCCCTGCAATCTCTGCCCGCACATGAAGCGCATCACGCTTCCCGGCATTCTGCATTCGCTTGAGACCATGACGCATGAAGTGACGGTCGATCCGGCGATTGCCGCGCGGGCGCGTGCTGCCGTAGAGCGCATGCTGGCGGTGAAGACGAGTCCACAGCGCGCGGCGGCGTAACATGCGCACCGACAACGTCATCGAATGCAAAGGCGCGCTCATTCTGGGCGCGGGGCTAGCGGGCCTGTTCACCGCGTTGAAGTTGACGCCCTACCCTGCGACGGTCATCGCCGGCGCGCGGCCGGGGCACTCGGGCTCCAGTGCCTGGGCACAAGGCGGCATCGCGGCGGCGGTTGGTGAGGGCGACCGCTGGCAGGCCCACGCGCGCGACACCATCGCGGCGGGCGCGGGCGCCTGCGATCCCGGGATTGTGGAGATTGTCACGCGCGAAGCCGCGGCACGCATCGAAGATCTGATTGCCTACGGCGCGCCGTTCGACCGCAAGCCGGATGGTTCGCTGGCGCTGGGCCGCGAGGCGGCACACTCCGCCGCGCGTATTGTGCATGTCACCGGCGATCGCGCCGGTGCGGAAGTTTCGCGCGTGCTGGCGGAACGGGCGCTTGCCGCTCCATCTATTGCGCTGTGCGAGGGCTTCCATGCTATCGAACTGGCGCTGGAGAACGGCCGCGTGGCGGGTGTGTTCGCGCGCTACGGTTCCGGCACGGACGCACGGCTGGTGCTCTTCCGCGCGGGCGCCGTGATCTTTGCCACCGGCGGCATCGGCGCGCTCTACGCCGTCACCACAAATCCGCTGGAGTCGCGC
>JADMIO011113624.1_pt1 | contig 14642 bp, 6 predicted proteins | sample 8958161 | NCBI WGS metagenome assembly JADMIO01 (sample SAMN16585339, study PRJNA669376) | soil metagenome | isolation source: Crop rotation soil | place: USA: Cullars Rotation, Alabama | collected 2011 | reverse complement strand
CGGTGGCGCGCCGCCTGCCCGCACCGCCTGCGCCGCCCGACATCGGCCTCGCGGGCTGGGTGCCGCAGAACGGCGTCGCGCTCACCGCGCGCCAGCAGGGTGAGTCGGGCCTGCCCTTCGTCGCGTCGGTCGGGCCCGAGCGCTTGCTGCTGCTCGACAGCCAGTGGCTGCACGTGGTCGACCGCCAGACGCGCGCGCGCAGCGGGCCGCTCTTCTCGCCCCTCGACGAGCTGCAGGCGCGTCACGCCGAGCCGCTGTTCGAGCCCACGGCGCTGCGCGAGGTGGCCGTGCGCGCGGGCAGCCGCTGGGTCCTGCCCCTGAACCCGCTCCTGCGCGCGACCCGGCGGCTGGCGTCGGCGGAGCGGGGCGCCTGGCTGCTGGGCGTCGACGTGACGGACGCCGCCCGGCTCGCGTGGCTGTCCCCCCTGACCGCCGCGGCCCAGGAGAGCGTGGCCTGCGGACCGCCGACCGTCGCCGGCGGGCGCGTCTACTGCATGGTGTACCGCGCGGACCTGCAGACGCAGGTGTCGCTCGCGTGCGTCGACCTCGCGGACGGCCGGCTCCTGTGGGAGACGCCGCTCGCGCGCGCGCTGCCGGTGCCGCGCTTCGACATGCGCTTCGCCGCCACCGACCTGGATGACCTGGACAAGCGGCCCGTCGAGGTCGCGCCGGCCGAGCGCGACGGCGTGCTGTGGTGCTGCACGGGCGAGGGCGTCCTGGCGGCCGTCGACGGCCTGACCGGCACGCCACTCTTCACGTTCCGCTACGACCGGGTCTACGCGCAGTCGCCCGAGACCTACGAGCCGGCCTTTCTCTACGAGACCGGCGGCTGGGACGACGAGCCCGTGCGCTTCGCGCCGGACCGCATCGTCATGGCGCCCTCGGACAGCCGCTTCCTCTACATGCTCGCGACGGCGCCCGGGCCGCGCGGGCAGCTGGTGCTCGACGATCCGATCGAGAAGCTCGATCGCCAGCACGTCGTGGCGCTGAAGCCCGATCCGCAGGGGCGGCCCTCGCCGGCCGTGCTGTGCACGCGGCGCAGCGGCGGGCGCGGCGGCCTCGTGCTGCTCGGGCCCGACGGGCACGTGCTCGAGGCCTCGCCGCTCCTGCCGCCGGACGCGGTCGTGACGGGCAGGCCGCTGCCGCTGGGCGAGCGCGTGCTGCTGCCGACGGCCGCGGGCCTGCTGGAGCTGTCGCAGACGGACCTGTCGGCATCGCCGCGGCCCGTCCCGCAACGGGAGGGCATGCCGCAGACGGTCGCGGCCGCCTTCCTGTTGGACGACGGCCTCGCGACGCTCTCACCCGCGCTGGTCGGAGATTCGCGCGAGCCGACGTGGATCGTGGAGTGGTACACGGCGGCACCGTGACGCGGGCTCGTCACGACCGTCAGGTGGCGCGCAGTAGATCGGCGTGAGACAAGCGGGCTAGAGTGGGAACCCAATGGCGCGCCGCCGCGCCGCTTCCTCCCCGGATCGCCACCATGACCGAGACCGACGACGTCACCGCCGCGGGGCAGCTCAAGAACGGCTACGACCGCATCAAGGCCGAGATGGCCAAGGTCATCGTCGGGCAGGACGCGGTCATCGACCAGCTCATCGTGGCGCTGTTCGCGCGCGGGCACTGCATCCTCACCGGCGTCCCGGGGCTGGCCAAGACGCTCATGATCAGCAGCCTGGCGCGGACGCTCTCCCTGGACTTCAAGCGCATCCAGTTCACACCGGACCTGATGCCCACGGACATCACGGGCACGGAGATCATCCAGGAGAGCCGCGGCAGCGGCACGCGCGAGCTGGTCTTCGTGCAGGGTCCGGTGTTCACCAACGTGTTGCTGGCCGACGAGATCAACCGCACGCCGCCGCGCACGCAGGCCGCGCTGCTCGAGGCGATGCAGGACCGGCAGGTCACCACCGCCGGCCAGCGCCGCGCGCTGCCGGACCCCTTCTTCGTGCTCGCCACGCAGAACCCCATCGAGCAGGAGGGCACCTATCCGCTGCCCGAGGCGCAGCTCGACCGCTTCATGTTCAACGTGGCCGTCGGCTACCCCGACCAGAAGGACGAGCTCGAGATCCTGCGCCGCACCGCGGACCAGGGCACGCCCGACATCCAGGCGGTCATGACGTCGGGCGAGATCCTGCGACTGCAGGGCCTCGTGCGACGCGTGCCGGTGGCCGACGAGATGCTCGAGTACGCGGCCCGGCTCGTGCGCGCCACGCGGCCGGACCAGGCCGACGCGCCCGAGTTCATCAAGCAGAACCTGCGCTGGGGCGCCGGCCCGCGCGCGGGACAGTACCTGGTCCTGGGCGCCAAGGCGCGCGCCGTCGTCAAGGGCCGCTTCCATGTCAGCGCGGAGGACGTGCAGCGCGCCGCGCGGCCGGTCCTGCGCCACCGCATCCTCACCAACTACTCGGCCCAGGCGGAGGGCATCACCACGGACGATCTCATCGATCGACTGCTGGTTGCCATCCCGCCGCACCCGACCAAGACGCTCAACGATGGCGGACTCCCCAAGGTCGCCGGGCGCTGAGCGCCTAGCCCCCGTGTCTCACGGCGTTCTACTGCGGCCGCGGCAAGCCGGCCCGGGCGTCGTTGTCGGGCCGCGCTCGATCCTCAGCGGCCTCACGAGGCCGCCTGCGGTCGATCGCGACCCGACGCCTAGCGCGGGCTCGCCTTGACGCGGCCTCGCGACGAACGCCGTGAGACACGGGGGCTGACCCTCGACCCGCAGGTTGCGGAGCGGCTGCAGCACCTCACGCTGACGGCCAGCCGCGCCGTCGAGGGTTTCCTGGCCGGGCGGCACAAGAGCCCGCACCGGGGCGTCTCCGTCGAGTTCGTCGAGCGCCGCGGCTACGTGCCGGGCGACGACCTGCGCCACCTGGACTGGAAGGCCTTCGCGCGCACCGACCGCCTGGCCATCAAGCGCTACGAGGAGGAGACCAACCTCGAGTGCACGCTGGTCGTCGACGCCAGCGCCTCGATGGGCTACCCGACCGACGGCCGCCCGACGAAGTACGACCATGCCTGCCAGGTGGCCGCGGCGCTCGCGCACCTGGTCCTGTCCGAGCGCGACGGCGCCTCGCTGGCCCTGTTCGACCAGCAGCTCGACCGCGTGCTGCCGGCCAGCACCTCGCCCGCGCACCTGCTGCCGATCCTGGCGGCGCTGGTCGAGCGGCGGCCCGGCGGCGCGACGGACCTCTCCGCGGTGCTGGGGCGGCTCACCGAGCGCATCGCGCGGCCGGGGATCGTGGTCGTGATCTCCGACCTCTTCGGCGACGTCGAGGGCCTGGCCTCGGGCCTTTCGCGGCTGCGCGCGCGCAACCACGACGCCATCGTCCTGCACGTGCTGCACGGCGACGAGCTGCGCTTCCCCTTCGACCGCCTCACGCGCTTCGAGGGCCTGGAGGAGGAGCAGCGGCTGCTGGTGGACCCGCGCAGCCTGCGCGCGGAGTACCTGGGCGCGCTGGAGGAGTGGCGCGCGCAGGTGCGTCGCGCCTGCACGGTGCGCGGCGTGGACTACCACGTGGTGGACACCACGGCGCCGCTCGACGTCGTGCTCTCGGCCTGGCTGGGCGCGCGCATGGCGCGGCTCGCGCGGCGCGGCTGACGCATGGGCCTGGCCTTCGGATCACCGTGGATGCTGTGGGGCGCGGCGCTGGTGGCCCTGCCCATCCTCATCCACCTGCTGAACCGGCGGCGCTACGTCATCGTGCCCTTCGCGGCCATGAGCTTCCTGCTCGCGGCCTTCCGCCAGCGGCGGCGGCGCCTGCGCATGGAGAACCTGCTGCTGCTCCTGCTGCGCTGCCTGATCGTGCTGCTGGCCGCGCTGGCGATGGCGCTGCCCTTCGTGGCCGAGGACAGCCCGCTCGCGGCGCTGTCGGGCGGGCGGCGCGAGCTGGTGTTCCTGCTGGATCGCAGCGGCAGCATGGGACGGCTCGTGGCGCCGGGCGTCACGGCCGACGACCGCGTGCTCGAGGCGCTGCGGCGGCGCATCGGCTCGCTCTCCGAGGAGCGCGGCGACGCGGTCACGCTGGTGTGCATGGGCTCGGGCAACCCGCTGCCGGCGCCCATCGGCGCGACGCCCTCCATGGCGCTCGCGGCCCTGGACGGCCTGCCACCGCCCTCGGGCGTGGCCGACGTGCTGGCGGCCGCGCGCCTGTTGTCCGACCGCGTGCGTCCCGCGCGCCCGGGCCGGCTGGACGTCGTCGTGCTCACGGACCTGCAGCGCGTCTCGTGGGCCGAGGTCGGCCCCTCGCTGGGTGCGGCCTTCGTGCGCGCCTTCGAGCAGGGCGGCGGCAGCCTGCGCATCGAGCCCGTCACGAGCGGCGAGCGCGAGCCTTTCAACGTGGGCGTGCAGTCGCTGGCCGCGCTCGAGCCTCTGCCGCGCGCCGGCGAGCCGCTGGCCTTCTCGGCCGTCCTGCGCAACTGGTCGGAGTCGCAGCCGGGCCAGGTGGAGGCGCGCTTCGAGCTGGACGGCGTGCGCGTCGACTCGCAGGCCGTCTCGCTGGCGCCCCTGGGCACGGCCACGGTCGAGTCCCGACTGCGCCTCGACGCTCCCGGCGCCCACCACGTGACGGTCAGCGTGCCGTCCGACGACCTGCCGCTGGACGACTCGCGCACGCTGGCCCTCGCGGCCCACGACCGCCCGCGCGTGCTGCTCGTCGACGGCTCGCCCGGCGGCGCCGACCCGCTCAGCTGGTCCACCGGATACCTCTCTCTCGCGCTCGACCCGCAGCAGGCCGGCGCGGCCGCGCGCTTCGAGCCCACCACCTGGGAGGCGGCGCGCCTCGACGGCACGACGGCGCAGCTGGCCACCTTCGATGCCCTCGTGCTGAGCGACGTGGGCGGCCTCACCGAGGAGCAGGCCGACGCGCTCTCGCGCACGGTGCAGGCGGGCACGCCGCTGCTGATCTTCGTCGGCCCCAACGTCGAGCCGCAGCTGTGGGCTTCGCGCCTGCAGCCGCGCGGCCTGCTGCCCATGGCCGTGGGCGAGGTGCGCGGCGACCCGTCGGGCGCCACCGGCGAGGACTACGTCACGCTCGCACTGCCCGAGCCGCCGCCGCCCGCGCTGGCGCTCTTCGCCGACCCGCGGCTGGCCGTGCTGCTGCAGGTGCCGGTCTTCGCCTGGCGCGACCTCTCACCGCTGCCCGCGCCGGAGGGCGGTGCGCCGGCGCCCGAGGCGCGCGTGCTGGCCACCTTCGCCGATGCGCTCGGCCACACCATGCCGGCCCTGGTCGAGGGGCGCCTCGGGCGCGGACGCGTGCTGCTGTGCGCGACCTCGGCGGGCGTGGACTGGTCGCTGCTGCCGCGCAACCCGGCGTTGTGGGTGCCGCTGGTGCACGAGCTGCTCACCGCGCTGCTGGCCGACGACCCGGCCGAGCGCAACGTGCCCGTGGGCCAGCAGCCGGCGCTGCTGGTCGACGGCTGGCCGCAGTCGGGACAGCTCACGTTCCCGTCGGGCGCCGTCGTGCCCATCGACCGGCCGGCGGGCGAGCACATCGGCGAGCGCATGCGCCTCGATTGCCCCGTGCCGCTGGACGAGGCCGGCGCCTATCGCCTGGAGCTCTCGCTGGCGGACGGGACGCACAGCACGCTGGCGCTGTCTGCCCAGCCCGACGCGCGCGAGGGCGACCTGCGCGCGGTGGACGAGGGCATCCTGGCCGACGCGCTGGCCGGCGTGCCCTACGTCCTCGGCGCCGAGCTGGCGGACGACGGCCCGCCGCGCACGGCCGGCGGCGACGGCAGCCTGGCGCAGGCGCTGCTGTGGGCGCTGCTGGGCTGCGCGCTGCTGGAGTCGCTCTTCGCGCGCTGGCTGGGCGCGCCGCAGGGAGGACGCGCCTGATGCCTCCGCTGCTGCTCGCCCCGGAAGTCGTGCAGACCACGCGCGTGGAGTTCCTCAACCTGCCGCCGGCGTGGGTGCTGGCGCTGGTCGTCGCGCCGGCCGTGCTGCTCTTCGCGCGCTGGCTGTACTCGCGCCGGCGCGTCGAGGGCCGCGCCTGGCTGCCCGCCGCGCTGCGCGCCGCGGTGCTGGCGCTGCTGATCATCTTCCTGCTGCACCCCGTGCGCCTGACGCAGAAGGTGGCCGTCGAGCGGCCGGTCGCCGCCGTGCTGCTGGACGACAGCGCCAGCCTGCGCGAGCACGACCTGCCCGACCTGGCGCGCGCCTACGACCTGCCGCCCGACGCGACGCGCAGCGCGATCCTGCGCCGCGTGCTCGAGGGACCGCTGGCCGAGCTGGCCGAGCGCTACGAGGTGCACACCTTCGCCTTCGGCGACAGCCTGCGCGCGCTGGGGGGCCTCTCGGACCTGCAGGCGGCGGACGGCAGCACGCGCCTGGGCGACGCGCTCGCGGCGCTGGCCGCCGAGACGCGCGGGCGCGAGCTGGCGGCGGTCGTGCTGGCCACCGACGGGCGCAGCAACGCCGGGCGCGAGCCGCAGTCGGCGCTGGCCGCCTTGTCGGGCCGCCGCGTGCCGGTGCACGTCGTGGGCGTGGGCGACCCGCAGGTGCCGCGCGACGTGCGCCTGGCCGGCGTGACCGCGCCCGAGGTGGCGCTGGCGGGCGACACCGTCACGCTCGAGGTCGACGTGGCCGCGCGCGGCTACCCCGGCGCGCCCGCCACGCTGGTGGCGCACGACGAGGCCACGGGCGCGGAGCTGGCGCGCGAGGACTTCCGCCTGGCCGAGGACGAGGGCTCGACCGAGCAGGTCGTGCGCATCGGCTTCGTGCCGCCCGGCGAGGGCGACCTCGAGGTGCGCGTCACCGTCCAGCCGCAGCCGGGCGAGCGCGACGAGGCCAACAACGTCGAGCGCCGCCTGCTGCGCGTGGAGCCCGGGCGCATCAAGGTGCTGTACGTCGACGGCTACCCGCGCTGGGAGTACAGCTTCCTGCGCAGCTCGCTTCTGCGCTTCAGCAACGTCGAGGCCCAGTGCCTGCTGCTGGACGCCGCTCCGGACTTCATCCAGGAGTCCAGCGAGGGCGTGCCGGCGCTCAAGCGCTTCCCGGACGCCGAGGACAAGAACCCGCTGCTCGACTACCACGTGATCATCTTCGGCGACGTGCACCCGCAGGACCTCGGGCCGCGCTGGGAGCTGCACCTGCAGCGCATCAAGGAGTTCGTGGAGGCCGGCGGCGGGTTCCTCATGCAGGCCGGCGCGCGCGACGCGCCGCGCGAGTACGCCAACACGGCCATCGCGGACATCCTGCCCGTCCTCATCGGCGACTACGAGACCGAGCGCGCCAACATCCGCGACGAGGGCGAGCCCTTCCGCCCGCACCTGGCGCAGTGGCGCGACCCGCACGAGGTCGTCACGCTGGACAACGACCCCGAGCGCAACCGCGAGCTGTGGGAGGGCGAGGACGGCCTCGCGCCGCTCACCTGGTACTACCCCGTCTCCAAGGCGCGCTCGACGGCCGAGGTGCTGCTCACGCACCCGACCTCCGGCAACGCCTTCGGCCCGCACGTGCTGCTGGCCACCATGTACTACCCGCAGGGCCGCACGGCCTTCCTGGCCACGGACGAGACCTGGCGCTGGCGCTTCCGCTTCCTCGAGACCTGGCGCGAGCCCTTCTGGAAGAACCTCATCCGCTACCTGGCGCTCAACAAGCTGCGCCGCAGCGACTACCGCTTCGACCTGGCCACGGACCTGGCGGCCTACGACCTGGGCGACCGCGTGCTGGTCACGGCGCGCGTCAAGGACAAGGAGTTCCAGCCGCTGCAGGCCGAGAGCTTCCCGGTGCACCTGCTGCGCCCGGGCGGCGCGACGGAGACGCTGGAAAGCAAGCCCGAGGAGCCTGGCGTGTTCAAGGCGGTCTTCGTGGCCGACGAGCCAGGCAGCTACCGGCTGTGGCTGGAGGATCCGGACGCCCCGGACGCCGGCCCGCGCAGCCCGCGCATCCTGACCGCCTCGGTGCCCTCGGCCGAGAACGACGACCCGCTGCTCGACGAACCGCTGCTGCGCGGGCTGGCCTCGCAGACCGGCGGTCGTTACGCCCGCCTGGCCGACGCGCCCGACCTGCTCGAGGGCCTGAGAGATCCCTCCCGCGAGCGGGCCGTCGATGAGCCCGAGCGCGAGGAGCTGTGGGCCGACTGGCCGCCGCTGCTGCTGCTCGTCGGCCTGCTCTCGGCGGAGTGGGCGCTGCGCAAGCGGGCCAACCTGGTCTGACCGTCCGCCGTTCCGGCCCCGGCCAACGCGGCCGGTCCGGCCTCCGTCGGCTGTGCACCGGCTCGATTCCAGCGGCTCGCGCCGGAGGTTGCCGATAGAGGCATCCGGCGTACCGATGCAGCCGATTCGCCACCTCCCAACCCTGACACCGCGGAGCGGTTATGGGAGCCTCATGGGAGACGTCCCGACGGACCTTCACGTGCGCACCACCCGAGTCCGACGCCCTCGCCGCCTCCGCACGCTGCGCCTCGTCGCGGCGGCCTGGGCGCTGGGCGTCGCGCTCACGGGCGCGCCGCGCGCGCAGGACGCGCCGCCGCCGTCGGGCGCGGGCCGCTTCTCCGGCTGGGACGCGCTGCGCGACCCGGACTACGTCTTCGACCCGGACGAGCGGCCGGCCCTGGGGTTCTCGGTGCGCACGACGCCCGATGCGCGCGCCGACCTCGAGGACGCCGAGGCCGCGCTGGTGGACGGCGACCTCGCGACCGCCGCGCGCCTGCTGCAGGACGCCGTGTGGCTGCACTCGGACGCCGTCGTGCAGGTGGAGGCCGTCGACGACTCCGAGCCGCCGCCCGCGCGCGGATACCAGACCCGGGGCACCCTCTCCGGGGTCGGCCGCTGGGCCGGCGTGGGGGAGCTGGCCCTCTACGAGCTGCTCGCGCGCGTGCCCGCGCAGGCGCGCGCCGGCCTGTGCGCGCCCGCGGACCGCCGCGCGCTACAGGAGGCCATCGCCTGGCGCGACCTGCCGCGGCTGCGCGAGCTGACCGGCCGGCTCGAGGGCCTGCCCGAGGGCGCGCAGGCTGCCGCCGCCGCCGCTCATCTGCTCGCCGAGCGCGGCGCGCGCGACGCCGCGCGGGCCGCCGTCGACCGCGCGCGCCTGGTGGCGCCCGACGGCGAGCTCGACGCCCTGGCCGCGCGCCTCGCGCCGCGCGACGCCGCGCCCGAGCTGCCGCCCGAGCTGCCCTCGCGGCTGACCGCGATCTGGTCCGAGCCGCTGCTCGTCGCCACGCTGGGTCGTCCGCGCAACCCCTTCTCGATGCAGCGCGACGCGGAGGACGAGGCGCCCGTCGCGCCTGTCGTGCCCGTGCTGCAGGACGGCGTGGCCTACGTGGCCGACTCGCTCTCCGTGGACGCCTGGGACGTCTTGTCCGGCCGCCGGCTGTGGCACCACGAGGGCCCGCTCGAGGCCATCGAGACGCAGCGCGCGTGGGACCGCTACTTCCGCTTCGAGAAGTACCTGGACGGCTGGCGGCAGCGCGCGGTGAGCCCGTGGCAGGTGGCGCAGCCCACGGTGGCCGCGGGCCGTGTCGTCGCGGTGGTGCAGGCCGCCGAGGAGCAGCGCGAGCTCAACGACTTCGAGGGCATCCCCATCAACTACCCGCTGCCGGAGCGGCGGCTGCAGTGCCTGGACGCGGCGACGGGAGAGCTGCTCTGGAGCCAGGAGCGACCCGAGCGCGGCGGCGAGGACTTCGTCAACCGCCTGTCGGTCGCGGGCGCGCCGGTCGTGGCGGACGGGGCGGTCTACGTGGCCGGCTACATCCTCGAGGGCTCCATCAACGCCTACGTGGCAGCCTTCGACCTCGACGATGGCGCGTTGCTGTGGCGCACCTACGTGTGCTCGGGTCAGCAGGACCTGACCATGTTCAACCGCCCGTTCCAGGAGCACACGCCCAGCCCGCCGATGCTGCACGACGGCGCACTGTTCGCGTGCACGAACCTGGGGGTCACGGCCTGCCTGGACGCCTTCACCGGTCGGGTGCGCTGGATCGCCGGCTACGACTTCACCGCGCGCCTCGCGAGCCGCTCGCCCGACCACGACCGCTACCGCGACGTGCGCTGGGTCAACCGCGCGCCGCAGCTGGCCGGCGGCAGCCTGATCGTCATGCCGCTGGACAGCCAGGAGATCCTGGCGCTCGATCCCGCGACGGGCCGCACGCGCTGGACGCTCGACGTCGTGCGCACCAACCCGAGCACGATGCGCTTCGATGCCCTGGCCCTGCCCGACGGCACCCTGGCCGTGGCCGACGCCGCGCGCATCGAGCTGTTCGACGGCGCGACGGGCAAGTCGCGCGGCGGCGCCGCGCTGCCCGGCGACGAGCGGGCGTGCGGTCCGCTGGCGCTGGCCGGATCGCGCGTGCTGCTGCCGGCGGGCGAAGGCCTGGCCGTGATGAACGCGCCGGCGGACAAGCAGCTGCAGGTGCTGTCCTGGGAGGACGCCGTGCGCGCGCGCCAGGACGGTCGACGCCTGCCGCTGCGGCGCCGCGTCGTGGCCGGCCCGCGCACGCTGCTCGTGACCGACGGCTGGGACCTGCACGCGATCGTCGACGTGCCCGCGCTGCTGGCCGAGGCCCTGGCGCACGCCGCCGACGGCCCGGTGGCGCGGCTGCGCGCCGGCGAGCTGCTCCTGGCCGGCGGCCAGGTGACCGAGGCCGCCGCGCAGCTCGACGCCGCCCTGGCCGACGCCTCCACGCCCGCCGCGCTGCGCGCCGAGCTGGTCGAGGTGCGCCTGCAGGTGGCGCTCGCGGCCGCGCGCTCGTCGCGGACGCGGGCCGACTGGCTCGAGCTGCTGGCCTGCGCCGCGCGCCTGCAGCGTCCCTTCGAGAACGCTGACGAGGCGCTGTCCGCGCTCGATTCTCTGGGCGCGGAGGCCGACGTGTCCGCCGCTCTGGCGCGCCTCGCGGCGCTCGACTCCGGCCAGCGCGTGGCGGTCGCCGGACGCACCGGCACGTTCGCGCTGCCCGTCGGCCTGCTGGCCGCCCTGGTCGAGCCGCCCGGCGAGACGCCCCAGCACGCCGTCGAGCGCCTGCAGGGCCTGATCGAGTCCTGGCCCGACGAGCCCTGGGCCGGCAGCACGGTGCGCGCCTTCGCGGCCGGGCGCATCGCGGCCCAGCTCGCGGAACACGGCCGGGAGCCGTACGCGCGCTTCGACCAGCGCGCGGCGGCCGCCATCGAGCGCGCCGGCGACGAGCTCTCGCTGGGACCCGTCGAGGCGCGCTACCCCAACTCCCTGGCCGTCGAGACGCTGCGGCTGCGGCGCTTCGAGGCCTGGCTGGCGGAGGGCCGTGCGGGCGACGTGCTCGAGGCGCTCGCCAAGCCGCCCCTCGGCGGCTACGGCACGCAGACGACGGCGCTGCGCGCACGCGCGGCTGAGCTCAGAGGCGAGACCGCGCTGGCCGCAGTGCTGCGCGGCGAGGTGACGCTGGCACCGGAGACGCCGCTGCCCGCGCTGCCCGGCGCCGACGCGCGCCTCTCCCAGCAGATCGACATCGCGACCAGCGGCCGCGTGGTCTTCCCCTCGGTCGCGGGGCGCTTCGCGCCGGAGTACGCGCGCTGCGTCGTCGGCTCCATCGACGGCGCGGGCAAGTTGTTCCTGTACGACACCGACGCGCAGAAGGAGCTCTGGAGGGAGGTGCTTCCCAGCCGCCTCACCTCGGCGGCCAGCTACCTCGAGCTCGTCGCCGCGGGCGACCGGCTCATCCTGCAGGTCTTCGCCCCGGGCGGGTCCACGCCCGAGGCCTCCTTCGACCAGCTCTACGCCTGGTCGCTGCAGGACGGCCACCTGCTGTGGAAGCACCCGGCGCCCGGCACGTCGCGCGGGATGGTGCTGGCCGACGGCCTGCTGCTGCGGCTCGACACCCGGCCCGACGAGCATACGGGCGAGCCGGAGTTCCACCTGGCGGGCTGGGGCACGGGCAGCGGCTGCCTGGCCCTGGAGCTGGAGGTCCCGCCCTGCGAGGAGGCCCAGCTGCTGCTCGCCGGCGGGCGCGCCGTGCTGTACACGGTCGGCAGCCAGACGTCCGACGGCTCGGCGTTGGACCCGCGGCTGTGGACGGTGGACGCGGCCGGCGGCCGTCTGCTGGGCGGCCAGCCGCTGCACGTGGATGCGCCGCAGCCGCCGCTCGCCCTGGAGGATCCGGCCATCGTGCTGCTCCCCTTCAAGGACAACGACGACGCGGCGACCGGGCTGATGGCCTGGGACGCGGGCGAGCAGCGCGAGGTGTGGCGCGCGCCCACCGCGGCCGCGTCGATCGGGCGCACGTCCCTGTACCCGGCCGGCGAGGGACGCGTGCTGCTCCAGCTGCCGGCCACCGTGGGCGACGCGCCCACGCCGCTGCGCTACGTGCCGATCGACGCGCGCCTGGGGCCGCTGCCGGCCACGACCTTCCCCGAGCCGCTCAAGGCCCTGGGCAACCAGGCCACGGGCCGGGTGCCGCGCGTCGTCCTGTCGCGGAGCGACGATGCATCGCGGCTCGTGGTGGCGGACGCGCGCACGAGCGAGCGGCTCTACGACCTCAAGCTGCCCGCGCCGCTGGTCCTGGGAGCGCGTGTGGTTCACGGGCGGGACGGCTTCGCGCTCATCCAGGAGTCGGCCACTCCCGGCGCGACGGTGACGCTGCGCGTGCTCGATGGCACCACCGGCGAGGAGCGCTACAGTGGTGTGGTCGACGTCCCGCGCCCACAGAAGCGCGTCGAGCTGGCCCTCGCGGAAGGCGCCCTCGTGCTCGCCTCGGGCGGGTCCATCCACGTGCTGCGGAGCCCCGCGAAATGAGGACGGCTGTCGCGCTGGTCGTGCTGCTCGCAGGCGCAGCGGCGCAGGACGACGCGGGCCCGCGCGCCGGGGCGGCGCCGGGACCTTCGCTGGCACCGGCCACGGGGGCCGGCGCGGAGATCACGCCCGCCTCCGTCCGCGCCGTGGAGCGCGCGCTGGACTGGCTGGCCGAGCACCAGCAGCCCGACGGCAGCTGGCTGGGCGACGTGGGCTTCAAGCTGAACCAGGACTACGACGTCACCGCCAAGAACCAGGCGCACGTGGGGGTGACGGCGCTGGCGGGGCTGGCCTTCCTCGCGGCGGGGCACCTGCCCGAGCGCGGCGAGTACGGCGACGTCATCGCGCGGGCCACGCAGTTCGTGCTGTCCAGCGTGACCGACACGGGCTTCATCACGGCGCACGACACGCGCATGTACAGCCACGCCTTCGCGACGCTGTTCCTGGCCGAGGTCTACGGCATGACCGACCGGCAGGACGTGCGCGAGAAGCTGCAGCTGGCGGTGGACTTCATCGTCGACAACCAGAACGAGGAGGGCGGCTGGCGCTACGTGCCCAAGGCGGTGGAGTCGGACATGTCCGTCACCGTCTGCCAGCTCAACGCCCTGCGCGGCGCGCGCAACGTCGGCATCCGCGTGCCGCGCGGCACCATCGACGCGGCCCGGCGCTACGTCGCGCGCAGCTACGTGCGCTCGGACGAGGCCGCGCCAGACGACTACCCCTACTTCGAGAACTACTACCGCCTCGGCAAGGGCAGCTTCCGCTACCAGTCCCAGCGTCAGACGCGCAGCAGCTTCGCGCTCACCGCCGCCGGCATCGCCGCGCTGCACAACGCCGGCGAGTACGGACGCGAGCTGAAGGCCGAGGGCAGCACGCCCGGCGAGACGCTCGACCTGCAGGCCAGCGTGGACTTCCTGCTGGACCACGTGGACCTGGTCTCGGGCCGCTCGCCCTACACCTTTCACTACTTCTACTGGTACGGGCATTACTACGCGACCCAGGCCCTGTACGAGGTCGGCGGCCAGGCCTGGACCAGCTACTACCCGGGCATCCGCGACGAGATCGTCGCGGGCCAGCTCCCCGACGGCAGCCTGCCCTGTCGCGCGGGGCCCGGTCCCGCGTTCAGCACCGCGGTGGCTGCGGTCATCCTGTCCCTGCCGTACGGCTATCTCCCCATTTTCCAGCGCTGAGCTCCGACCGGTTCCTGCATGAGCCCTGATCCGTCACCCGCCGTGTCCAAGCCGCCCGCGCGCCTGCCGGCGCCGGGGCTGGCCGTGGTGCACGCGCGGCTGGATGCGGTGCTGGCGCGCATCCGCATGCTGCGGGTCACGGCGGGGCTCGCGCGGCTGCTGTGGCAGCTCGCGGCCGTCGTCGTGCTGCTCTACGCCCTCGATCGCTGGCTCGTGCTGCCCCTCGCCGTGCGCGGCGCGCTGCTGGTCCTGCTGGCGGTCCTGGGCGCGCGGCTGCTGCTGCGGCGCGTGGGGCGGCCGCTCTTCCGCGGGCCGGGACGGCTGGAGGCCGCGCGGGTGGTCGAGCGCGCGCGGCCGGAGTTCGAGGGACGCATCGTCTCGGCGCTGCAGCTGGAGGGCGGGCCCGAGGGCTCGCTCGAGCGCAAGGTGGTGGACGAGGCCGCCGCGGCCTGCGCCGGCGAGGACCTGCGGCGCGTGCTCGTGGCCCGGCCGTCGCTGCGCGAGACCTGGCGCGCGGCCGGCGCGCTGGCGGTGGTCGCGCTGCTCGTCCTGCTGGCGCAGCCGCACGCGGATGTGTTCGCGCGCCGCTGGATGCTGCAGGACGTGGGCTGGCCGCGCGAGGTGCGCCTGGCCCTGCACGTCGCCCCGCGCGGCGAGGCGCACGTGCTGGCCGAGGACGGGACGCTCGTGGCGGCGCGCGGCGGCGTGCTCGAGGCCGACGCGCAGGTGCAGGGCGCGGACCCGGGCCGCGT
>JADMIO012713235.1_pt1 | contig 14647 bp, 12 predicted proteins | sample 8958161 | NCBI WGS metagenome assembly JADMIO01 (sample SAMN16585339, study PRJNA669376) | soil metagenome | isolation source: Crop rotation soil | place: USA: Cullars Rotation, Alabama | collected 2011 | reverse complement strand
CTTTCCCGCAAGAACTGGCGCTGGAAATCGCGCAGTCCGCGCCGCTCGCCGTCACGTCCGTGCGGGAAACCATGCGGCGCGGCCTGGCCGACGCCGTCGAAGCGGCAACCGAGCGCGAACTGGTCGAACAGGACTGGCAGCGCAAGACCGAGGACTTCAAGGAGGGAATCAAAGCGAGCAACGAGCGGCGCCTCCCGAATTTCCAGGGGCGCTGACCGCAGATGGCGTACAGCTTCCAGTTCGATCCCATCAAATTGCCGCCGGAGGCCGAGGCGCTGCGCCGCGAGGTGCGATCATTCCTGCGAGAGGAGCAAGAGAAGGGGACCTTCCGGCCGGGGGACAAAAGACAGTCGTCCTTCTCTCCGGAGTTCAGCCGCAAGGTCGGCGCCAAAGGCTGGATCGGGATGACCTGGCCGAAGCAGTATGGCGGGCAGGAGCGCAGCCAGCTCGAACGCTATGTCGTCAGCGAGGAAATGCTCGCGGCCGGCGCGCCGACGCGCGCCCATTTCGTCGCCGACCGGCAGAGCGGTCCTGTGCTGATCAAATACGGCACCGAAGACGTCAAGCGCGAGGTTCTGCCACAGATCATCCGCGGCGAGGCCTATTTCTGCATCGGCCTGTCGGAGCCGAACTCCGGCTCAGACGTCTTCGCCGCCTCGACGAAGGCGACGAAGACCGAGGGCGGCTGGCTGATCAATGGCCGCAAGATCTGGACGTCGAACGCGCATCTGTCGACGCACATGATCGGCATGTTCCGGACATCGCCCGCGACTCCGGAGAACCGGCGTCATGGCCTCTCGCAGTTCCTGGTCAGGATGGATACACCCGGAATCGAGGTGCGGCCGATCCATAATCTCGCGGGTTACCACGACTTCAACGAAGTCGTGTTCGACGACGCTTTCGTGCCGGACAGCCATTTGATCGGCGAGAAGGACATGGCGTGGAAGCAGGCAACCGACGAGCTTGCCTACGAGCGCAGCGGGCCGGAGCGGTTCCTCGAAACGATCTTCGCCCTCATGGAACTGGTGCGCGAGGCTGGACCGAACCCGTCCGAGCGGGTCGCGGAAGGGATCGGACGTGAGGTCGCGCATCTGAAAACCCTACGCCGCATGTCGCTGTCCGTCGCCGGCATGCTGCAAGCCGGCAAGATGCCGGTCGTCGAGGCCGCAGTCGTAAAAGACCTCGGGACGAACTGGGAGCAGGCGCTGCCGGCCAAAGTGCGGCTGCTCGGGCCGCCGCCGGGCAAGACGGATTCCGGCAATCGCGCCGGCTATGACGATGTGCTGCGGCACGCGACACTGATTGCCCCGAAGCTGACCATCCAGGGCGGAACCCGCGAGGTGCTGCGCGGCATCATCGCCCGCGGCCTTGGGCTGCGCTGACGCGCCCACCAAGAAGGGATCGAAGGGAGAATACAATGAGACGAATCGTGCTGAGTACGGTGGCGGCCGCTGCGCTGGCCGGCGTCGGGGGAGAAGCGTTCGCCCAGAAGGCCGGCGGCACTCTGCGCGGCTATCCGCTCGACAGCCCGCCCACTGCCTCGATCCACGAGGAGGCGACGATCTCGACGGTTCAGCCCTTCATGTCGGTGTTCAACAACCTGGTCCTGTTCGACCAGCATGCCGAGCGCAACAGCATCGACAACATCCGCCCGGAATTGGCGACCGAGTGGAAGTGGACAGAAGACGACATGAAGCTGACGTTCAAGCTGCGGGACGGCGTCAAGTGGCACGATGGCAAGCCCTTTACCAGCGCCGACGTGAAATGCACCTGGGACACGATCGCCGAGAAACGGGATGGCGGCTGGCGCAAGAATCCGCGCAAGCCCTGGTACGAAAACCTGAAGGAAGTGACCGTGAATGGGGATCACGAGGTCACCTTTCATCTCGGGCGGCCGCAGCCCTCCTTTATGGCCTTTCTCGCAGCCGGTATGTCGCCGGTCTATCCGTGCCATGTGAACGGCAACGTGATGCGGACCAAGCCGATCGGGACGGGGCCGTTCAAGGTCGTTGAGTTCAAGGCGAACGAAATCATCCGGCTGGCCAAGAACACCGACTACTGGAAGAAGGACCGGCCTTATTTGGACGGGATCGTGTGGCGAATCATCCCGAATCAGGCCACGCGGAACTTGGCGTTCCAGGCGGGCGAGATCGACCTCACCGCGATGGGCGGCATCTCGATCCCGCTCGAGAAGGAGATCAAAGCGCAGACCCCAAGCGCCGTCTGCCCGATGGCGCCGACCAACACGCAGCTGCAGATGCTGATGATCCGGGACAAGCCGCCATTCGATAACGAGAAACTGCGCCGCGCATTCATGCTCGCCGTCGATCGCAAGGCGCTCAACGACATCCTCGGCGAAGGGCAGTATATCGCGGGCAGCGCTCTTCTGCCGCCCCCGAACGGCGTATGGGGGACACCGGGAGACCAGCTCAAGGACGTTCCGGGCTATGGCGACGTCGCGAAGGGGCGCGAGGAAGCGCAGAAGATCATGCGGGAGTTGGGCTACGGTCCCGACAAGCCGATGAAGATCAAGCTCTTCACCCGGAACACGCCGAGCTACCGCGATCCATCGGTTATCGTGATCGACCACCTCAAACAAATCTATGTGGACGCTGAGCTCGACGGCGTGGACGCGGCGGTCTGGTACGCGCGGCTGACGCGCCGGGAGTTCCAGTTCGCGGTCGGCGTCTCCGGTATCGGCGTCGATGATCCCGATGTCGTCTTCTACGAGGGATATACCTGCGGCGAGCAGCGGAACTATTCGAACTACTGCAACAAGGATCTGGACGCCAAGATCGACAAGCAGTCGGCGACCGTGGACCCGGCGGAGCGCAAGAAGCTCGTTGCGGAGATCGACCGCACCCTCGCGATGGATGGGGCTCGCCCGGTCCTCTATCACTCCGTCGGCGGGACCTGCTGGCAGTCGTTCGTGAAGGGCATCACGATCGCGCGAAACACGCTCTACAACCACTGGCGGATGGAAGACGCCTGGCTCGATAAATAACGCCAGGCACCCCCTCGGTCGTGGCGCCGCTCGGTGAACCCGAGCGGCGTCGTTCCATCACATGCGCGCGCGCTGCAGGGCTTCCCACACGCGGGCGGGCGTGGCGGGCATGTCCAGGTGCCGGATCCCGACCGTGGACAGCGCGTCCACCACGGCGTTCATGACCGAGGACAGCGCGCCGGCGCAGCCGGCCTCGCCGCAGCCCTTGGTCCCGAGCGGATTCGTCGTTGCCGGGACAGGGTGGCTCTCGAACGAGAAGCCGGGCACGTCATTTGCGCGCGGCACCGCATAGTCCATGTAGGAGCCGGTCAGGAACTGCCCGCTGTCATCATAGACCGTCCGCTCCATCAGCGCCTGACCGATGCCCTGGACGATGCCGCCATGCACCTGGCCTTCGACAAGCAACGGGTTGACCAGCGTGCCGAAATCATTGACCGAATTGTAGCGGACCACCTCGACAACGCCGGTATCCGGGTCGATCTCGACTTCGGCGACATGGCAGCCGTTCGGGAAAGCGGAAGGCACGGGCTCTGACACATGGCTGACATCCAGCGAGGCTGGCACATCCGGCGGCAGCGATAGGCCGTTACGGAGCTTTTCCGCCAACTCCAGAATTCCGATTGAACGGTCTGTTCCGGCAATCACGAACCGGCCCTCGGCAAACTCGATGTCCACGGTCGCCGCTTCCAGCAGATGGGCGGCTGCCTGCTTGCCCTTCTCGATTACCTTCGCGCTCGCTTCCACGATCGCCTGACCGCTCGCCGTGATCGAGCGCGATCCGCCTGTGCCTCCGCCGGCGAGCAGCTGGTCGCTGTCGCCCTGAAGCAGGCGGATGCGATCGAAGGGAATCTGGAGCTTCTCCGACAGTACCTGCGCGAACGGCGCCGCGTGGCCCTGCCCGTAATCGAGCGTGCCGGTCACGATTGTCACAGTGCCATCCGGCTCGAAGCGGATGCCGCCCATTTCCTTGTTCGGCGGCGCCGTCACTTCGAGATAGCTGCCGACGCCGAGCCCGCGCAGCTTCCCGCGGCTGCGGCTTTCCTCTCGGCGCTGGGCAAATCCTTTCCAGTCCGAGACTCTCAGCGCGTCCTCGAACACGGCTGGGAAATCGCCGCTGTCATATTTCATGCCGCTTGGCGCGTCATAGGGGATCTGCTCCGGCCGGATATGGTTGCGGCGGCGAAGCTCCAGCCGGTCGATGCCCAGCTTTACGGCGGCCTCATCGATCAGGCGTTCCATGAAATAGTTGCCCTCCGGCCGCCCCGCGCCCCGATAGGCACTGACGGGGGTCGTGTTGGTCAGGACGCATTTGGTCGATACCTCGATCAACGGCGTCGCGTAGACGCTGATCGCGTTCTTGACGATGTTGAGGCTCGGCATCAGCGGAGCGACCGACCCGAGATAGGCGCCCATGTTTCCGAAATTCTCGACCCGGATGGCGAGGAACTTCCCGTCGCGATCGAGCGCCAGCTCGGCGGTGGCTTCATGATCGCGGCCATGCTGGTCGGAGAGGAAGCTGCCGGACCTTTCGTCCGTCCATTTCACGGGACGGCCGAGCGCTTTCCCAGCATTTCGGCCATGCCGTTCCGCAGTCCGAACACGCCCTGCGAGCCAACGTGAAGCACCCAGCGACCATCCCCGGACTGGAATTCCCCGATCGCGGCTCGCGGCTCCATTGCGGACACCACCACGCGATTGTTGAGGAGCTCGAGCTTTACCCGGCAGGCGGCTTCGGCAAAGGCCCGTTCTACCGCGGCGCTATCGCCATAGTGATAGTCCAGCACCAGATTGCGGGGCACCTCGTCATACAGCACCGGCGCGCCCGACTGCGCTCCCTCACGGGCGGTGGTGACTGCGGGCAGAGGTTCGATGTCGAGTTCGATCAGCTCAGCGGCGTCCTTGGCCTGGGCTGCACTCTCGGCGACCACGACGGCGACCGGATCGCCCACCCACCGGACCTTGTCCGTGGCGAAAGCGTGCCGGGTTGGCCGGCGCATGTCCGACCCGTCCTTGTTCTTCAACGGAATGGCGCATTTCAGCGGGCCATATCCGGCTTCATCCAGATCGCGGCCGGTCCACACCCCGAGCACGCCCGGCGACGCCGCGGCGTCGTCGGTCCCAACGCTGCGGATCACGCCATGCGCAAACGGGCTTCGTACAATGTAGGCATAGGCTTGGCCGGGAAGGTTCAGGTCGTCGGTATAGCGCCCGCGTCCCTGCACCAGGACCGGGTCTTCCGTTCGCGGGACCGGCTGCCCCACGCCGAACTTCTGCAATGACAAATCCATTTCGTTGATTTCCCCAAAAGCGGTGCTGCTGTTCAACCCGACGGGCCCCGCAAGTTCAACCCCAATACAAGGCTGCGTTGCGTACCTGTCGCCGCCCCTATGATGCGGGGGCGTGATCTGCGATCCTGTTCTTAACCATAAGACGGATCAGGAGGAATGCATGAGATGGAGCATGGCTGCCGCGGCGGGTTTCCTTGTCGTCATCGCGCTCACGACCGCGGCTGCGCTTGCCGCCGACCCGCCTGGGTTCGCAGTGGAAGCAGCCTGGCCCAAACCGTTGCCCAACAACTGGATCTTGGGACAGGTCGCCGGCGTTGCGACCGACGAGCAGGACCACGTCTGGATCGTGCAGCGACCGGCTTCTCTCACGCCCGACGAGAAGGGAGCCGCACTGACGCCGCGCCGTTCGAAATGCTGCATCCCGGCCCCGCCGGTCATCGAGTTCGACGCGGAAGGCAACGTCCTCCGATCCTGGGGCGGCCCGGGTGAGGGGTACGAGTGGTTTCGCAACGAGCACGGAATTCGTGTGGACAAAAAAGGGTTCGTTTGGATCGGCGGCAATGCCGAAAACGATGGTCAGGTTTTGAAGTTCACGCGCGACGGCAAGTTCGTGCTCCGCATCGGCGGTATCGGTCCTTCGAAAGGCAGCAACGACCCAACCATGCTCGGCCGGCCGGCCGATGTGGCCGTGGATACAGAAGCGAACGAGGTTTATATCGCCGACGGTTACGGCAACCGCCGCGTCATTGTCTTCGATTCGGAAACCGGGGCCTACAAGCGGCACTGGGGTGCATATGGCAAGCCGCCGAATGACGACAAGCAGGCGGCCTATGACCCGAAAGCTCCGGTCGCACAGCAATTCGGCAACCCCGTGCATTGCGTGAAGCTGGCCAAGGACGGGCTTGTCTATGTCTGCGACCGTATGAACAACCGGATCCAGGTGTTCCGGAAGGACGGAACATTCGTCAGCGAATGGTTCCAGGAAAAGGAGACGCTCGGCAACGGCGCGGTCTGGGACTTGGCACTATGGCCGGACAAGATGGAAAGCTATCTCTTCAACGCGGATGGCGAGAACAACGAGGTGCGTACGGTGTCTCGCAATGACGGAACGGTGCTGGGCGCCTTCGGGCGGTCCGGCCGCAATGCCGGCCAGTTCCACTGGATCCACAACATCGCGATCGATTCCAAGGGCAACATCTACACGACCGAGGTCGACAACGCCAAGCGGGTGCAGAAATTCAGGCCGGTGCCCGGGGGCCCGCAATAAGGAACCTGACGCGCGAACGGACGCCCGCCTTCAGCGCGGGCGGGCATCCCAGGAGCGCTGGATCGCCGCTTCGACCGGACATGGGATCGGCGGCGAGTGCCCGCTTCAGATTCTGGGCGCGCTGATCGGCCGACGCTTCCTTCCGGCCGCCTCGATAGCCTGAAGCTCCGGCCGATGCCCCGCGCTTTCCGGGTGGTCCCGGGGATCAGTTGCGCGGGGGCAGGGGCGGGGGATGCTGGGCGGCCGGACGCATGTCTGTCGGGTAGTCACGGCGCTTTTGGCGCAAGTCTTCTCGGGCCTTCTCGAACTCCGCCCAGGTGAGGCGGCTATTCTTGAAATCTTCCGCCGAGCCGAGTTCATTTCCGGCCCAGTCATAGACTTTGATGGCCGCTACCGGGACGTTGAACATCTCGAGGGCCATGATCGCAGCGATGATGTTGTTCTCGATCGGCTTGTAATGGCCGCTGTCGGGCCGGATCCCCAGGATCTTGCCGGCCACAACGTACATGGTGCCGGCCGCCGACACGGTCGCACCCTGCGTATAGCCCTGATAGGGGGCAGGGCCGGGTTGCTCGTATCCGCCTGTATAGGCCGAATGAAAGATATTCGGCGCGTCCGGAACGTTTAAAGTGTGCTTTGACATATAGAATTCGCGTTCCAGCGTCATGACGAACGGCCCCCAGTTCTCAAACTGAAGTGCTTTGTCCCCCTGTCGACCCCGTTCGAGTTTCGTATAGTATTTGCTGGAGTCGAGCGGGACGAGCTGCATTGGCCCATTCGCGACCGCCTCGTAACGGTAGGCCAGCCCGCCGCGAAAATGGAGTCGATGCCGGCCTCGTTCGACTTTGTCGTAGATTTTGGCGTCGAACCGGATGTCCGTACTTACCCCTTCCGACGTCAGGTCGCGGCCGAAGATCTCCTCGATTCGTCGGGACACCTGGGGGCGAGGACACTGCAACAGGGTTGCGAGCTGGGCGACCACCGCCTCGAACAGCGCCGAAACGGCCGGATAGCGCTCCGCTTTCATCAGCTTGTTTTGCTGGTGATAGGATTTGATCCAGTAGTTTGCGGTAAGGAACAGATCAACCAATGCTATTCGACGTAGGGAGTAATCGCTTTTTGCATTGGCGAGGTTGTATTTCTCCAGACCTTTGTCGAGTTTCGTAAGAATCTGGTCTTCATTGCGGTTTGCGAAGGTAATGCCCGAGTCGTTCTTGAACGTCTGCAAGCCGGGGACATTGCCATTATAATTGATTTGTTTCATGCGGATGGGGACTCCTGCCCGACCAAGCTTTCTCCGGCTCTTTCCGGGAACGCCCCGATGCCGGGGCCTGCGGCCTCATCGCTGCGCCGGACAACGGCGGCCGCCGAACACTAGCGTGCGCCTGGGCGGTAAATCCGTCAATATTGCTTGATACGAGGGCCGTCCCGGCTGTCGGGCGAATCGCTGCCTGGTCCGGTTCACCGCGGGCGCGCGTCCCACGAGCGCTGAATCCCTGCCTCGACCGGGGCAGGATCGACGGCCAGCGCCCGCTTGAGATCCTGTGCACGCTGATCGGCCAGGACCTCTTCCTGGCCTAGCTCGATCGCCTCGAGTGTTCGCTGCGCGACCTGTTCCGGCCTGGTCTTCGGGACGTCGAGATGCGCGGTCATGTCCGTCTCGACATATCCGACGTGAACGCCGACGACCAAGGTGCCTTGTTCCCGGAGCTCGACCCGGATGCCGTTCGTGAGCGACCACTCGGCCGCCTTCGAGGCCGAGTAGGACCCCTGCATCGGAACATTGATCCAGCTCACGACCGAGAGGACGTTGACGAGCGCGCCGCCGCCGTTCTGCCGCAAGATCGGCGCAAAGGCGCGGCACATGGCAAGCGTCCCGAAATAGTTCGTCTCCATCTCCGCCCGTGCGGCATCCATGCCGGGCGCCGCGATGAGGGGCGAGAAGGTCGCAATTCCGGCGTTGTTGATCAGCAAGGTGACATCCCGGCACCTCTGCGCTGCGTCTGCGATGCTTTGCTGGTCGGTGATGTCCAGTTCGAGAGGATGCAGGCCAGGATCGGTGATGGTGGCCGGATCGCGTGCGCCGGCGTAAATCTTCGCCGCGCCCGCCGCCTCGAGCGTTTGGGCGAACGCCCGTCCTATTCCGCGGTTAGCGCCGGTGACAAGCGCGACCGAGCCTTTGATCTGCATTGCTTCACCCGAATGGAAGAGTTAATGCGAGGCGCCTTGAACGACTTCGAGACGCAACTGACGATCCCGGTCGATCATCCATCGCTGGCCGGACACTTTCCAGGCAATCCGATCGTGCCGGGGGTGGTGATCCTGGACGAGGTCATCGCGGCGATTCGGGAACAGTGGCCGGATTGCCGCGTCCTTGGGGTGTCCTCGGCGAAGTTCGTGAGCCCGCTGCGTCCGGGTCAGACAATCCGCCTCGCAGCGTCGAGGGCGTCGGAGCGGTCCATCAGGTTTTCGTGCCGGCACGAACACAGAACGGTCGCGCAGGGCGTGTTCGAGACCAGCGGCGATCAGTCTGCCTTGCTGCCGACATAGGCGCGGAAGATATCCAGCTCCACGTGGCAGGTCACCCGCCCGAAACCGGCTTCCTCGAGGCCGCTCATGATCGTTTCGGGGGGAATGCAGCGATCGATCGTGTCCCAGTAGTAGCGCATGAGCGTCTGCGTTTCTTCGGTGCCTGTTTTCAAACGGCAAAGCAGGGGGAAGAATCGCCCAAGATACAGGCCGACCAAGGCGTGGCGGAGCGGCGTGCTCGGCCGTCCTATCTCGAGGATGAGCAGCGTGCCGCTAGGCCGTAACGTGCGGTGGATTTCGCGGAATCCCGATCTCAGGTCGGCGATGTGGCGCAGCGCGTAGCCCATGCTGATGAAATCCACGCTCTCATCGGCCAGCGGCAAGTGTTCCATCCCGCCTTGGACCAGCGGGTTGTCCAAGCGCCGGCGCGCCTCGGCCAGCATCCCTTCGCTCATGTCGAGACCGATGACGTTGGCGGCGCCGCCGGTGATTGCGGCGGCTTCCCGGGCCACGAGCCCCGTCCCTGTCGCCAGGTCGAGCACGCGCATTCCAGGACCAAGTCCGGCCCGGCGCAAAGCCCTGCCGCGATACCAGGCGCCGCTGTTGAACAGAAAGAGCTGGTTGATGCGGTCGTATTGCGGCGCCGTCTTGTTGAACAACTCGCGGACGAATGCGGTCCGTCGCTCCGCCGCTTCGTAGTAGGCGGGCAGGACCGGGTGCGGCTCTATCGAAGGCCGGTGTTGCGCGCTGGTTTCTTCGGCCATAACGTCGGGCTTGTCCTAAGTCATCGATGAATCCATGCACGAGCAGCTATCGGAATTCAAATCCGCGCGCGCCGATCCCCGGTTGACGGCGTTGCTTGCGGACTACCCGCAGGAGCTTTTCAGCGACCGCCTATACCGGATGACGGAGCTGGTCGATGCATATTGCCTAGCGCTCGCCATCGACCTCGTGGAAGCGCTTGCGGTACGACCCCTGCTGACGGAGTGGCGCTCGGTCGAGGAAATCTCGGCCAAGCGCGGGTTCACTTCTCGTTTCAATATCGCTCTTACATGGCTCTTGGATCGCCTGGCCGCCGACGGAATAGTGACGACCCGGGATAGCGAAGGCACCCGGAGCTATCGGATCGAGCGGGCTTGGCCCCAGTCTCGCCGCGAGGAGTTTCAGAGGCTTGCAGGCGAGATGGATCCGAGCAGTGCCGCCAGCTTCGACCTGCTCGACGCTGCGGCCGCAGCCTACCCAGGCGTCGCATCGGGCGAAACCAGGGCAGAGGAGGTGCTGCTCGGTGCCGGCAGCGTCGGTCTCTGGCTCGGCTATTTCAGCAACAGCAATCCCCTTTACGCGGTCGGCAACCGCGTCGCGGCAATTGCGGCTACCCAGGGGGTCGGTGACTCCGGCAAGCTCCGTATTCTGGAAATCGGCGCCGGGGCGGGCAGCGGCACCGAAGCCTTGCTGAATACATTTGCCGAGCGGGAGTGGCTCGGCCGCATAGAGGCGTACCGTGTGACCGAGCCGAGCGCCTTTCTGCGCCGGAAGAGTCAACGGGCGGTGACGGCCGCCTATCCTGATGTGCCGCTCGAATTCGCGGCGCTGGACGTCGACTTGCCGTGGCAGGATCAGGGGGTCGATCCCGGCAGTTTCGACCTGATCTTCGGCGTCAATGTTTTGCACGTAGCCAAGAACCTCGTGGCCAGCCTTGTCCAGGCGCGGATTGCCTTGGTGCCGGGGGGAAATCTTGTGGCCGGGGAATGCATCCGCCCCTTCGCGGGCCAACCGATCTCGATGGAATTCGTGTTTCAGATTCTTGACAGCTTTACCGAGGTCGTCACCGATTCGGAGATCCGGCCGCAAGCGGGATTCCTCACCATCGAGCATTGGGAAAAGGCGTTGCGGCGGGCCGGTTTCAGGTCTGTCGAGTTTGCGCCGGACCACGCCAAGATCCGCGAGATCTATCCGCGGTTTCTGGTCGGCGCGATCCGTGCACACTGACGTTGTTTCCCGGCCGTGAGCGCCGCCTGGCTGCAGCTGCCTGAGCGCGGAACGACCGCTGCCCTAGCGCTCATCAATTGGATCGGTTTGCGGCTTGGCCGCGGTGCCGGGCGGCTACTGCTCTATCCCATCACGCTGTATTTCCTGATTACCGCCGCCGGCCCCAGGCGCGGCTCGCAGCTGTACTTGCAGAGGATGCTCGGCCGTCGACCCCGGTGGCTGGACGTGTTCAGGCACATTCATTGCTTCGCCGCGACCATTCTTGACCGGGCGTTCCTGCTTGCCGGTCGCTTCGACCAGTTCGACGTCCGCGTGCATGGGGCAGAAATCATCGACGAGCAGGTCGAATCTGGCCGCGGTTCGATTCTGCTCAGCTCGCATCTCGGCAGTTTCGAGGTGCTTCGCGCAGTTGGCGTGAGCCGAAAGCGCTTTCCGCTGAAAGTGCTGATGAATGTCGACCATAACAGCGGCTTCACGCGTTTCATGAACGCACTCAACCCGGAGATGGCAGATACCATCATCCCGATCGAGGGACCGAAAACGGTGCTTGCCGTAAAGGAGAAGCTGGATCAGGGATTCATGATCGGCATCCTCGCGGACCGCGTCCACGGCAAGGACCGGTGGACATGGTGCCGGTTTCTCGGGCGTGAGGCGAGATTTCCCGCCGGACCAATGCTGCTGGCGGCAACGGCCCAATGCCCAGTGATCCTGGCTTTCGGCCTTTATCGGGGCGGCAATGAATATGACGTCTATTTCGAACGGTTAGCCGACCGCGTTCCACGCGAGGAGCGCCGCTCGGACGATGCAATTCAGAAATGGGTGCAGCGTTATGCGGATCGGCTGGGGCATTATGCCTGCGCCGCGCCATATAACTGGTTCAACTTTTATGACTTCTGGGGTGAGGACCCGCATGGTCCAGGCGCAGGCCGGTAACCGATACGCCCCCGACGACAAGCCGTTGCTGCAGCCGAGCGCGTCGCCACCTTTTCACGATGACCCGATCTGGCCAACACCATGATCAACGCCGGTAGCGAGTCCGGCACGCTGCCGCTCGTCCGGCGGCTGGTCCGGTCTTATCTCCGGCCCTATTTCGGCCAGCTCGTTGTCGCCTTCCTGTTCATGGGCGCTGCCGCCGGAATGACCGGCGCCCTTGCCTCGCTCATGCAGCCGATCATCGATGGCATCTTCCAGGACAAAAACCTGACGATGCTTTGGCCTATTGCCGTCGCGGTGTTCGCGGCCTTCACCGTCCGCGGCGTTGCCACCTTCGGGCACAGCGTGATGATGAACAGGATCGGCCAGGGTATCGTGGCTGACGTTCAGCGGGCATTGTACGCCCATCTGCTGCGGCTCGACCTCGCCTTCTTTCACGCCAACGCGGCCGGCCAGCTCATTTCGCGCATGACGTCGGACGTGAATGTGATGCGTGCGGCCGTTGCCGATTGCCTGACCGGCATCGTTCGCAGCACGCTCACTCTGGTCTTCCTGGTCGGCGTGATGTTTTACCAGGACTGGCGCCTGGCGGTCGGCGCATTCATCGTCTTTCCGATCTCCGCCTACGCCGTTTCTCGGCTCGGCAAGAGGCTACGGCGGGTTTCGGCGCGCACGCAGGAGGAACTCGGCAACTTTGCGAGCCTGCTGAACCAGACGTTCCAGGGTGCACGTCAGGTGAAGGCCTACGGTATGGAGGCCTTTGAGGAGCAGCGCGCGGCGGGAATGATCGACCAGCTCTATCGGCTGACGCAGAAGGCATTCCGTGTATCCGCTGCCTCGATGCCGATCACCGAGGCCTTGAGCGGGCTCGCGATCGTAACGGTGATCGTTTATGGCGGCCACCGCGTGATTGCCGGTGAAAGCACGACGGGGGCGCTGTTCTCCTTCATCACGGCGTTCCTGCTCGCCTACGAACCGATGAAGCGGCTCGGTAAGCTGAACGGCTCGCTCCAGACTGGGCTGGCCGCTGCAGAGCGGGTATTCGCGCTTCTCGACACCGAGCCTCAGATTATTGACCGGCCGGCGGCGAAGCCCTTGAAAGTCGAGAGCCCGAACATCCGTTTCGAGTCCGTCTCCTTCCTCTACAGCGACGGAACCGAGGCGCTCCGCGATCTTTCGATCGAGGTCCCCGCCGGCAAGACGGTCGCATTGGTGGGACCGTCGGGCGCCGGCAAGTCGACAGTACTTAACCTGATCCCACGCTTCTACGATGTCAGTTCCGGCTCGGTTAAGATCGACGGCGTAGACGTGCGGGACCTCACGCTCGGTAGCCTCCGTGCGAACGTGGCTCTGGTCAGCCAGGAAGTCGCGATTTTCGATGACACCGTATTCCGCAACATCGCGTACGGGCGAGCGGGGGCGGGCAAGGCCGAGGTGATCGAGGCGGCCAGGGCCGCGGCGGCGGACGATTTCATCACGCAGCTGCCGCAAGGCTACGAAACCCGGGTCGGGGAGCATGGGGTCAAGCTGTCCGGCGGACAGCGCCAGCGGATCGCGATTGCCCGCGCCATGCTTCGCAATGCCCAGATCTTGCTGCTCGACGAGGCGACCTCGGCGCTGGACGCCGAATCCGAGCGCGCGGTCCAGGACGCTCTGCGCCGCCTCCGCGCGGGACGCACGACCGTGGTGATCGCGCACCGGCTGTCGACAGTCATCGATTCCGATCTGCTCTATGTCATGGATCAGGGCAGGATCGTCGAAACGGGCAGCCATCCCGAACTGCTGCGCCGGGGCGGGGTCTACAGCCGTCTTTACGGCCTGCAGGCAGGACCGGAGCGCGCGACGTTCGACCGTTCGCGGGCGGCGGGATAGCTCCTTCCTGCGTCGAATCCGGAAGCGCCGCACCTCATGGCGCGCTGTGAAATTAACCGGAACACCCGACTGTATCTCGTGTTTTTGCAATACTTGCCGCTCAGCCGGCCGGGTCTTTCCGCGTCCACATGCGGCGCTTCATTCGCGAGTACAGGGGGATTGGATGAGCACCGATACGCAGAACGGTGGGCAGGGTGCGACGGGAACGTTCGGCGCTGTTCGCGAGCAGGCCGAGTCGCTTGTCCAGAAAGGTGTGGAGTCGATCAATCAGAGCGCGGCGCAGGTGCAGGCCAACGTACGAGATACCGCGCAGTCCTATGTCGATCAGGCGAAGTCGGCGGCAGCCGGCGAGCTGCATGGCGTCGCCCAATTCGTCCGGAACGCGGTCCCATCCGAAAACGCCCCGCCCATCGTCTCGCAGTATGCAAACCAGGCGGCCGAAAGCCTGGACCGACTGGCGAATAGTCTGCAGGGCCAGGACCTGCAATCGATCATGGCCGCAATGAATGATTTCGCACGGCGGCAGCCGGCGCTCTTTCTCGGTGCCTCGGTCGCGGTCGGGTTCGTCGCAGCCCGTTTTCTGCGCAGTCAGTCACCGCAGGGCCAATCCCGGTATGGCGCGCCCGCCAGCAGCCTTTATCCGCGGCAGGATTTTCAGCACGGTCATGGCGCCACCAGCCCCGGATTGAGCGGCCGTTCGGCAGCGGGCGGCGGCTCGTCGACCGCCTCTTCGGGCGGAGGAAGCTATGGCGGCGGGGCGCGGTC
>JADMIO011852069.1_pt1 | contig 14647 bp, 17 predicted proteins | sample 8958161 | NCBI WGS metagenome assembly JADMIO01 (sample SAMN16585339, study PRJNA669376) | soil metagenome | isolation source: Crop rotation soil | place: USA: Cullars Rotation, Alabama | collected 2011 | reverse complement strand
CTTTCCCTGGCCAGCTCCACGTCGCCGGCCGAAATCGAGCCTGCCCCTCATCTGTCAACGCCGCGCCGGGTGAGTCGGCCCCTCAAGTGTCAACGTCCGCCCCTCATCTGTCAGTGAGGGCCAAGTTTTCCGCGAGGTATCCACAACGCCGGCGGCCGGCCGCGGTGTCTCGCACACGGCTTCGACGGCGTTTCTGGCGCGTTTGCAGGGCCATAGACGGCCGCCAGCCCAGCGGCGAGGGCAACCAGCCGAGGGCTTCGCCCTGTCGCTCGACTGCGGCGAGCACTACTGGCTGTAAAAGGACAGACCACATCATGGTTCTGTGTTCATTAGGTTGTTCTGTCCATTGCTGACATAATCCGCTCCACTTCAACGTAACACCGCACGAAGATTTCTATTGTTCCTGAAGGCATATTCAAATCGTTTTCGTTACCGCTTGCAGGCATCATGACAGAACACTACTTCCTATAAACGCTACACAGGCTCCTGAGATTAATAATGCGGATCTCTACGATAATGGGAGATTTTCCCGACTGTTTCGTTCGCTTCTCAGTGGATAACAGCCAGCTTCTCTGTTTAACAGACAAAAACAGCATATCCACTCAGTTCCACATTTCCATATAAAGGCCAAGGCATTTATTCTCAGGATAATTGTTTCAGCATCGCAACCGCATCAGACTCCGGCATCGCAAACTGCACCCGGTGCCGGGCAGCCACATCCAGCGCAAAAACCTTCGTGTAGACTTCCGTTGAACTGATGGACTTATGTCCCATCAGGCTTTGCAGAACTTTCAGCGGTATACCGGCATACAGCATGTGCATCGCATAGGAATGGCGGAACGTATGTGGTGTGACCGGAACAGAGAACGTCACACCGTCAGCAGCAGCGGCGGCAACCGCCTCCCCAATCCAGGTCCTGACCGTTCTGTCCGTCACTTCCCAGATCCGCGCTTTCTCTGTCCTTCCTGTGCGACGGTTACGCCGCTCCATGAGCTTATCGGGTCCACTCGCGAACGCAGAAAGGCCCACCCGAAGGTGAGCCAGTGTGATTACATTTGCGGCCTAACTGTGGCCAGTCCAGTTACGCTGGAGTCACTAGTATTTAGGTGACACTATAGAAGCGGCCGCGACAACTTGTCCACGTGGAATTCTAAGCTTAGGATCCCAATGTGCTGGAAAGCGCGATGAGGACGGTAAGCGAATGGCCGAGTCCCCAAAGCAAACCGATGCGCGCGGCGGACCGGATCGAACGCTCGCGGCTCACGATCGTCGTCACGGCCATGACGTGATCGGCATCCGTCGCATGGCGCATACCGAGAAAAAATCCGAAACACAAGATAGCCAGCAACTCAATCATGGGTTCCTCACACCGCCACCTTCACCTGGTCGTTTTCCACCAGCAGCGGAAAGGGTTGGAGGTGAAGGCCGGCCTGGTCGCGGCTGCCACCTGCGAATTCGATTTCGAATCCGTGCCCCTGGCCGCAGAGCAGCAGGCCGTCCTTCACGATCCCCGTGTCCATCCGCACGTCGCAGGAGGGACAGATATTTTGATAGGCGTAGTGACGTCCCTTGTATTTGCAGATGACAAAGGGGTGTCCGGACAATTCATAGGGCTTGATGGCGCCGTCCGGCAGGTCGAGCGCCCCGTCGATAATCGTCCAGTGATGGGCGGGCGCGTGGAGATCCGGCTGCATGGATTGGGCCGGCATGCCCTCCACTTGCAACCCGGCGAGGTCCGGACAGGCTTCCGCGATGGCGTTTTTCACCGCGAGCTCCAGCGTGACCGCGGAGGAGGGACAGCCCTGGCAGGTTCCCTTCAGACGGATCGTCGCGACGTCGTGCGCGATGCCGACGAGTTCAACGTCGCCGCCGTGGCTGTGTATGTAGGGGAGCACCTTGTCGAGCGCCTCGCGCAGGCGCGTTTCAATGCTCTGCGGATGAATATCGTGAATGAGCAGGATTCCGCGGACGGTCGGATCATGGATCAACGCGTCATGGATGTTCGTTCCCGCGGACCCGGATTCAGACGCGAGATCGAGGATCTTTTTTAATGCGTGGCCATGAAGCCCCATGACGGATTGGATGCATTCCTGCATCAGGCGTCGCGCGTTGTCATCCGGCAGCTGCTCGATGGCATCGATTATTTCCTCGATCCGCGCTGCCTGCTGGTGGAGGTCCTTCGCCTCGCGCCGGCTCGCTGCGTTGTTTCCTTCATGCGGCATATCGAATGGTCCTGATCAGGCATTCATGGCCCTCGGTCGCCTCGGCCGCTTTTCCGCAGGCGGGACACTGCAACGTGGCCACGCCTTCCCAGTACGTAGGTTTTCCGCGATAGGCACAGTGCGGACAGGCGACCTGGGCCTCCACGCGTTCGATGTGCAGGAGCGACTTTTCCATCGTCGTGTCCTTCGTGATGGCCTCGAAACAAAACTTGAGCTGCTCGGTTTCGACGCAGGTCAATTCGCCCACCTGGAGGCGGACTTCAATGACTTGTCCGCCTTCGTGCGTCCCCAGCAGTTCCAGGACGTTGTCCACAATCGCGGACGCGATCGACAATTCATGCATGCGTACACCCGTTATTAGATTGCCAGCAATGCCGCGGCCACCTCGTCAATGCCCGCGCCGGTTTTGCAGCTCGTGTGAATCACCTGGATATCGGGCTTGAGGGTGTGAACGTCGCGCGTCAGCTGGTCCACGCTGACCTCCATGGCCGCGGCAAGGTCGGTCTTGTTGATGACAACGACTTGCGCATCCCGGAACATGTGCGGATGTTTTTTCACCATCCACGGCCCCTCGGTGACGCTGACCACGACCATGCGCGCCTTGGACCCGAGCGGAAATTCGGCGGGGCAAATCAGGTTGCCGATGTTTTCGATCAGGATGAGTTTCAGTTTCGCCAGGTCGACGTGGCGCAACGCCTTGCCGACGAGGTTGGCATCGAGGTGGCACCCGTTGACCGTCGCGATCTGGACCATCGGCACGCCCTGCTGCTCGATCAGGTCGGAATCGTTGCTGGTCGTCGCGTCGCCGTTGAAGACGGCCACGCCCATCCGGTCCTTCAGTTTTTCCACCAGCTTGCCGATCAGCGTCGTCTTGCCGGACCCGATGGCGCCCATGACGTCGATGGCCTTGATGCCGTTGCGGTCCAGCAGGGCGCGGTTCTCCCGGGCCAGTTTCGCGTTGGCCTCGAGCAGGCTGTGCTCGAGTTCGATGTCGTAGATTTCCTCCGGCACGGCGACGATATTTTGCGGCATGGTGGTCTCCCGTTTTATTTCGTGTGCAGTCCCATCAACCCGGTCGGCGTATGCATCTGCTGCAGGACCTTTCCTTTTCCGAGATACATGTGCACGCCGCAAGGCAGGCAGGGATCGAAACTGCGGACGGCCCGCATGATGTCGATGCCCTTAAATTTGTCCGGGCCGTTTTCCTCGAAGATCGGCGTGTTCTGCACCGCATCTTCGTAGGGGCCGGGCGTCCCGTAGATGTCGCGCGGGTTCGCGTTCCACGGCGTCGGCGGGTAGGGATGGTAGTTGGCGATCTTGCCTTTGCGGATGACGAGATGGTGCGAGAGCACCCCGCGCACCGCTTCATGGAATCCGCAGCCGATCGCTTCGTCCGGCACTTTGAACGGCGTGAACGTCTGCGTCCGCCCCGCGTGTACTTCCTTCATCGCCTGCTCGATGGAATACAGCGCGACGCCGGCGGCGTAGGCCTGGAAATATGTACGCGCGCGGTCGCGTTCGATGGCGTTGCTCCATTTCGGGATTTTCCATTCGAACTCGACTTCCGGTTTGAGCGCTGTCTTGGGCATGCGGATTTTAACGCTGCTGCCGGTCGCCTTCACGTACCCGATATCCACCAGGCCGGCCAGCGCCGTGGTCCAGAGACGGGCGATGGGGCCGCCGCCGGTGTCCAGGGCCAAGTGGTCGCCCGTGCGCTTGTCGAACCAGCGGGGAGACATCACCCACGTGTAGTTGCCGTTGAAGTCGCGTTTCTGCGGCTTCGGGATCGTCGTCTGGTTCCACGGGTGTTTCTGGTCGACCGGGTTGCCGAGCGGGTCCTGCTTGACGAACGTTTCCTCCTGCGCCCAGTCCTCATAATAGGAGGAGCCGAGCAGGATGCGGATGCCGAGGTTGATGTCGACGAGGTTCGTCGTGACGAGCTTGCCGTCCACCACCACGCCGGGCGTGACGTACATGGCGCGGCCCCAGTCGTTCATGGTCTTGTAATTGTAATCGCAGACGTCCGGGTCCTGGAACGAGCCCCAGCAGCCGAGCAGCACGCGGCGCTGGCCGACTTGTTCGTAGCCCGGCAGCGCCTCGTAGAAAAAGTCGAACAGGTCGTCATGCAGTGGCACGACTTTTTTCATGAATTCGACGTAGCGCATCAGGCGCACGAGGTAGTCGGTGAAGAGCTGGATGGTGGGCACGGTGCCCACGCCGCCCGGGTACAAGGTCGACGGATGAACGTGTCGGCCTTCCATGAGGCAGAACATTTCGCGCGTCCAGCGGCTGACCTGCAACGTTTCCCGGTAAAACTCGCCCTCGAAAGGGTTTAGCGCGTGCATGATGTCGCCGATCGTGCGGTAGCCGTGATCCTTCGCGTGCGGGGCCTCGGTGACCTTGGCCTTTTCCCACACACCGGGATTGGTTTCCTTGACCATCATCTCGCAGAAGTCCACGCCGACCAGGTTGTCCTGGAAAATATTGTGGTCGAACATGTACTCGGCGGCCTCGCCCAGGTTGACGATCATTTCACCCAGCGGCGGCGTCTTGATCCCGTAGGCCATGTTTTGGGCGTATACGGAACAGGTCGCGTGGTTGTCGCCGCAAATCCCGCAGATGCGGCTGGTGATGAAGTGCGCGTCGCGCGGGTCCTTGTTTTTCATGAAGATCGAGTAGCCGCGGAAAATGGAGGACGTGCTGTGGCACTCCACCACCTTCTTGCTGTCGAAATCGATCTTCGTGTAAATGCCGAGGCTGCCCACGATGCGCGTGATGGGGTCCCACGACATCTCCACGAGGTTGCGCGAGCCGGCCGCGGCTTTCGGTTGCGTTGCGGTGGAAGGACTAGCCATGACGCACCTCTTTGTTTGACGAATTGTGCTGCTGGTCGTAATGCCGGGGCTCGTAGCCCGTCGTCAGTTCCGGGCGCGGGTGGCGCCACAACGGTTCCTTATTGATCGTGTGGTTGGTGATGCCGCGCAATTTGCGCACGGTGCCGCCCCACAGGGAGCTGATTTTCGTGGAGAGCGACGCGCCCGGCGGTTCGTCCATGAACGGCATGAACTTGTCCGGGAACCCCGGCATCGTGCAGCCGATGCAGATGCCGCCGACGTTCGGGCAGCCGCCGATGCCGTCCATCCAGCCGCGCTTGGTCACGTTGCAATTCACGACCGGGCCCCAGCAGCCGAGCTTCACGATGCATTTCGGCGACCCGTATTCGCGCGCGAAATCGGCCTGCTCGTAATACCCCGCGCGGTCGCAGCCCTCGTGCACGGTTTTCCCGAAAAGCCACGTCGGCCGCAGCTGTTCGTCGAGCGGGATCATCGGGGCCAGTCCGGCGACCTGATAGAGGAGATACAGCAACGTCTCCATCATGTTATCGGGCTGCACCGGGCAGCCCGGCACGTTCACGATGGGAAGTCCGGCCTTGGACCGCCATTCCCACCCGAGGTAATCGGCCAGGCCCATGGCCCCGGTCGGGTTGCCCTGCATGGCGTGGATGCCGCCGTACGTCGCGCATGTTCCCGCGCATACGATCGCCATCGCCTTCGGCGCCAGCCGGTCGATCCACTCGTTGGTCGTGATCGGTTGACCGGTCTTCGCGTCGGTGCCCAGCGCGGCCCAGTACCCTTCCGATTTAATTTTTTCGTTCGGGACCGATCCTTCCATCACGAGTACGAACGGGTCCAGTTTTCCTGCGGCCGCGTCATACCACCATTTCATGAAATCATCGCCGACCTCGTAGGCGAGGACCGGGTTGTGCAGGTGCACTTTGGGGAGGCCCGGGATGTTGCCCATCACGACGTCTTCGATGCTGGGCAGCGAGGCGGCGGTGACGGACACGGAATCGCCGTCGCACCCCAACCCGGTGGTCATCCACACGACGTGGATTTCTTTAACGTTCGGACTCCGGTCGGCGACAATCTGCGGAGCTTTCATGGTAGGACTCCTTTTACATTCGACGCATGCGGATATAGCGGCGGATTTCGGGAATGCTCATGACGACCAGCCCGATCACGATCAGGGCGATCACGATCAGTTCTATTTGAATGACGCGCATGTTCTATCCTCCCGTGGTTGCGGCCTGGGTCATCCCGTCGCGCAAAACGTCGTGCGTCCCGTTCCGGAGATCGCCGAGCAGCGATTCGATCATCGTGACCGCGCGCGGAACGGCATCGCGGACCGCGTCGCTCAATAAAAATTCGCCGTCCTCCCGCTCCAGCACGCCCGGTTCGCAGCCCACGAGATAAAGATGGGCGGGAAACGTCGTATCGGCTTTTTTGAACGACGCGGCCATCTGCATCGCGCTGGCCGCGTTCAGGCCGTGGCCGTTGGTAATTTCTGCGTTCGCGTCGAGCGACGACAGGTCGGGCTCGATGAGATACACGGTGCCCGCCGCGCCGCCGCGCTGCGTGGCGTCCACCAGGATGACCGCGTCGTAGCCGCCGGATATGGCGAAGGCGAGGTCGTAGCTGCGGATGCCGAAATCGGTGGCCTGCACGCCGTCGGGCAAGTCGTGCTGAAGCAGTTGGCGGATGGTTTCAACGCCGAACGCATCGTCGCCCATGAAAATATTCCCGATCCCGGCCACCAGTATGCGCGACGCATTCATGGCCGCTCCCGGAGGGGTTCGATTTCGTCCACGCCGTAAAAAAAGCGGTGGCCCGGCTGGCGGAGGTGCCCGAGGTCCCGGCCCGGGTCATCCTGCAGGACCAGCGCGAGGTGAACCTTCCCTTCGGCGTCCTGTTCCACGGCGTCGATGACCGCCGCTTTTCCGGCCAGGGCGATGTCCATGACGTCGGCCCGGACTTTCGGCCGGATGCGCACCGCGTCGCCGGCCTTCAAATAGACGTCGCCGACGGTCACGCCTTCCAGGCGATCGTTGGAACTGAAAAAATCCGGATCGAAGGCCGCTGCGTCACGCATCGCGCCGTGCATCTGCAGCTGGTCCGCGGCGCCGAGGGATTCCGTCCGCTCCAAAATCATCCGCGCCCGCGCATCGACGTCGCGCATCTCGCGTTTTTCGTCGTCGGTCATGGTGAGGATGCGCAAGGACAGGATTTCGTCGATCTCCGTGCCGTCGAAAAGATTGCCCGGGCTTTCCGGCGCGATCCGCGGATAATCGGAAAGGATGATGGGCGACGAAAGCAGCGTGTCGCAGTCCTTGTTTGTTTCGTCGCCGACCAGGACGGGCCATGCGCCCACGTTTTTACAGGCCGCCGCCGCGGCCTGGTAGGGCGCAGGCGGATCGGTCAGCGAGAGGAATTCGGATTGCGGCGCGTGGAGAATCGTATGGGTCGACGCGAACGTCCGCATCAGCACCGCGCCGGAACGCGACATATCGTCGGCCGACAACGGCGAATGATTAATGATCCGGACGGTGAGCTTAACGACCTCGGCGTCGACGGGCGTTGCGGTCAATTCCACGGCGCCAGCCATGGCCTCCTGGCGCCGTGCAAAAATGGCGATGATGCGTCCATCCGGTCCGGCAATGGGTTCAAACGCTTGCTGCGCGGGGAGAGAAAACGCCGTATGCGATTTGGAGGAAACGGAGATTTCGCGTTCCGCGCATTCCATCCAGCTGTGATAAACGTGGCCGTCCACCTCGAACTTGGGCACGACCTGGAACGGCGGCACGGGATCCTGCGGCCAGTGGGCCAGAGGCTGGTTAAATACGCCGACGTCGCGGGAGAGCGGCTGGAGGAAACGCACCGTCACGCGGACTTCGGGCGACGGGGTTTTCGCGCGGAGCAGGCATTCGGTCTGCATGACGCAGGGCTCGGCCCCGTCCTGCGCCAGGCTGTAGGATTGCGGATACACGCGGCCGAACGTGAAACGTTCGCGGTTTTTTTTCGACGAGGGCCGGTACGGGTAGAGCATGTAGCCCTCGTACAGGACGGCCTCGACGATCTGGTTGAGCAGCGAGGTGTTCATGTCGCCACTGCCTCGGGGCCGCGCGCGTTTAACAAATCGTTCATCGCCTGTTCCCACGTTGCAAACCCGTTGCGCCGCTTGTGCGCGTAGAAACGATCGAAAACGTCGCGCTGGAGATACAGCCAGGCGCTGTTCGGATAATGCTGGTCCATCAATTCGCGCCACGTTCGCACCGGCAGCCGGAACGTGCATTCCCGGTCCCAGGAAATTTGCTGCACTTGCAGCGGGCCGCCGTCCTTGGCGTAAAACACGGTGCCGCTGAACAGGAACAGGAGGTCCACCTCGCCGCTCTCCAGCGCATAAAAATATTTTGCGCCGCTCATGTTGAGGTCGTACGTGCAGGGCACGGACAAACGGACCTCGGTGGACCCCGCGAACGACGGCACGGTCACGTCCGCGTGCGCCCACAAACGCGTGCGCAACGTCTCGCCCCAGCGGTGCGGTTCGCCGAAAAGTTCGCGCAGCTGTTCTTTTTCGCCCGCGCTGTAGGAACGCTGGGCGGCGCGGATCTGGATCTGAGCGTGCAGCATCACGGCCTGGATCTTTTCCTCCGGCACGGCGTTTTCAATGCGGGTCACGAATTGGAGCAGGGGCGTGAGGCCGAGGGCATCCGCGTGAACGCCGGTCACCTGGAATTGCAGGTCAGGCATGAACGTTCTCCTGCGCGGGCGGGGTGGTCGATGCGCCGCTGGCCAGCCGCTGGAAAAGCGCGTCGATTTCGTTCCACACCTTTTCGCCGCCGGTCAGGCCGCGCCAGTGGAGGCGAAGCACGCCGGCCAGTTCGTAGCAGGTGTCGATGGGGGCGATAAAATATTGGTGCTGCTGGGCCCGGACGCGGTTGACCAGCAGGGCTTCGACATCGGGCCGCAACCCGGCCAACACGGGATTATCGCGGACCAGTTCGAGCCAGGCGTCGAGGGGGAGCAGGGATTCCGTCGCGCCGGCCGGGCTGGGGTAGAGGGCCGTGATTTTCCCGGTCCCGGAATGGTGGAAGAAAAAAACCATGCGGATGGGAAGGGCCAGCGCGTCCCATTGCGACTCCGTGAGTTTGAAATCCTGCAGCAGGCGCACGTCGCGCGGGATGAGTTTATAACGCCCGGCCACAACGTCCTGGAATCGCAGCGCGCACGCGTCGCAGGCGCAGCGCACCTGGCGGCCCGGCATTTCCAGGAGGTGACGATGGATCTTTCCGAGGGCGACGCTGCAAAGTTCGCACCGTTCCATCTCTTCGGGCGGCGGCGCAAGTCGCCGCAGCGCGCGGAGCGGTGAAGACCCGACTGGGGTCGTTGCGTTCATGGTTTAGCCCGGCGGCAGATGCGGCATGTCGGGATGAATGGGATTTCGCGCGTCGGGACAAACGCCCGTTGCGTCGCGGGCGGTGCGGTAATCCTTGCCCTGGCCGCGGCCGGCTTCCTTACTTCCCAACGCGAGCTCTTCTCCCTTGTTCGTTCCCGCAATGTGGTTGGGCTGAGGCGGCGTTTTGTGGCAGCGCGATTCATTCATGGCAGCACCCTCCTCATTAATTAAGGTAGGGCGGAACGCGCCGGGGGCACATAGGGACATCCCGTATGTTTCTTAGGGAGAAACCCTGATGAAATCTAATCACTTTCGGCCCCGGCCGGACCCCTCAGGTTTTCCATCCGGTTAAATCAGTTCTCTCCCCGTAGCCGCGAAGGCCCGTTCGGTGTGACCTTTACTCTGACAAAGGAGAATGCCGTGCGAAAAGGGGCTTCCTCAACATCCCGGACCCGGCCGAACGCAGCTGCGAAGAAGGTGCGTTACGCCGTGGTCGGCCTGGGGCATATCGCGCAGAACGCCGTCCTCCCCGGTTTTTCACATGCGCCGAATTCCGCGCTGACCACGTTGGTTTCGGACGATCCCGTGAAGCTGAAAAAACTCGGGCGCAAATACGGCGTCGACCAGGTCTGCGATTACAACTCCTACGAAAAATGCCTGCGCAGCGGAACCTTCGATGCCGTCTACATCGCGTTGCCCAACCACCTGCATCGCGCTTACGCAGTCCAGGCGGCCGAGGCCGGCATACACGTCCTCTGCGAAAAACCGCTGGCGGTGACGGAGGCGGAATGCCGCGACATGATCGAGGCGGCCGACCGGAACCGGGTCAAGATGATGACCGCGTACCGCCTGCACTTTGAAAAAGGAAACTTGGAAGCCGTCGATCTTTTGCAGAAGGGCCGGCTCGGCAAGCCGCGCATCTTCAACTCCGTTTTCTCGATGCAGGTGAAGGCGGGCAACATCCGGGTCAGCGGCGGAAAGGGCGGCGGCACGCTCTACGATATCGGCATCTATTGCATCAACGCGGCCCGCAATCTTTTTCGCGAGGAGCCCTACGAAGTCTTTGCCTACAGCACGAGCGGAAGCGACCCGCGGTTCCGGGAAGTCGACGAGATGACCTGCGCGATCCTGCGGTTCCCGGACGACAAGTTCGCCACCTTCACCACCAGTTTCGGCGCCGCCGACACGGCCGTGTACCGCGTGGTGGGCACCAAGGGACAAGTCATCCTCAACCACGGCTACGAATATTCGCTGCCTATCGAACTCACGCAGATCATCAACGGGAAGGAAAAAACGAAGACGATTCCCAAACGCGACCAGTTCGGGGCCGAGATCGTCTATTTCTCAAACTGCATCCTGAAAAACCGCGATCCCGAGCCGTCCGCGCGCACGGGGCTCAACGACGTGCGGATCATCGAAGCCCTCTATCAATCGGCCGCTACCGGCAGCCCGGTTAATCTCACCGGCCAGGAACGGGTGGAGTGGCCGGCGCCGCGGCAGGAAATCCAGAAGCCGCCGGTGGGAAAACAGGAATTGGTGCACGCCGAGGCTCCGACGCGGGAATAGGAACTAAATTAACAGGAGACCGAACATGGCAAGAAGCGCAAAACCGGACATGATGTCGCTCAGCGAATTTGGATTCGGCGATCTCTCCTTCAACGACGCCGCGTGGTCGCTGCAATTCAGGATTGTCAACGACGCCGCAGGCGTCCTGGAAGCGGGGGTTGTCCCGCTGGTGGTTCCCGCCATGAATTCCGAAGGGCGCCAGGACCCGATCATGGGCCCGACCGTCCAGTCGTGCCCGAGTTGCGGCATGTCGCGGGAAGACTGGCCGAATCCCGAAGGCTACGTGAAAAAGGGGCGCACCTACTGTTGCCAGGGCTGCGCGGACGGCACCGGCTGCACGTGCAAATCGGGCCAGGAACCGCGCTAGGCCAACCGACCTCAAAGAGGTAACTGTCATGGGCAGACCGATCTGGAGCGGCAGCATCTCGTTCGGGTTGCTTCACATCCCGGTGATCCTGCATTCGGCGGAAAACCGGACGGACCTGAAATTCCACCTCCTCGACAGCCGCGACAATTCGCGCATCAAATACGCGCGCATCAACGAGGAAACGGGCGAGGAGGTGCCGTGGAACGAAATCGTAAAAGGCTATAATTACGACGACGGCAAATACGTCCTGATGGAAGAAAAGGATTTCCAGCAGGCCGCGCCCGAAGCCGCCAAGACCGTGGAACTGATTGCCTTCGTCGAACGCAACGCGATCGACTACGTCTATTTCGAAACCCCGTACTACCTCGTGCCCGCCAAGGGCGGCGAAAAAGGATACGTGCTGCTGCGCGAGGTATTGAAAACGAGCGGGAAAGTCGGCGTGGCCAAGGTCGTCATCCGGTCGCGCCAATACCTGGCCGTCGTGTTGTCGGAAGGCAACGCGCTGGTGCTGGACCTTATCCGCTTCCAGCAGGAACTGCGCGATCCGTCCGAGCTGAACCTGCCCGGCCCCGACTTGAAAAAATATAAAGTCACCAAGCAGGAACTCGACGTGGCGGAACAGCTGGTCGATAGCTTGAGCGCGAAGTGGAATCCCAAGGAATACCACGACGATTACCGGGAAGCCTTGATGAAATTTATCCGCAAGAAAATAGACCGGGGCGGGAAAGCTGTGGCGGAGGTCGAAGAGGAACCGGAAGAGGAAAAAGAGGGCAAGGTCATCGACATGATGGCCTTGCTGAAGCAGAGCCTGAAAAAGAAGGGGTCGGCGCGCGGGAAACCCGCGCGCACGGAAACGCGAAAGAGTGCCTGAGATGGGACTGAAAGAGTACCGGGCCAAACGCGATTTCAAAAAGACGACCGAACCCCGCGGCGGCACCGCGTCCTCCGCGGGCGGGCGGTACGTCATCCAGAAACACGACGCCAGCCGGCTGCACTACGATTTCCGGCTCGAGCTGGACGGCGTTCTCAAAAGCTGGGCCGTGCCGAAGGGGCCGAGTTTGGACCCGGGCGACAAACGGCTGGCCGTGGAAGTGGAGGATCACCCGCTTGAATACGGGAATTTCGAGGGCACCATCCCGCAAGGCGAATATGGCGGCGGCACGGTGATGCTCTGGGACCGCGGTCAGTGGTTTCCCGAAAACGATCCCCACGAAGGCCTGGCGAAGGGCTCGCTCAAATTCCGGCTGGCCGGCAAACGCCTGAAAGGGAGCTGGGCGCTGGTTCGGATCCGCGGGCGCGAGTCGGGCGGAAAAAATAACTGGCTGCTGATCAAGCATCGCGACAACGAGGCCGCGAAAAAATTCAAATGGAACGAGGACAGGGTTAAAAGCATTTCCAGCGGGCGCTCCATGGACGAAATCGCCGGCGGCCGCAGCCGCGTCTGGAAAAGCAATCGGCCGGAAAAGAAAGCGGTTAAAAAAAAACGCGTAAGCGCACCCGCTGAACCGCGCCGCGCGGCCGCGCCGGCCGCGGATCTCAACGCGCTGCCCGGGGCCCGCAAGGCGCCCATGCCGGACGATTTCAAACCCCAGCTGTGCCACCTGGTCGACACCTCGCCGGAGGGCGACAAGTGGATCCACGAATTGAAGTTCGACGGCTACCGGCTGCTCGCGTTCGTGAAGAACGGCGCGGTCCATCTCATCACGCGCGGCAACAAGGACTGGACGGACAAGTTCAAGCCCATCGCGGACGCGTTGAACCGGTTGGCGGTGGACGCCGCGATCTTCGATGGCGAAGTCTGCGCGGTTCGCGACGACGGCCGCACGGATTTCCAGGCGTTGCAAAACGCGTTCAAGGAAAAGGACACCCGGGGGCTGGTCTATTTTCTTTTCGATCTCGTTTACTGCAACGGGTACGACCTGTCGGCCACGCCGCTGCTGCACCGCAAGAAGGCCCTCCAGCAGATCCTGGCCGGGGCGGGAAAAAAATCGACGTTGCGGTACAGCGACCACATCCAGGGCCGAGGCCACGAGGTTTTTTCCAACGCCTGCCGGACCCACCTCGAAGGGATCGTGAGCAAGAAGATCGACAGCGCGTACGAACAGCGGCGCAGCTGGAACTGGGTGAAAGTGAAATGCAGCTACCGCCAGGAATTTGTCATCGGCGGATTCACGGAGCCCGAAGGCGCGCGCACGGATTTCGGCGCGCTGCTGGTCGGGATCCACGACCGGAAAAGCGGGAAGCTTCTTTACGCGGGCAACGTGGGCACTGGCTTCGACGCGAAGTTGCTCCGCCAGCTGGGCGCCCGCATGCGGAAACTCGCGCGGGAAAAATCGCCGTTCGCCGACCTGGCGCGCGCGCCCCACGTGACGTGGATCGAGCCGCAACTGGTGGGCGAAGTGCGCTTCTCGGAATGGACGCGGGACGGACGGCTGCGCCATCCGTCGTTCCAGGGCCTGCGCGAAGACAAGCCGGCGCGCGAAGTGGTGCGCGAGGAGCGCGAGCATGTACTGTCGGCACCCAGCGGGAGGAAATATATGACACGCAAGGAGAGCGAAGCGGCGGCCCAACAGGGGGCCACGGTGCAGGGCGTCGCGCTGACCCACCCGGACCGCGTGGTGTACCCGGAGCAGAACATTACGAAACTGGAACTCGCGCAATATTACGAGCAGGTGGGGCCTTGGATGGTGCCGTACGTGGAAGGCCGGCCCCTGTCGGTCGTGCGCTGCCCGCAGGGCCGCGGCCGCCAGTGTTTTTACCAGAAGCACGTGACCGATTCGCTGCCCGACTACATCCGCGGCGTGAAGGCGAAGAAGGACGAGGAACCGTACATCGTGATCGATGACGCGAAAGGCCTCGTCGGCCTGGTGCAGATGGGCGTCCTGGAATTTCATCCCTGGGGCAGTCGCGAAGACGACCTGGAGCGGGCCGACTACCTCACGTTCGATCTCGACCCGGGCGAGGGCGTGACGTTGAAAGACGTCGTGCAGGGGGCGCTGGATTTGCGCGAAGTGCTGGCCGGGCTCAAATTGAAAAGTTTCCTGAAAACGAGCGGCGGCAAGGGCTACCACGTCGTGGTGCCGCTGAAACCGGCGGTGGAGTGGGACCGCGCCAAATCATTTGCGCACGCGGTGGCCGGCCTGGTGTCGGAGCACCGGCCGAACCGTTACATCCTAAATATGAACAAGGCCAAACGGCGCGGGCCTTTCCAGCACAGTGGGATCCGAAGCTTGGAATTCACGTGACTTGAAGTCGCGGC